>ERZ1673738.5052-NODE-5052-length-12460-cov-7.861266_pt1 | contig 12460 bp, 9 predicted proteins | sample MGYA00580198_ERZ1673738 | MGnify/ENA primary metagenome ERZ1673738 (study PRJEB41218, sample SAMN15661784) | gut metagenome | host: Homo sapiens | place: Canada: London | collected 2015-08-20/2019-03-30 | study: EMG produced TPA metagenomics assembly of... | reverse complement strand
AGTAGACGGGGCAGCGGATGGCCTTGCCCGCCTTGAGCTCCTTAAGCTGCTCGACGCTGATATCGTCGCCGAAGTGCTGCTTCAGATGCTCGGTGAGCGTCGTTTTGCCCGAACCGGTGCCACCTGCAATGCCAATGAAAATGGTGTTCATCGCCAGACCCTCCATGAATCGTTTGTTGTTAAGTCGATTATAGGAAGACTTTGGCGAAAAAGCAAGGCCGCGCGGCGGAATGCGGCAAAAATTTGCGTGTTTCGGTTGACGCGGGACAAAAAAGCAAGTATTATGTAAAGGAACGCGGCACCGTGTGTGCTCGCGCGCAGAGACTCTATTTTGACAAAAGAAAGGAGCGTCGGCATGAATCTTCTCAAGTGCCCGCGCTGCGGCGAAGAATATTCCCCCAGCTATCGCAGATGCCCGTTCTGCGAGGAGGGAGACCATCCCCGTAAGATCAAGTACAACTCCAGCAAACAGAGCGGCGGCCGGCGCGTTTCGGATAAAAAGCAGACGCAGTCCGTCCGCGGTGCGATGGCGGCGGTGCTCGTCGTCGTGCTGCTGCTTCTGAGCTGGTCGCTCTTTGGTGACAAGATCGTCGCAAAGATCACGCCCGCCGACGACGGCAATACCCCCGGCGTGCAGGACGATGTCAATACGCCCGACGACAGCAATACGAACACGGACGATCCGAACGCGAACAACGGCGGCACCACTGACCCGAACACCGGTGATGAGCCGAACGCAAATGATCCCGCAAACGGCAGCGACACAACTGCCACCAATCCCGGCACCACGACAACCCCATCCACCCCGACGGTGGATGCCTCGGCCCTGAGCATCAAGACGAACGTCGGCACGACGCTGCCCAAGGACGGAAACGGCAACTTTGACTGCACGATCAAGCCGAGCGAGACCATCCGCCTGAGCGTTTCCGGCACGGACGCGGCCGCGACCTGGGCGGTGGCGGACGCGAGCGTCCTGTCCATCTCGGCGGACGGCTTGATCACGCCTGCCAAGGTGGGTACCACGACCGTGACGGCCACCGTTGGCGGCGCGGTGCTGACCATCACGGTGCGCATCAAGTAAAGAGAAAAAGAACGGCCGGGGGCCGTTCTTTTTTTACGCAAAAAGGGGCGGCTTTCCTTGCAAGCACTGCCCGCCTGTGCTACAATTACCTTGAAAAAGTATTTGCAGGAGCTATCGACCATATGACGACCCGTGAATTTCAGCAGAAAAAGCCGCTTTCCATTCTCTTCACCTACTTCAAGCCGCACCGCGGCCTGTTTATCCTGGACCTTGTCTGCGCGACGGTCGTTGCGCTCATCGATCTCGCCTTCCCGCTCGTGACGCGCAAGTCGATGTACGACCTTTTGCCGAATCAGCAGTACCGCACGTTTTTTATCGTGATGGGCGTGATGATGGCGGCGTTCATTGTGCGCGCGCTTTTATACTATGTCATTTCCTACTGGGGACACACATTCGGCATTCTGGTGGAGGCGGACATCCGCCGCGACCTTTTCACGCACGTGCAGGAGCTGGACGTCAGCTTCTTTGACCACAACCGCACGGGCCAGCTCATGAGCAGGCTGACGAGCGATCTCTTCGAGATCACGGAGCTCGCCCACCACGGCCCCGAGGACCTGCTCATTTCGACGCTGACGATCGTCGGCGCGCTCGCCATCCTGTTTTCCATCGAGTGGCGGCTCGCGCTGGTCGTGGCGTGCATCCTGCCGGTGTTCATCGCGGTCATCATGTCGCGCCGCAGCAAGATGACGGCAGCCTCGCGCGGCGAGAAGCAGAAGACTGCCGCCATCAATGTCGGCATCGAGTCGTCGCTCTCCGGCATCCGCACGGCGCGCGCCTTTGCCAACGAGGAAGAGGAGATCGACAAATTCAACGCGGCGAACGAGGAATTCAAGGTCTCCAAGCGCAAATTCCACCACGAGATGGGTGTGTTCAACGCGACGATGGAGTTTTTTATGACGCTGCTCTCCGCCGCCGTCATCACGGTGGGCGGCTATCTCATCATGCGCGGCGAGATGAACTACATTGACCTCATCACGTTTTCCCTTTACATCGCAACGTTCATCAACCCCGTGCGAAAGCTCGCGAATTTCTCTGAGATTTTTGCTCGTGGCTTTGCAGGTCTTGAGCGCTTCACGGCGCTCATGCGCGTCGAGCCCGCGCTCAAGGACGCACCGGACGCGAAGGAGCTCGAACACTGCCGCGGCGAGATCGACGTCGACCATGTGAGCTTTTCTTACGAGGGCGAGGAGAATGAAGGCGTGCTCCACGACGTGAGCGTGCATATAAGGCCTGGCGAGATGCTCGCTATCGTCGGCCCCTCCGGCGGAGGCAAGTCGACGCTCTGCCAGCTCATCCCGCGCTTTTACGAGGTGAGCGGGGGCGCGATCCGCATCGACGGGGAAGATGTGCGCTCTCTTACGCAGTCGTCTCTTCACCGCGCCATCGGCATCGTGCAGCAGGATGTGTTCCTCTTTGCCGACACGGTGCGCGAGAATATCCGCTATGGCCGCCCCGACGCGACGGACGAGGAGATCGTCGAAGCGGCGAAGCGCGCGGAGATTTACGATGATATCATGGCCATGCCGCACGGCTTCGACACCTATGTCGGCGAGCGCGGCACGATGCTCTCCGGCGGTCAGAAGCAGCGCGTGTCCATCGCGCGCATCTTCCTCAAAAACCCGCCCATCCTCATTCTGGACGAGGCAACGAGCGCGCTCGACAGCGTGACGGAGGTCAAAATTCAGCACGCCTTTGACGAGCTCGCGCGTGGGCGCACGACGCTTGTGATCGCGCACCGCCTCTCGACCATCCGCTCGGCGGACCGCATCCTCGTCGTCGAGAATGGCCGCATCGCCGAGCAGGGCAGCCACGAGGCGCTGCTCGCGCAAAACGGCGAGTATGCGTCCCTCTGGCGCACGCAGAATGGGAAAGCATGATGGACAGACGGCAGCTTTTGGATCGCGCCGCGCGCAATGGCGATGAGCGCGTGCTGCTGGCGCACATTCTGGACAAGTGTGAGCAGAGCAGAAACCGCAATATCCCGTCGGCGACGGACTTTTTGAGCCCCGCTGAGCAGCGCAGCGCGCAGGACCTACTGCACGCCGCCGCCATTCATGACGGCTGCGCCTTCTGCGGTGGATTTGAGCGCGCGGAGCGGAGAATGCTCCTCTTTCTGCCCGACTGGCAGGAGGAGGCCGACGAGAGCGAGTACATGACGGCGCTCCGCTGCACGTATCGCAAGGAAGATACGCTGACGCACCGCGACTTTCTCGGCTCGCTGATGGCGCAGGGCGTCACGCGCGAAAAGCTCGGCGACATTCTGGTGTTGGAGGGCTCGTGCGATTTGATCGTCTCGCGCGATATCGCGCCGTATCTGCTGCAAAACGTGACGAGCGCGGGGCGCGTGAAGCTCTCGGTCAGCGAGATCGAGCTTTCAGACTTGAGCGTCCCCGAGCTCAAGGTCAAGGAGATTCGCGACACGGTCTCGACACTGCGGCTCGACGCCGTGGCGGCGAGCGGCTTTTCGATGAGCCGCGGCAAGGCGCAGGAGCTCATTTCCTCGGGCCGCGTGCAGCTCAACTACCGCGAAACGCTCAAGAGCGACGCCCCCGTCGCGCAGGGGGATGTGATCTCCGCCCGCGGCCTCGGCAAGTTCGAGGTCGCCGAGGTCGGCGGCCTGAGTAAAAAAGGAAGAACGGCGCTGCTTCTGCACCGATACCTGTAAGGAGAATCAAACAATGACGATGGATGAAAAGATCGCGCGCATCAACGCGCTGGCGCACAAGGCCAAAGCTGAAGGCTTGACCGACGAGGAGAAGGAGGAGCAGGCGCAGCTGCGCCGCGACTACATCGACTCGGTGAAGGCAAACCTAAAATCCCAGCTCAATACGCTCTATGTGCTGGACGAAAAGACAGGTAAAAAGACGAAGATCGTCGACTTTGAGCGCGAGCGCGCCGCGAGAGCGGGCAAGAAAAAGGAGAAGAACTGATGAGCAAGGATTTTGAATACGATCCCGAGACCGGTTCGTTCCGCTTTGACGAGAGCGGCGAAAAAACGAAGAAAAAGAACGATGTCGACGTCGGCGGCTGGATTTTGATCGCGGCGCTGTTTGCCTTCGGCCTGTGGCCCATCGGCCTCATCGCGCTCATCTCCAAGCTCTCGGACAAGCCGAAAAAGGTGAGTTCGCCGCGCAGTGGCATGCGCACGTCCACAAGCCCGAATGCAAACGTTTCCTCGCGCAGCAAGGTGGAAAAGTCCGTGGTGAAGACGGCGAAGCAGATGAACCGCGCGCCGAAGACTTCCAACAAGACCGCGCGCACGCTGATGATCATCGGCGGCATTATCGCCTTGGCTGCCGGCAGCGGGCTGGTCTCGAACATCGGCGAGATCATCGGCTACGGCTGGTATTCCTACATGGCCGAGTACATGCTGTCCAAGTGCGGCTTCCTCGCCGGCGGTATCGCGATGTTTGCTGCCGGTCAGCGCATGAAGCGCCGCAGTGCACGCATCGCGCGCTATCTCGCCGTGATGGGCGAGCGCGGCTACATCAGCGTGGAGGAGCTCTGCACCGTAACGGGCAAGAGCCGCAAAAAGATCGAGAGTGACCTTGACTACATGGTCGAAAAGGGCCTGCTCGGCACGGGCGCGTACTTAGACAGCGGCCGCGGCATCTTCTTCCGCAGCGCCGACGCCTTTGCCGACTACGCGAATGCGACCGCGAAAAAGGAAAACGTCACGCCCAAGGAGGCCAACGAGGGCTATGCGGGCGCACTGCGCGCCATCCGCTCGGCGAACGACCGCATCGCCGACCCCGTGCTGAGCGAGAAGATCGACCATCTCGAGACCGTTGCGGGCAAAATTTTCCGCGAGGTCGAGGAGCATCCCGAAAAGCAGCAGCAGGCCGCGACGTTCCTCAATTACTACCTGCCCACGACGCTCAAGCTGCTTGACAGCTACGCCAAGTTTGAAGAGGCGGGCATCGAGGGCGAGAATCTCTCCCGCGCGCAGGAGCGCATCGAAGAGACGATGGATGCCCTCATCAAGGGCTTTGACAAGCAGCTCGACGATTTGTACCGCAACGAGGCGATGGACATCGACAGCGATATCCGCGTGATGGAAAATATGCTCCGCCGCGACACGGCGAGCGTGGAGGACGATTTCGGCCTCGGCGGCGCGGCAGTGCAGCGCGCACCGGATGAGGAATAAGGTGCTGCGCCGCTCTCATACGCTCTATGAGGAGAAAGGACAAGAGGCATGAAACAAACTGGCAGACGATTTGACGCCGCAGCCTTTTACGGCGGCACGAACAGCGAGGCATACCGCTATCTCGGCGCGCACCGCACGCGGCGGTCGGGGAAAGACGGCTACGTCTTCCGCACCTGGGCGCCGAACGCCGCGTATGTGTCCGTTGTGGGCGATTTCTGCGGCTGGAACGGCTACGCCCACCCGATGAAAAAGAACGCGGACGGCTTCTGGGAGTGTTTTGTGCCGTCCCTCAAGCGCTACGATACCTACAAGTTCGCCGTGACGGCACAATCGGGCGAAACGGTCCTCAAGGCCGACCCCTACGCCTTCCACGCCGAGACCCGCCCCGGTACGGCCAGCAAGCTCTATGACCTCGGCGGCTACCGCTGGGGGGATGACGAATGGCGCGCGAGCCGCGCAAAGGCACCCCTCGACCGCTCGCCGCTCAACATTTACGAGGTCCATCTCGGCTCATGGCGGCGGCACGAAAACGGCGATTTTTACGACTACCGCACGCTCGCGCGCGAGCTGGCGGATCACGTTCTGGACCTTGGCTACAACTGCGTCGAGCTCATGCCCGTCACCGAGTATCCGCTTGACGATTCCTGGGGCTATCAGTGCACCGGCTATTTTGCCGCAACGTCGCGCTACGGCACGCCCAGGGACTTTATGTACTTTGTCGACCATCTGCACCAAAAGGGCATTTCCGTCATTTTAGACTGGGTGCCGTCGCACTTCTGCAAGGACGCGCATGGCCTCATCGACTTTGACGGCACGCCCTGCTACGAATACGCCGACCCCAATAAGCGCGAGCACGAGGGCTGGGGAACGCGTGTGTTCGACTATGGCCGCGGCGAGGTGAAGAGCTTTCTCCTTTCCTCTGCTGCGTTCTGGCTGCGCGAGTTCCATGTGGACGGCCTGCGCGTGGACGCGGTCGCGTCGATGCTGTACCTCGACTATGGCCGCGAAAATGGCCGTTGGACGCCAAACATCAACGGCGGGCACGAGAATTTAGAGGCCATCGACTTCCTGCGCGCGCTCAACGAGACTGCGTTTTCCGTCGACCCGAACGCGCTGATGGTCGCCGAGGAGTCGACCGCGTGGCCGCTCGTCACACGGCCCGCCAAGGATGGCGGCCTCGGCTTCAACCTCAAGTGGAACATGGGCTGGATGAATGACATGTGCCACTATTTGAAGCTTGACCCCTGGTTCCGCCAGTTCCACCACAAGGACATCACGTTCTCGCTGATGTACGCCTTTTCGGAGAATTTCGTCCTGCCGATCTCGCATGACGAGGTCGTGCACATGAAGGGCTCGCTTCGCGGCAAGATGCCGGGCGACGACTGGCAGCAGCTGGCGGGGGTGCGCGCGTTTACGGCGTACCTGCTCGCCCATCCGGGCAAGAAGCTCACGTTCATGGGCGCGGAGCTGGGCCAGTGGCACGAGTGGGATTTTGCCTCTCAGCTCGACTGGTATTTGCTCGAAAATAAAGAAAATCAGCAGACCCAGCGTTTTTTCAAGGACATCAACCGCTTTTACCTGTCGCAGAGCCCGCTTTGGGACATTGACTTTTCGTGGGAGGGCTTTGAGTGGCTCGTCGCCGACGACAACCACAACAACGTCGTCGTCTTCGTCCGGCGCGACCGGAAAGGGCGCGAGCTCATCGCGGCGGTCAACTTCTCGCCCGTCGGACGCGCGGACTACCGCTTCGGCGTCCCGCCGAAAAAGACGTACCGCGAGGTGTTTACCACCGACCTTCCCGCATACGGCGGCACGGGCGACTGGCGCAACGAAGGAGAGCTTTTGACCGAGTCCATCCCCTCGCACGGCAAGCCCTGCTCGCTGTGCGTGACCATCCCGCCGCTCGGCGCGGTGTTCTTCGCGGGCGAGGGCGAATGGCAGGAAGAGGAGAAAACCAACGAGCCGCCCGAGGTGTGACCGGACGGCAACGAAACAAGGAGGAGAGAACAAGCGTGAAGAAAGAATGTATCGCCATGCTGCTTGCCGGCGGCCAGGGCAGCCGTCTCTACGTGCTCACGGAGAATATGGCGAAGCCCGCCGTGCCGTTTGGCGGCAAGTTCCGCATCATTGACTTTCCGCTCTCAAACTGCGCCAACGCTGGCATCGACACCGTCGGCGTTCTGACGCAGTACCGCCCGCTGGAGCTCAACCGCTACATCGGCTCGGGCCAGCCGTGGGATCTCGACCGCGCGGACGGCGGCGTGCACATCCTGCCGCCGTATCAGAGCGCGGGCGGTGCGTCGTGGTATAAGGGCACGGCCAACGCCATCTTCCAGAACATCGGCTTTGTCGACATGTACGACCCCGAGTATGTGCTCATCCTCTCGGGCGACCACATCTACAAGATGAATTACGCCAAGATGCTCGCCCACCACAAAAAAGCGGGCGCGGATTGCACCATCTCCGTTATGGAGGTGCCCTGGGAGGATGCGCCGCGCTTTGGCATCATGAACGTGGACGAAAACGACACGATCACGGAATTCGAGGAAAAGCCCGCGCATCCCAAGAGCAACCTCGCGTCGATGGGCATTTACGTCTTCACGTGGAAAAAGCTGCGTGAGTACCTCATCGAGGACGAGAGCGACGAGGCGAGCAGCAACGACTTCGGTAAAAACATCATCCCCAAGATGCTCAAAAATGGGGAAAAGATGGCGGCGTACCGCTTCTCCGGCTACTGGAAGGATGTCGGCACGCTAGACTCTCTTTGGGATGCGAACATGGATATGCTCGCGACCGGCAGCGGGCTCGATCTTCTCGAAAAGGACTGGCCGATCTATGGCCGCTCCGTCTCCGCGCCGCCGGCGTACTTAGGCGTCAACGCGCACGTGGAGCACAGCGTCGTCGCGCGCGGCTGCACGGTCGAGGGGGAGACGGAGAACTCCGTCCTCTCTGAGCGCTGCACGGTGGAGGAGGGCGCAAGCGTCCAGTACTCCATCCTGATGCCCGGCGCGGTCGTCAAAAAGGACGCGCGCGTCTCCTACGCCATCATCGGCGAGAACGGCGTCGTCGGCGAGCACGCCTTTGTCGGCGCGCCGCCCGAGGCGGTGCCGCCGGAGCAGTGGGGCATCACGGTGCTCGGCCCCGGCGCGGCGGTCGCGGATGACTATGTGCTGCCTGCCAACCGCATGCGCAGCGTGGACGGAAAGGAGACGGTACGATGAACGGACTGCACGGCATCATCTTTGCCTATGAAAAGGCTCCCGGCCTTCGCGAGCTGACCGAAGCGCGCATGCCCGGCTCTGTGCCGTTCGGCGGGCGCTACCGCGTGGTCGACTTCATGCTCTCCAACATGGCGGGCGCAGGCATCACAGACGTCGGCGTTGTGCTGCACGGCAACTATCAAAGCCTGCTCGACCACATCGGCAGCGGCAAGACGTGGGACATGGCGCGCAAGAACGGCGGTCTCAAGCTGCTGCCGCCCTTTGCCGACGCGCGCAAGTTCGGCGTGGAGGAATTCCGCGGCAAGATGGAGGCGCTCTCGGGCGTGCGGTCGTACCTGCACGAGATCCGGCAGAAGTACGTCGTCCTGTCCGACAGCGACCTTATCATCAATCTGCCGCTGCAGAAGGTGCTGGACGCGCACATCGAAAGCGGCGCGGACATCACCTGCGTCTGCACCGAGAGCGGCCAGTTTGTGGAAAACGCCACGTATTTCACCGTCAACGAAGCGGGCCGCATCACCGAGACGCGCTGCGCGCCGCACAAGGCGAGCGGCTGCCGCAGCCTGGAGATCTACCTTCTGAGCCGCGACCTTCTTATCTCCCTTGTGGACGAGTGCGCCGCGCAGGACAAATACAGCTTCCGCAGCGATGTGCTCTGCGCCATGGGCGACAAGCTCGACCTGCGCGCTTTCCTGTGGGACGGCTTTGCCGCGCAGCTGCGCACGGTGCAGGAATACTATGAGCGCAGCATGCAGCTCTTAGACCCCGCCATCCGCTCCGAGCTCCTGTGTGCCGAGCGGCCCATCCTCGCTAAAGAGGATGACGAGGCGGCGTCGTACATCGCGCCAGACTCGCACTGTGTCAATTCGCTGATCGCCGACGGCTGCCAGATCGAGGGCAGCGTAGAGGGGAGCATCCTCTTCCCGGGCGTCAAGGTCGGCAAGGGGAGCCAAGTCAAAAACTGCATCCTCTTTAAGAATACCGTGGTGGAGGACGGCGTGACGCTCGGCTGCGTCATCGCTGACAAGGACGTCCACATCCGCCGCGGCGGCACGCTGATCGGACACGAGAGCTACCCGCTCGCCGTGAGCAAGGGCAGCATTGTATAAAAGCAGCAAACAGAAGAAAGGAGCTTGCAGATGAACATTTTGTATGTGACGAGCGAGGCGGTCCCCTTTTGCAAGACGGGCGGCCTTGCCGACGTGGCCGGCAGCCTTCCACAGGCGCTCGCGGCAAACGGAGACCGCGTGAGCGTCATCCTGCCGCTTTACGAGCGCGTGAAGGACAAGTGGGGCGAGCAGCTCCACTTTGAAAAGTGGACGTTCGTGCGCCTTGCGTGGCGCAGCATCTACTGCGGGCTCTTTTCGCTCGAGCGCGACGGCGTCACGTGGTACTTTGTCGACAATGAGACGTATTTCCGCCGCAGCGAGCTCTACGGCTACTATGACGACGGCGAGCGCTTTGGCTTTTTCTCCCGCGCGGTGACGGAACTGCTCAAGTCCCTGCCGCAAAAGCCCGACGTTGTCCACTGCAACGACTGGCAGAGCGCGCTTGTGCCCATCTACATCAGGGATGAAGCCGTGCGCGACGACTTTTATAAGGGAATCCGAACCGTCATTACGGTGCATAATATCGAATATCAGGGCCGCTACGGCAGCCGCACGGTCGAAGACCTGTTCGGCCTGGACCATGGCTGGTTCGACGGCGGCACGATCGAATTCGGCGGCGATGTGAACCTTTTAAAGGGCGCGATCGTCACGGCGGACGCCGTGACCGCCGTGAGCCCGACCTACGCGCAGGAGCTCAAGTACGCGTACTTTGCCCACGGGCTGGAAAACGTGATGAGCATGAACGCGCGCAAGCTCCACGGCGTGCTCAACGGCATCGACATGCAGCGCTATGACCCGTCGCGCGACAAGAGCCTCGCAGCGGCGTATTCGTCCGATGACCTTGCCGGAAAGAAGAAGGACAAGGCAGCGCTCCAGCGTGTGCTGGGGCTGCAGGAACGGCCCGATACGCCGATCCTTGCGATGGTCTCGCGCCTTGTCTCCCACAAGGGACTCGACCTTGTGTGCGAAACGCTCGACGCATTTATGGGCAAGGACGTACAGTTCGTCGTGCTCGGCAAGGGCGACGCGAAGTACGAGACGTTTTTTGAGTACGCCAAGCAGCGCTACGGCGGACGCATGGCCGTCTACCTCGGCTATTCCGAGCAGCTCGCCATGCAGATCTACGCGGGCGCAGACCTCTTCCTGATGCCGTCGAAGAGCGAGCCGTGCGGGCTCTCGCAGATGATCGCGATGCGCTACGGCGCGGTGCCCATCGTGCGCGAGACCGGCGGATTAAAGGACACTGTCCATGCGTATGAAGCCTGGAACGGACAGGGCAACGGCTTCACCTTTGCCAACTACAACGCTGGCGACATGTGCCACGTGATCTGCGAGGCCATTGACCTTTACCATGACAACAAGGGCGCCTACGCGATGCTCCAGCAGCGCGGCATGACCGCAGATTTCAGCTGGACGCGCTCGGCGCAGGAATACCGCCACATTTACGAATCCATCTGCCGATAAAGAAAAGGAAAACGATCTATGACCATTGACTCTGTGAAGAAAATGAAAGACGCGCTGTGCGAAAAGCTGAAGGTCAGCTTCGGCAGCACCGTGGAGGAGGCGAGCGACGCGCAGATGATGCGCGCGAGCGCCCTTGTCCTGCGCGACGTGATGGCCGAGCGCAGCGTGGACACCATGCGCGAGACCCGCGAGGAACACCGCCGTCAGGTGCACTACCTGTCGATGGAATTTCTGATGGGCCGCAGCCTGATGAAAAACGCGTTCAATTTAGGCGTCGGTGAAATTCTGACCGAAGCGCTCGACGAGCTGGGCTTCCGCGCAGCGGACATCTTTGAAAGCGAGCCCGACGCGGGTCTCGGCAACGGCGGCCTCGGCCGCTTGGCCGCGTGCTATCTCGACTCGATGACGACGCTCGACATCCCCGCCGCGGGCTATTCCATCTGCTATGAGCTCGGCATTTTCCGTCAGCGCATCGTCGACGGCCAGCAGGTCGAGCTGCCGGACAACTGGAAGGACCTCGGCGGCGCGTGGCTGCTGCCCAAGCCGCAGGAGACCGAGACCGTCTGCTTCGGCGGCACGGTCCGCCAGTTCTGGGACGACGGGCGGCTGCATGTCGTGCCCGAGGGTGAGACCGAGGTGCTGGCTATCCCCTGCGACATGGAGATCGCGGGCTACGGCACGAAGCATGTCAACACGCTGCGCCTCTGGGACGCGAAGTCCCCCGTGCCGCTCGACATGTCGCTCTTTTCGCAGGGCGAGTATCTGCGCGCACAGGAGCAGCATGCGATGGCCGAGACCATCGCGAAGGTGCTCTATCCCGAGGACAACCATCCCGAGGGGAAGAGCCTGCGCTTAAAGCAGCAGTATTTCTTCGTCTCCGCGACCGTGCAGTCCATTGTGCGCAAGCACATCGAGGTCTACGGTACGGCGGCGAACTTCCACGAAAAGAATGTCATTCAGATCAACGACACGCACCCCGCGCTCGTCATCCCCGAGCTCATGCGCATCCTGATGGATGATGCGGGCCTCGACTGGGACACGGCGTGGAACATCACGACGCACTCCGTCGCTTACACGAACCACACGGTGCTTTCCGAGGCGCTCGAGCGCTGGCCGCAGGAGTTGATGCAGTCGCTTCTGCCGCGCGTGTGGACGATCATCACCGAGATCGCGCGCCGCTATCAGGAAAAAATCGAAAACTACTACCACGACGAGGCCAAAACGCGTGAATTGGCCATCATCTGGGACGGTCAGGTCCGCATGGCAAACCTGTGCATCGCGGGCGGCATGGCCGTGAACGGCGTGAGCGCTCTGCACTCGGACATCCTGCGAAACGACGTTTTTAAATACCAGTGCGCGATGGAGCCGGAGAAGTTCAAGAATGTCACCAACGGCATCGACCACCGCCGCTGGCTCGCGCAGATCAACCCGCGGCTCG
>ERZ1673738.5048-NODE-5048-length-12472-cov-7.016187_pt1 | contig 12472 bp, 8 predicted proteins | sample MGYA00580198_ERZ1673738 | MGnify/ENA primary metagenome ERZ1673738 (study PRJEB41218, sample SAMN15661784) | gut metagenome | host: Homo sapiens | place: Canada: London | collected 2015-08-20/2019-03-30 | study: EMG produced TPA metagenomics assembly of... | reverse complement strand
ATCAGTAAAAAAAACTGATTTTTGAATATAATTTGAACGTTTTACAGAAAACATTCCGACAGATTAACAAAAGGAGGACAAGAGGTGAAAAAGAGATGGATTGTTTTCTGCGCAGCCGCGTTGTTTGCGGCAGGCTGTGCGTCGGCGCTTGACGAAGCGAAAGCTGCCCCGAAAACCGCAGTGGAGAAAATCCGGCAGTTGAGAGAGACTGTTGATTTCAATCATGCGGTGCGTTCCCATTCCATGATTGATTTCAGCCGCGGCGCGTTTGCCGGAAAGATTGAAAAAGTGCTGGTGAACGGAAAGCCGAACCGCTGGTACCGGAACGGTGTCACGGTGTCCCTGCGCCCGGAAAATGGGTGGCGCGAGGGGCTGAATGAAGTAACGGTGCGTGCGGACGGACGGGATTACACAATGTATGTCTCCCATTACAAATACATTCCGACGGTCGGGGATTACAGCAATGAAATCTCTCTGGTGAACGGAAAACCGTTTACTCCGCTGGCGGTTTTTGCCGTGGACATCCGGCAGATCCGGGATGCCGCGAAGTTCGGATTCAACGTGTTTCACAATTACACAATGACACGTATGGAGGATCAGTACCCGATGAAGGAATTTCTTGACGCGGTCCATTCCGTCAACGGTTATGCAATGATTCATCTGCAACATCTGCGGATTGCCGCATCCGATTACAAGCCCGTCATGGAACGTGTCGTCAAATACATGAACCATCCGGCGACTTACTGGTGGTATCTTTTCGATGAACCGGGTATTTTCGGCGTGGATGTGGAACAACTGACCTTTTTCAATGACATGATCCGCAAACTGGACCCTTATCATAATGTCGTCAGCTCAAGCTGGTACCAGGGCAAGTTTCAGGACAGTGTGGATGTGGATATTCCCCAGTGGTACCATGGCCATGCCGCCGGCATGGCGAAAACCTCCTCCGAATACCGCAGGAATGCCGCGGAACAGTGGCACAACATGCAGTATCTCCCGATCCTGAATACCCATGACTCCGCATTCGGAATCGAATCGCAGGGATCGCTGAATCCCAATTCCTTCTACGATGAGGTCGTGAATGGCAAAAAACGCGGCGATTATCCGAAGGATTCACCGGAATATCAAGACGCCGAACGCCGTGCATTGAGCGTGGTAAACAATCCCGACAAGCCGTTTAAAAAGCCGACCGCCACCTATCCCGGCTCCATCGAACGGATGCGCGGGCAGGTTGCCGTCAGTATTCTGAGCGGCGCCAACGGTCTGATTTACTGGCTTTACAGCGATCAGAAGCTGAATCCCCGCTGGGGTATCTACACGGTTTTCAATCCGAAAAAGAACCGTGCCGAATTTACCCGCACCATGAAAGAGGTCAAGGCATTTGCCCCTTATTTCAACGGATTTACACATGGAGCGCAGCTGAAACGGGAAGGGAATCTCTGGTATGGATTCAAGAAAGTTGACGGGAAGAGCATTCTGATTCTTGTGAACGTGAGCAAACAGCCGGTTTCCGGCACGCTGGAACTGCCGGGGGCTCCCTCCGTCCTTTATCGTGACAATGAAACTCCGGTTCGCCTGAATGGCGGGAAACTGGACTATTCCCTTGCCCCCGATGAAGGGCGTTTTTATGCTTCGGAGATATTGAAGCAGTAACGGAAAACATCGAACATTGAAGATAAAAGACCCTCTCGGCGGATAACGGTTGCATGAGAGGGCTTTATTTTAGTGGAGTCAGTTATAACCTGTTAATTGACAGGTGATAATGCGGAAAGATAAAGACAGGTGACTGAGCCGCTGGAAATGATGAAAAAATACGAAGAGATACAAAATATCGATTTTTGCATATTGTTTTTCGGATATTTCATTATATAATTAAAAATAGAAAAACGAGTGCAGAATCAAACTTATGGGAGAATGTGAAATGAAACATGTAATCGGCTTTCTGACTGCTGTGATTTGTGCGGGGCATCTGGCAGGAATGGAAATTTCATCCCCGACGGGACACAACGGCAAAACATCCGAATCCATCGATCTGCTGATCGACGGCAAACCGGAGACGAAATGGAATGCTCCGTTCCAGCGGGGAATGTGCTGCATGGTAAAGCTGGAACAGCCTCAGTGTTTCAACTCGTTGGAATTGACTGCGGCGAATGACGTTCCTGCGCGCGATCCGGGCAGCTGGGGGGTGGAAGGAAGTTCCGACGGCAGGACATGGAAGACTCTCGGGCGTTTTCTCAATCAGAACGGTCTGGGCGAACGTTTCCAGAAGAATGTGTTCCGTTTCTCCAATCGCGAGGCATATTCCTGTTACAGGGTACGTTTTCTGGAAACCTGCGGAGATACTTCGCTTCAGATTGCCGAACTTAAATTTGCCTCCGCGCCCCTTCATGTTCCGATGCAGGCGGCTTCCCCTACAGGGCACTCCGGAAATGCAAGAGAGGGCATTGCCAACTCTGTGGACGGCAGAACCGAAAGCAAATGGTGCACCACGTTCCGTCCGGGAATGGTCTGGCAGGGAGAACTTGCCGAACCTGCCGCATTCAATATGCTGACTTTGACTGCGGCGAATGACGTTCCCGCACGCGATCCGAAAAGCTGGATTGTGGAGGGCGGAAAAGGGGACGGACGCTGGATTCCTCTCTGCGAAGTCAAGGATTTCCCGGGATTCACGGAGCGGCACTCCAGTTTCAGCTTTCCGTTTTCCAACTCCGGCGCTTATAAATATTACCGGGTCCGCTTTCTGGAAAATGGCGGCGACGGCAGTCTTCAACTGGCGGAGATCAAGTTCGACCTGATTGATCCGGCGGGAAATGTGCAGACGGTCAGCTCCGCCGGGAAAGGCAACCCCCTGGAGTCACCGGAAATGGCGGCGGACGGTGATTTCGGCACAAAATGGAATGCTCCGGCGAACTCGGATTATTCCGTGACCCTGGATGCTCCTGCCGCTTTTGATACTCTGACGCTGGTTTCGGCAAACGATGTCCCGGCGCGCGACCCGAAAAGCTGGATTGTGGAAGGCAGTGTTGACGGCAGAAACTATGTGACGGTTGCGAAAGGCAGGGAGGTGCCGCAGTTCGAAAGACGTTTCATGAGCAGGAGCTTTTTCTTCCGCAATGACAAGGCGTATTCCCACTATCGCGTGCGTTTTCCCGAGAGCCACGGAGATGCCTCTGTGCAGCTTGCGGAACTTCAGCTTTCCGCTACCGGTGGGGCGAATCGCTGCCCAGTGATTTTTTCTCCCACAGGACATTCCGGGAAAGCCGCGGAAAGTATCCAGAATTCCATCGACGGCAGAAAAGAGACGAAATGGAACTGTATTTTCAAGAAAGATATGGCATGGCAGATCAAATATCCTGAAGCGCAGGCGTTCAATACGCTGGTATTGACTTCGGCGAATGACGTTCCTGCACGTGATCCGAAGAGCTGGGTGCTGGAAGGGCTGGGAAATGACGGAAAATGGATTCTCCTGTTGACCGTGACGGATGACGCCGGTTTCCCGGAACGTTTTGCCGCGCGTGAATTCCCGTTCAGGAACGACCGGAAATTCCAAAGTTACCGAATCCGTTTCCAGGCGAATCAGGGAGACACTTCCTTTCAGATCGCTGAAATCAAACTTGAAAAACGCTGAATCCGGGGTTGAATATGACTTATCGAAAAACCATGGTTCTTCTGCTTGGAACTGTCGCTGCTGCAAGTCTTGCCGGTGCGACGCCGAAAGAGGAGGCGGTGGCCGGACTGCGGGAGTCGTTTTCCCGCCGGACTCCGTATATCGCCGGAAATCTGCGCTCGAAAACGCCGGAATTCCTGAAGCTGCTGGATGACAACGGGTCGTTTCGTGACCTTTCGGAGCTGGAACGGAAATATCGCGCGAACGGTTGGGGAAACCCGAAGTATGATTATACTGAAATTCAGGTGCCTGTCCTGAATATGCTGGTCGAGGCGTTCAATCGTCTTCAGGTGATTGCACTGGATTTGCGTGACGGCAGAATTCCCGCGGCGGACCGTTCCGTTGTTGCGGAGAAACTCCGGAAAGCGGTTCTCAACTATGCCGCGATTGAGTTTGACCGGGGAAACAGAATTACCGTCGGGCGTTTTCACGGTTCCTGTTTCGCAATTCCAGGCGCGGCATCCGGGATTTACTTCGCCCTTTACAATGATATGGTTTCAGGAAAATATCCCGAAGTCGCGGATGCTTTGAAAAAACTCGCTTTTCAGGCATGGAGTCAGCCCGTACGGCGTGATGCCACCGACCGGAATATTGTCAGCGTCGACCGTTTCCGGAAACATGTCTGGTGGGTCGGCGGCAATGCCACCGCATACCGTCCTCTGCTGGACACGGCACTGGTCAATGAGTCACCGGAAATGGTTGATGTCGTTGCCGAAGTTGCCCGCCGGAGTATTTCCCGCGTCTCCCAGAATACTTACAATGAAGCTTTCTGGGTGGAGGGATTTACCGCCGACGGCGCGGGCTGGGGGCATGGACGTCAATGCCTGATCTGGGGTTATCCGATTCACGGAACGAATGGTTCGCTGAATATTCTCTCGAAACTGGCGGGGACTCCGTGGGGGGCGAGCCTGGATGCGAATGCGATCGAGACGATTTTTGACTTCTTTCGCGGTTCCGCCTTTTATTTTTATAAAGGCACCATCCCGCCGGTCCTGGAACGCGGAAATGCGCGCCCCGATTATGCGAAAAAACGTGAAATTCCCTCCATGACGCTGGTTGAGAATCTGCTCCGCAGCTTCCGTCACTATTTGAACCCGATGCAGATTGCGGAGCTGGAACAATTCCGCCGCGAGGCGAAAGCGAAGAACCTTTTCATGCTGAACTATCCTGCGGGAAACTATCATGGAACACGTTATTTCTTCAATAATGACGACTTGATCCGCAAAACGCCGGAATATTATGCATTTGTCAATATGGCAAGCCGCCGCACCAATGGGCTGGAAAGTTATTTCGACGGAGCCAACGGTTTCAATCTTTTCACCTGCGACGGGCAGACTCTTTTTGAGCGGGAAGGGGGCGAGAGCGCCAAAGCGTTCGGCAGCGCCGTGTTGACGATGCTTCCCGGAACGACTGCACGCCAGGTGAAAAAACTGAATCCGGTTCAGAATTGGATTGGTTACGGCAGTCAGGGCAGATTTGCGGCGGGAGCCGTAGCCCCGGGCGGCGATGCGGTTGCCGGATTTGAGTTCGACAAGGTGAATTATGCCGTATTGGAACGTCCGTCGCGGCACGAGGAGAATCCGGAGATATTGAAACTCCGTGCCAATAAGGGCTACTTCTTTTTCGGTGATCTCTTTTGCGCACTCGGCGCGGGAATAGAAAATCTTGCGCCCGAATACGAGGGCAGTATTTTCACCACGGTCGAGCAGACCCTTGCGAAAAAACCGACGGTGCCGGTCAAACGTCATGGAATTGACTGGTATGGGAACAACGGCTTTGTGTATGGAGTCCTGCCGAAAGCGACTTCCGGTTCGATTCACCGGAAGAACGAGTTCAGGTCGACTCAATGGCGCCAGTTGAGCAAAAGCAACCGCAATGCCGTCGAGACTCAGCAGAGCATGTTTTCGCTCTGGATCGACCATGGACGCGAAGTGAAGAACGGGACGTATGCCTATTTTGTCGCCTGCGACGGCAGGATACCGGAACAGCTTCCTGTCATTCTTTCCAATACAGCCGGCCTTCAGGCTCTTGAATGGAACGGAACGGTTCAGGCTCTTTTTTACGATGCCGGAACCCAGGTGAATACATCCATGGGGAAACTTTCGGTATCGGCGCCATGTGCATTGATCCTGAAGCGGGAGGACGGTTCTGTATCAGTCACTGCCGCCGACGGCCTGATGAATCGCAACCTCGGAAGACTGGACATTTCCCTGGGGGCAAAGCAGTTTTCCTTATCGCTTCCCTCCGGGGAAGCTCTGGGAAAAGCCGTGACACGGAAGTTTCTGTTCGAATGAAATATTCCTGCGTTTTTATAGTTTTTAATTGCTTGAACTTATGGAATAACCTCTTCTTCTCCATGCGCCTGTAGCCATGTACGGGTATATTCCACTGTATCCAGTCCAATGTCTGCAATACAGTTGGAACAAAGAATCACTCCTTTTATTTCTCCTTGGAGCAGTGCCTGGCGGTAATCGGCAAGCTGTCGTTTCATGGCAGACAGCGGCAGCGGTTTTCTGTCGCCGTAGTCCCACATGTAGCATCCTGCATAGAGCGGCGTGTCAGGTAACATTTTCCGCGTTTTTTCAAAATTCTGCCGCCAGTCAGCCAGATTACATCCGTTCCATGTCCATAGAGTAACCTTGTCAAACAGTCCCAGGTAATCGGATATGGCAAAGTCCAGTTGATAGGTGTATAATACCAGCCATAGATCCAGTTTGCGTAAGGGAAAACCATGCAGCAGATCCCGCATTTTTTCTACATTTTCAACAGGGTGACGGGCAATTTTGCCGTTCAGCTTGAATCCTTCGACCGAGTTGAAAAAGTCATCCAGAATTGCACCGGAAATATTCGGGAACATTTCCGCTTGCCGCAATACCTCCGGCAGATCGCCAAGCCCTTCATTATTGCGCAATACACTTCCCGAACCGATTGCAGCCCAGACCACTTCTTTCAGATGTTTTAATTTTTGGCTTTCCATATCGAATGGCGGTACAGGTCCTGTCGCCATCGCGACACGGAATGTACGGTCAATACCAAAGAAGTCACACCCTTCCGCCGTGTCCATCCGATTGATTCCGGGCAGCTTGTAGTTGTTGCCTTCATGATGGGACATCGGAGTTTGCCCCCAGAGATAAAAACAGTCCTTGAGCAATTTCATTTTTCATTTTCTTTCTTTTGAATTTTTGAAAATCAATATTCTGCAATCCAACGTGAAGCCATTTTCGGATTGGCTGCCGGGTTATTGCCGATTGATTCGAGGCAGGTAACAGCCCCATTGAAAAGTTCCGCATGGCCGTCGGCATAGCCGATGTTCATTTTTTTGCTGCCAACCAGAGCCGGTATCGTAATCGTCGGATTGCCTCCTGACGGATGGCGGTAAGAGACTCGGTCATGTGTGTTCCAATCGACACCGAGAGAATAATAGTAGGTCACATTTTCCCCAGCTTCAAGAAACAGAAATTTTCCGGATGGTCTTTTCACCAGGGAACTCTTGATTCCCCAGGTATCATCTCCTGCCGTTATTCCCTGCACCAGTTCGACATTACCGGCATAGCTGGAACCGCGTTTTCCTGCGACATAGCGATAAGCTGTGGTCTGATAAAGGTTGTTTTTCGATGACGGACAGAGAAACGGACGTGCAATATAATCACCAGAGAAGTAATCCGGTTTTCCATTGCCTTTTTCCAGCGGGAGTTTCATGTAAAGAGCCATTTGCTGCGGGAAGTTGGTTACAAGGTTCGAAGTTGCATTCCTGGAACGGCGAACATAATGATCATAATCCCCGATGTACATCATGTTGGCATTTCCCATCTGTTTGAGATTGTTGATGCAGGCTATTGCGTTTGCTTTTTCCCTTGCCTTGTTCAGCGCGGGGAGCAGCATTCCTGCAAGAATCGCGATGATCGCAATCACGATGAGGAGCTCCACAAGGGTAAAATCTGCATATTTGTGCTTCATAATGTTACCTCCCTTTTATCTCTGACGATTTGCGGCATTGTTCCAGCCGGGACAGATCATCATGATGAATGAATAAATAGCGGTAGAAATATTTTTGTGCAGCTTCCGGACTGCCGGATATTTCCAGTTCATCCGCATTCCGCCACCTGCTGTCATCGAAATCGTTCTGTTCAAATCCGGGGAAAAAGTTGTCTGAAACTCGGAATTCCCGCCCGCTGACAATTTTCCCGACTCCAAAATAACCTTCCAGCCATAATCCCGCGTTGCCTAAATCATGGCGGGCAGCAATTGCAATTGTATTTTTCCCTTTCTTAAGAAACGGTTTTAAATCATATCGGCGGATTAAATAGCGATTTCCATCGGGGAACTGGGAGAACTCAGCTACTTTACTTCCATTGCAGAAAAGTTGATAGCAGTCGTCACCGCTCAGAAAAAGCTCTGCGGGACCGGTTGTATCCGCCAGCTCGAAGCTGCGGCGGAACCAGACCCAGGTATTGATGTGTCTGCGGTGTTCCTTCATCCAGATGAATTTTGTATCTCCTCCCTGATAGAGTACCGTAAGGCTGCCCGGGATTTCCGGTGTCGGAGACGGTGACAGAATCAGAGCGCGTTCTGAAAGAAGTTGTATTTCAAACGGTTTCAGATTCCGAATGACAGTATCATTTTTTTTCATTATTTTTCGTCCGGTAAAATCCTGAAATAAACCGTCAATTTCGTGGGGCAGGTGCAAAGTTACTCTGCGCGGGACATCAAGCGTATTGGCAAGGAACCAGACTACGTTTCGGGAATCGTCACCGCTTTTCCGTGCTCGAAGCTCGACACCGTTATCTTGAAGCAGAGGAGAGAGCCAGGGAGCGGTCAACACGGGTTCCATGGAGCGCAGTTCATTGCCGATCTTCGAGAGAACGTTCCACATCGGGTTGGGCCACTCCAGATGATTGATCCCATAATAATAGATTCCCATCGCACCGTGCATGATCGCATTGTAAGCCATGAAGCGTGTCTGCGGAAAATTCGGGTATCCGCCGCGGGAGTATCCCTGCAGCCACATAAGGAGCGGCTGTTTCCCGACTGCGGATTTCAGAGTCTTGTCGGCATATTCCCCGACACAGCTCATTGTCTTATTACGCAGATCAGACATATATCCGACTGGGACCGGATAGATATCGACGGCGATGGCATCTCCCTCGCGACTATAGGGTTTCAGCTCTTCCACGGTGTTTCGTGGTGCATGGGTGACCAGTACAGTTCTACGCGGTTTGATTTCCCGCACGGTATTGTAAAGTATTGCTGTATGTTTTGCCGGAATTTTTCTCATACATGCTTCATCATAATTATGATAAAAACCGACTCTCTCGAAAATTTCCGGGTATTGTTTTGCTGTGCCATGGATTCGTTTCCGATAAGCTTCCGCCGTTTCTCCGCCCAGTTGCGGCAGATTGATATCGAAATAAAGGTCAAGTCTTTTCAACTCTGCAAGGGTCCGTTTCTCCGGCAGATAAAAAAGACCCGCCGTATTGAACCCCGCTTTTTTCATTTCACTTAATGAATTGGGAAGTGAGGGAATGGCACAGGCAAGCAGAAAGCGGGGTTTGCCGTCAAGCAGGATGGCACCGGCGGAATTGAACAGCGCCGAATTGTAATTTTTCTTTTCCGGGCTCAGAGGAATTCCGGCAAGATCAAAGGTCGCGTTTCGATCTGTTTTGATTTTTGCATTGTCACTTTTTCCAAGCAGAAATCTCACGTTATCAATCGAAAATGCTGCTCCCGGTGCAAGCTCTTTTCCTTCAAATACCAGCTTGATTGCTTCAAGTGTGCCCGAGAATTCCGGCTGCGGGGGAAGTTTGAATTCATAAAAATGAGCTTTTTTCTGTTGTTTCAGCGGAAAGAGGAAACTCCGGCTTTCCACAAAATTTTTCATTCCTTTGAGTTTGTAGCAAAGCCGGAGGGAAACGGCAGAGCCGGGAGTCAGAATGAGATGAAAAGAAAATCCGGTGATTTCATCTGCCTTCAGAGGAGGATTGAGCGGTTTTGAAACCAAGCTTGCCGGCAGGGATGAAAATTCTCCGTAAAACGTTTCCCCGGTTACTGCGGTATTCGCCATCCCTTGGAAAGTCCATTGGGATTGTGCAAATTCATGCTCTGTTTTTTCTGAAGCATTCAGAGCCATACAGAGCGGCAGCAGAGGTAAAATAAGCCGTAAGCTACTTTTTCTCATGAGCAGTCCTTTCTTTTGTGATTTTTATCTTTTTATCTTTTGCATTTCATTTTTTTCTCTTCTATATTATATTTGAAAATAGGATAAAAAAAATGTTGAATTCAATTAAAAAAATATCAAATCCTGCTTTTTTTAAAGGAGTGATCTGTTCCATCAGCCCACCGGATATCAAGATTTTCAAATTTGGAAAAGTTCCGCTTCTGGCATGGAACGTACCAATGCGGAGTCTTCCGCTTTGGCATCTCTATTGGAACAGTGAAGATGGAAGCGAATTCCGGTTGCGCAACCAGATACTGCATCTGAACCGGGATCAGATGATTCTGATACCTCCGCATACCTTTTTCGGAACGGAGATGAACCGTCCGTTTGAACATCTTTATATTGACTTTCATGTTAATGTTCCGTACTTTGACAAGATACCTCCGCACCCCATTCTGTTTCCGGCGGAACCATATCTGAAGCTTCTTAATACACGGTGCGAAGATTACAGTTTGAGGGTTATCAGCCTCTACGCCTTGTTGTTTCAGGTCTTGCTGAATCTTCCGGAAAGTGTTTTTGAATCAGCGGATTCCGATCCGATGGATGACCGGGTTGCCAAGGCATTAAACATGATTGAGGAGTGCTTTCCGGTTGTCCCGGACAATAGTCGGCTTGCACGCAAGGTTGGCATGTCGGTCAGTTGCTTTCAGCGGCTTTTCAAACAACATACCGGTATCCCCCCGAAACAGTATATTTTAAATTTGAGACTGGATACAGCACGTAACCTGTTGCTTAATAGCAAACTCAGTATTGATGAAATTGCCTTAAGCACCGGTTTTTCCTCCCGCTACCATTTTTCCAAAATTTTCTCTGCTGTTTTTAAGTGTCCTCCCCGCCGTTTCAGGAGAAATTATGGAATACTGCCTATTGATATAGAGGCAATCTTGGATGGCAGGAATAAAAAAGTGTTTGATCCGAAGAACAGTATTTCCGAAAAATATTGCAAATGATTGCCATAAGAGACGAACTCTCTCAATTTTTTTTCTCTTGTCTTTGGCAATTTCAATATGGAATGCTATATTCTTCCATGCAACTTTAACCAAGGGGGGACGTGGACTATGAAAACCAAAGCTGATATTGCTGTTGCCGGGCTCGCCGTGATGGGTGAGAATCTGGTTTTGAACATGGAGTCGAAAGGCTTTGCCGTGGCGGTTTACAACCGGACTGGTTCCAGGACCGATGATTTCATGGACGGACGCGGAAAAGGCAGGAATATCATTCCTGCGCATTCCGTCGCGGAGCTTTGCGCTTCGTTGAAACGTCCGCGCAGAATTATGCTGATGGTTAAGGCGGGGGCTCCTGTCGATGCGTTGATCGGTCAGCTTGTGCCGGAACTGGAGAACGGCGATATCATCATTGACGGCGGCAACAGTTTCTTCAAGGACACGATGCGCCGGACGAAAGAACTGGAATCACAAGGCATTCTGTATGTCGGAGCCGGAGTTTCCGGCGGCGAGGAGGGCGCATTGCACGGGCCCTCCATCATGCCCGGCGGAGACAAGCGGGCATGGGTGCATATTGAAAAAATCTTCCGGGCGATCAGTGCAAAGGCGCCGGACGGTTTGCCCTGCTGCGACTGGGTTGGACCGGACGGTTCCGGGCATTTCGTTAAAATGCTTCACAACGGCATCGAATACAGCGATATGCAGATGATTTCAGAAGCCTGGTTCCTCCTGCGGCATCTTTGCGGGTTCAATGCCGAAGAACTGGCAGGTCTGTTTACGGAATGGAACAAAAGCGAGCTTGACAGCTATCTGATTGAGATTACTGCGGACATTCTCCGGAAAAAAGACCCTGAAACCGGAAAATATGTGCTTGATATGATTCTTGACCGCGCAGGGCAGAAGGGAACCGGAAAATGGACTGCGGAATGCGCGTTGGACCTCGGAACCCCCGCCATGACGATCGCGGAAGCGGTCTTTGCACGCTGTCTTTCCGCGCTCAAGGAGGAACGTGTAGAGGCGGCGAAGATTCTGAAGGGGCCGGCGGTTCCGAAAGCGCAGGATAAAAGAGGATTTGCCGAAGCTGTAAGGCAGGCGCTTTACGCGTCGAAAATCTGTTCCTATGCGCAGGGATTTCAACTGATGCGCGCCGCATCGCGGGAATATGGATGGGACCTGAATTACGGCGATATCGCGTTGATGTGGCGCGGCGGATGCATTATCCGCGCGAAATTCCTTGACGACATCAAACGGGCGTTTACTGCGAACCGGGATCTTGCGAATCTGATGTTTGACCCGTTCTTCTCCGATGCTCTGGCAAAAGCGCAGGAGCCGCTTCGCAAGGTTGTGGCGTCCGCTGCGTTAAGCGGAATCGCCGTTCCCGCGTTTTCGAGTGCGCTTGCGTATTATGACGCAACCCGTACGGAGGTGCTTCCCGCAAATATGATTCAGGCAATGCGCGATTATTTCGGGGCGCATACTTATGAACGGATCGACAAGCCTCGCGGAGAGTATTTCCATACGGTCTGGACCGGATCGGGCGGTTCCGCCACTTCGACCACTTACAATGTATAATCGTATTTGAAGGATAGTTCTATGAGTTGTGCGAAATGAGCGGATAAAGCTTGCCAGGGAAAAAAGCTATCATCG
>ERZ1673738.5046-NODE-5046-length-12476-cov-3.823766_pt1 | contig 12476 bp, 12 predicted proteins | sample MGYA00580198_ERZ1673738 | MGnify/ENA primary metagenome ERZ1673738 (study PRJEB41218, sample SAMN15661784) | gut metagenome | host: Homo sapiens | place: Canada: London | collected 2015-08-20/2019-03-30 | study: EMG produced TPA metagenomics assembly of... | reverse complement strand
TGCACAGCATGTGCTGTATTTACTGATGTATTTCTTTTATTACTTGAACTTTGCTTTTTAGTTTTTCTGTCATTTTGATTTTGGCCCTCCGTATTAATTTGTTTTTTTACGGAATTGTCGTTCTGATTTTGGACTTTATTATTCAGTTGTGGTTCTTTTTTTTCAGACTTTAATTTGCCATTATTTTTTTGAGATTTTACCACATTATTCCTTTTTAAATTGTTTTTTGGAACTTCTTTTTTTGTAGTTTTATTGCCGCTTTCATTGCTTTTATTTCTTTCGGGATTCACTGTATCCACACTTCCAGACAAAATTTGATCTGATTGTTTATTTATATTTCTTGACGGATGCTGCCTTTTTGGTGCATTCGGAACAGATTTGCTCCCTATTAAATTTTCTTTTTGTTCTATCATTGAAAAAACCTCCATTATTATAAAAAAATCATCACATTAATTACAAAATTCGAATAATTAAAACGGTATCTCCGCAAACGGTGCCGGAGTTATTGAATTTATATTAGATATTTATAATTAAAAATAAACAAAGTAACAGATTTTGTATTAAACCTATTACCAAAACCGACCACTTATATTATTGTAATTTTAACATTTTAACATCACCTATGTCAAGTAAAAACATATACAATTTCCTATTGCTGGCATAAAATATTATTTACAGATCATTATCACTATAGTCAAAGACTCGTTTCTGTCTTTAAACTTAAACTATTGATATAAAAAAATCTTGTTGATATAATAAGTTTATTCTAAATTTTACTGAAATGAGGTGTATGTACGCATTAAATATAAGTTTATTTGCGTTTATTTGATCGTACAAAAAATTTGAAAAAAATCGAGATATTTACCGACGGCGCCTGCCAAGGCAACCCCGGGCCTGGCGGTTGGGGTGCTATTTTAAGATATAACGGACACGAAAAAGAAATTTCTGGTGGAGAATGCTGCACTACAAATAATCGAATGGAACTTTGTGCTGTTATTGAAGCTTTATCTTTGCTTAAAGAACCCTGCGATGTAACCTTATTTAGTGATTCCAAATATGTTTGCGATGCCATCTCTAAGGGGTGGGCCAAAAAATGGCAAAGTAATGGCTGGAAAAGAAATGGCAACTCCCCTGCATTAAATCCGGATTTGTGGGAAAAATTATTATCACTTATAAATATTCATAAAATTTCTATTATTTGGGTTAAAGGGCATGCTGGTCACCCGGGAAATGAACGTTGCGATAAATTGGCTGTGGCTGCTGCAACTCATGCTAAACTACAAAAGCAGAATATATAAGCTGTTGCATAAAAAATTTCGTGGTTGTATAATATTATTAAATAAAATTTTTATGAAGGTGACTCTTATGGAGAAAATTATATATATGGATAACGCTGCTACTACATCCGTTTCTAAAGCTGCGTTTAACGCTATGGTGCCTTTTTACGAAACGCACTTTGGCAACCCTTCGAGCATATATTCAATCGGTCAAACCGCAAAGAACGCTATTGAAGATGCTCGCAAAACTGTCGCTTTATGCTTGGGTGCAAAAATCAATGAAATTTTCTTTACTTCTTGTGGAAGTGAATCAGACAACTGGGCTATTAAAGGCGTTGCTCATGCTATGTTAAAAAAAGGCAAAGACCATATAATCACGTCTAAATTCGAACACCATGCGGTTTTGCATACAGTTAAGGCTTTGGAAAAAGAAGGCTTTTCTGTGACTTATTTGGACGTTCATGAAGACGGCATTGTTCGCGTCGGCGAGCTCGAGCAGGCTATTACAAATAAAACTGCTTTGGTTACTATTATGTATGCTAATAATGAAATCGGTACAATTCAGCCTATTCGTGAAATTGGTGCCATTTGTCGTAAGCACAAAGTTTTATTCCACACTGACGCGGTTCAGGCTGCTGGAAACATTAAGATCGACGTTAATGAGCAAAACATCGATTTGCTTTCCATTTCTGGTCATAAATTTCATGGGCCTAAAGGTGTGGGAGTTTTGTTTATAAGAAATGGAGTTTCTATTGAACGTTTGATTGAAGGAGGCGCACAAGAAAGAGGTCAGCGCGCCGGAACCGAAAATGTTGCTGGAATCGTTGGGTTGAGCACTGCTTTAAAAATTGCCTGTGATAATATGCCAAAACGTAACGCAAACTTGATTGCTATGCGTGATAAGCTTATTGAAAACCTTTTGAAAATTAAGCATTCTAGGTTAAATGGGCATCGAACCAAGCGTCTTCCTGGCAACGTAAATTTAAGTTTTAGCGGTATTGAAGGTGAATCTTTACTTTTAATGCTCAATGCAAATGGAATTTGTGCTTCTTCTGGTTCGGCTTGCACTTCTGGCTCGCTTGACCCTAGCCACGTTTTATTGGCTATTGGACTGCCTCATGAAATTGCTCACGGCTCTTTGCGTCTATCTCTTAGCGATGAAAATTCTATGGACGATGTGGATTATATTTTGGAAATTTTACCTCCGATTATAGATAAATTAAGAAGTATGTCACCTTTATGGGAAAAAATTGTAGCTGAGAATAATTAGTTAGGTTTTGTTAAAAGGAGTGATTTTTTTATGATTTACAGCGAAAAAGTAATGGATCATTTTGCTAACCCAAGAAATGTTGGCGAAATCCCAGATGCGGATGGGATTGGTGAAGTCGGAAATCCTAAATGCGGCGATATTATGAAAATGTATATTAAGGTCGAAAATAACGTCATAACTGATGTGAAGTTTAAAACTTTCGGTTGCGGTGCCGCAATTGCAACCAGTTCTATGGCCACAGAATTAATAAAAGGCAAAACTATTGACGAAGCTTTAAAGCTTACCAACAAGGCCGTCATGGAAGCACTTGATGGTTTGCCACCTATTAAAGTTCATTGTTCTGTTTTGGCTGAGCAGGCTATTAAGTCTGCTATTTCGGACTATTATTCTCGCAAAGGAATTGACCCTACTCCTATTGTTGGAGAAGTCCCTTGCTGCGACCATGAGAATGGTTCTTGCAATTGCTCAAAATAGATCTTAATATAAAAAATCCTTCTAAAAAGAAGGATTTTTTATTTGGCCCCTTATTTTGACAAAATATAATAATCTAAAAGTTTATAAAGACGCGTTTTTGCTTTCTTTATATGTCGCGATGCTGTCGATTTGCCTATTCCCAATTGAGCAGCTATTTCTGTTACAGTTAAATTTCTGTAATACCTCATAACTATGCATTGTTGCTGGCGTTCGGTTAGCTCGCCGGCTATTACTTTTGTTAAAATGCGAAGAAGTTGTTTATATTCATTTTCATTTGTAAATCGTGTTTCTTTGTTATATTCTATCATTCCGGCAACCGATTCAGTGAACTCATTTAACGATAGTTTTGCATTCATCTAGAGAATCTCTTCTTTCACAAAGTTTTATATACTCACTGGTATGTTTTAAATCTAAGCAAATTGAATAAAGTATTGTTAATCTTCTTTTTACCTCTCTTTCTTTTAATGGTTCTACATGTTTTAATTGACGTCTGAGATTTTTTACATATTTTGAAACATTTTTGTACTGTAAAAAATATTGAGCATATAGTTGTTTGTAACTCATATTAACCTCCAAGTGTTACACTAATCGTGTATATCATGGTGTGAATGTACATTTATAAAACCATTGCTGTTCAATAATAAAATGCGATTCAAAATAAAAAACGTGGGTGTTAATAAGTAGATATTAGCACTTAGCCACTAAATTGTCAACATGAATTTCGTTTTTTTGTGTAGAAAATATTTTCAAAATAATGTGAAAAATAAATAAGTTGCATACACATTTCGTGTGTGATATAATTTAACTAACCTTTATAAAGGAGAGTTTTTTATGTTCTGTGAAAATTTTAAAAAATTAAGATTATCTCATGGTTTGACTCAAGTTCAGATGGCAAGTAAGTTAAATATTTCTCCCTCTGCAATTGGTATGTACGAGCAGGGACGCAGAAAACCTGATAGTGATATGTTAAAAAAAATCTGCGAAGCTTTTAACGTCAGCACAGACTTTTTGCTCGACATTGCTGTTAATGATAACAATGCTAAAAAATCTGTTCATGACTTCATTGACGAAATTACTTATACTTTAAGAGCCCAAAAAGGTTTAATGTTTAACGGAAAACCTATCACTAAAGCAGACAAAGAAAAAATCGTTCAAGCTATAAAATTAGCTACTGCTATTGCCGTTTCAAGCACAGACTTTGAAAAATAAGTTTGTAAGTTTATTCTTTTGAATTTTGTGTTTGGGAGGCGATCAAATATAAAAAATTTTGTTCATAATTTGATTGAAAAGTATGGTACTAACTCTCCTTTTGAATTATGTAAAAAATTAAATATAAACATTTTATTCGTGGATTTGCCAGACAATGTAAATGGTTTTTTTTTGAACTCTCAAGTTAAAAGTTCTATATTAATAAAAAAAACTCTTTCTCCAGCTCAAAAAGAAAAAGTCTGCGCTCATGAACTCGCTCATGCTTTACTTCATAGTCGTGTTAATAGCGCCGTATTTGAAGATACTAACCCTAAATATATAGAATCTCTTGAGGAAGAAGCAAATAATTTTTCTAAACTTTTGCTTCAAAAATAATAATATTATTTTTGTTATCCAAAAACACGGAATAATCTCTATGTAACAAGCTTTGCATCTAAAATAACCTTACAGTGTACATAGTTGAGGAAAAAGCACTTGAAAAATGCATAACAGAAATAAAAATTACTAACAGAAAACTTTATATTTCAGCTATTATTGGTCGCTATGATTTATTAGTGCTGAGGTTGGCAATGGGTACAAAAATGAAAGCGACTTTGTGTGAACAGACTTTGGATAAATTCGTTAAGGCTTATCCACAACTTCATGGCGCGCGATTGTTCTATTAACCGCAGCGCGCAGTACACAAGTAAATTATACCACTATAAAATATATAAATTTGGCATTTATCAGAGCATAAACAGCTTTGGTGACAAATGTCATGACAATTCCAGATGTGAAAGTTACTTTATTAATATTACATTTCCATTTCAATGGCAGTAAAAACAGCTAAAAACTCTCATTTGGCTATGGCTATTGAAATATAATGGAAAAATCCACCAGACAAATGGGGGCCTATCTCTGCTTAAGCGTCAAAAACTTTACGATTTTTTTCAAATAGGTACTTATCTTAAAAATCTTTGACCTAAAATCCAAATTTGTAAAATAAAATTGACAATAACAGTGCTTACAGAACTATTAATAACTTCCTTTATTGCTACAGCTTCTTTACTTTCTTCTAAATGCAACACGAGAGAATTAAGCATGTACACTTTTTTAAGTCTGTAAAAACAATTAATAATGGTATCTCTCAAAAAACAAAGGCTGAAATATATTTGGAAGAGGAAATTGTAGCTGCCCCGAGGCACTCGATCCTGAATTGCTGATTGAAAATCCAACAAATGCGTTCTTTATTCTTTCAAAAGAGAAGGAAGACTTCGCTGAACTTGAGGCATATACCCCTAAAATATCTATTGAAGATAAAGAATGTTTCGCTGAAACACTGGACGAAGGTTTCGCAGGCACAGCTGATATACATTCAAAAAACGTCAAAAATGTTGCTGAAGTTGGACTAATATACTTTAAAGCTAAAATAAAAAGTCTATATGTTCATTTTGCTTAATAATTTAAAGCTGAAAAAAACGATTATTTTATGCAATTGTTTTTTACTTAAGTTTAATTTTTTATTCGTATTAATCATTGCATATGCACTAAAATATTTATTTTATGAAATTTCTTCACTATTACTTGCAAATTAGAGCCTGTTAACATAAAGAGATGACAAGCAAGGAAATATCTGATATAGTAAAGATATGAACGTAAGTAAAAAACAGATCGAAAAAATAAAAAAGTCCAAGCACAAAACTTCACTTTGAGTGTCGATAATTTTCTGTTTTTGAAGCCCGTCGAAAATTCTTTGTATGGTTCCGTTTTTCGTTCATCTGCTAAACCTCATGTAAATTGTATGCCAGTTCCCGAATTTTTTGGGCAACGCCCTCCACTTACATCCGTTTCATGCCATACACTATAATGCATTCAAAAACTGCTGATTTGATATTTTTGCTGGGGTTCCCCTCGATTGGCATGTGCTTTTCTATCATCAATGTCCATCCTAATGTTTCCCGTAGCCCCAAAAACAAGTAGTAAACAAAGCATTGGCTGCTCAAAATGTGGCTAGCAAAGAAGATACACGTAGCTTGTGTATCTGAAAGATTTACCTTAAAAATTCAATTTTCAGCAAGAAACCGTCATGATCACCAGAAGGCCGAAAGCTTATCGAATAATCGCTTAGTTGTAAAACCGAGTGCTATTTGTTTATAGGCCGTACTTACGAAGATAATAAAACTCAAGCTCTTGCACTTATGCAAGAGCTTATTCTTGTTGTTCCTCCGAGGAAAAACAGAAAACTTTCTTGGCAACATGACACAAAACTTTACAAACGTCGCAACAAAATTGGGCGTTTTTCCCTTCATTTATTTTTTCTATTGTAACTTTTGTTTTGGTTTTTGATGCTCTTTTTATGTAATCACGCTTTAATTATAAACACAAAAATAGGTATATGCAAAAGAACCCGATCTTTAAGTTAAAAATAGCCAGACTGAAAAATTCAGCCTGGCTCCCGTTTGTACAAAAAGTATATTAGCTAAGATTATTTTTCAAAATCTTTACGATTTTTTTTCATGAATACCAAAATAGCTGCACTAACAAAAGCAATAAATCCGAACACCGAGAAGGCAACTATGCTAGCATCACCTGTTTTTACAGATTTAGAAGCACTCTTAGCAGCAGCTTCTTTTTTAGCAGCCTCAGCTTTTTCCTCAGCATTTTTCTGTTCAGTCTCAGCAGCAGCTGATTTGTCTTCTTCAGTTGCACCAAGAGCTACCATAAATGGTGACAAAGAACTTACACTAACAGTTACAATACCATCTGAATCAACTTTATCTACAAAAGTTTCTATTTCGTCATTTGATAAATGTTTAACAGTTACTGTTTGTCCTGCATAATTTTTACCTACGTTTAAAGCCACTTTCATTTTGCCAATACTTGCATCATAATTTGCAATAATATCGTAAGCAAAAATTACTTGTGCATCCTTGTTAGAGAAATTCTCTTTTAATTTTTTGTAGCTGTCGTTATCTTCTGAAATAGCAATGGCATTTACTGTACCCAGTCCAGCAAAAACACCAGAAACTGTTGCTATTCCCTTAGCTTCATTAACAGCATTTCCACAAAAATACAGTGTAAATTTCTCGGTAGCTGTAACACCTTCATAAGTAACAGTTATATCATTAATTGTTTGTGAAATTTCTTTGTCTTGCTCTACATCATTGCTACTAAAAGTAAATGCATCTTTTGTTTCTTCTGTCCATTCAACAGTAGCTTTACCATCATCTTCATAAGTTACATTTAAAGCTAAGCCGCTCAAATTAATTTTTTCGCCTTCTATGTAACAGTTTTCAGTTGGTTCTTTAGCTAAAGACACTGCTTTAACTTCACGAGAAACATCTAAAGTACCAAGCTTGCAGGTTACACCATTTACTTTGATTTGAACTTCTTTGCCACTGTTTGCAGCAAAATCTATTTTATCAATTTTTTTGCCATCAGAAACAGTCTGCAATTCACCTTTTTTTAATAGATTACTTATAATCGCAATATTTGCACTTTCCGAATTAGGAATACTTAAAGCAATTGAGTCAACAATAGCATTTCTCGCAGTATCATGAGCAGCGCCATGTGCAGCTTTCACAGTTGTGCCTTTGTAAATATTTGCCCAGTCGTAAACAGTAACGTTTACATCTTTAGACCACTCAGTTTCATCAGTATCGTCACCAAAATTAAGCTTTTTGTCACCCGTTGTCATTAAATGGTCCATAGGATTTGTGATTATTTCATCATTTACCTTTAATTTTGTAGCGCCCTCAATTGATTCAACTTTTTCACCAGCCAGATAAACTTCTCTTGCCTCAGACACGTCAGGCGCGTCCGCTTTAGCAGTTTTTGCCAGATTTAAAGAAGTTGCTGCAGCGCCGAGTGCCAGCGCGATAGAGAAGGATAGACCTTTCTTAAAGATTGTTTTTAGCTTACAATTGTTTTTTTGCATAATTTTTGCACCATCTTTCTTTATTATTTGTTTGTATTATAAGTCACGCAGAAAAAGTTGTCAATAGTTTTTCCAAAGATTTTGTGTAGAAGTTTGTCGAAAAAAAATGTTAAACTTGACTAATCAAAAAACTAATCAATGGTACAGTAATTATACTAAATGCAGTGGTAATCAGTACAGCCGCAACAGCATACTCTGGGTAATTATCATACTTTTTAGCAAAAATCGCTATGGATGACATAGATGGAAGTGAGCAAAGTAGAACTACAGTTTTAGCAATATTAACTGAAACTGGCACAAATTTCAAAATAGCCCAAATTATCACCGGAAAAAACAACATTTTAAAGAAAATTAACATGTAAATATCAAATTTTTTCAAATACTCACGAATATTTGAAAAACAAAACAGACCTCCAATATAAATCATAGATAGCACAGGAGTCATGTCTCCAATAGGCTTCAGTGTCATAAGTAAAGTTTTTGGCAGTTTTATTCCAACTACAACACCTATTAGCGAAAAAATTATTGCGATTAATGCAGGATTTGCAAAATTTTTTAAGTTTTCCAGTTTAAACTTATTCGTGTTAGAAGTCAGTTTTATGCCTAAAGTCCATAACATAAGTTGGTCTACTATAGTGCACAGCGACATAAAAATTCCACCCTCTTTGCCAAATATCGCCAATATTAAAGGAATTCCAATAAATCCAGCGTTAGAAAACGTCGCCAAAGCTTTGTAGATATTAGATTTTTGTTCATTAAAATGGAATACCCGTACAATAAGACAATTAAATAAGTATAAAAATATAAAACAAAACATGTAAACTATAAAGATAGGCGAAGAATTAGTCAAATCTCTAAAAGACGGGCCAGAAAGCAAATTGCAAACCAACATAACTGGCATAGTAATTGTAATTATAAATTTAGACATAGAATCAAGCGCAGATTCATCAAAAACTTTGAATTTAACACAAAAAATCCCTACAAAAACAAAAAAAGTAAAAATAAATAATTGCTGTAAAATAATAAAAAATTGCTCCATAAAGAAACCTCCTATAATTTTAAAAGAACCCCTTCTTGACAGAGCACGTCAAAAAGGGGGGGAAAATAAATTTTTTAAATATTGCAAGTCTTTCTGCCTTTTTCCTGCAAATTATAATAATAAGCTAAGATCTCACCAATATCATAATCATTATCAATAGAAAAAGCATCACGATTTAAGATAAAATTCTTATCTTCAAGAACTTTTCTAGCATCGTTATAAACAAAATTAATAGTTTCTTTCCAGAATAAAATATTCTCGACGCGAAGATCTACCCAACCAACTTGAATCCATTTCTCCAATCGTTCGCGCGTGATGGTCAAATCACAGCCTTTGTCAGGATATAAACTATACTCACCAATATATATGTTATCATTTTCTGTTACAATAGGCAAGCCCAAAGATAACATTTCAACCAGCAAATTTCTATTATTTTCAAGATTTCTGATAATTAAATCGTATAATTTTTTAATGTCTATACTTTTAAGCTCATCAACAGTTTTGCAAACTTGCTTTATCATATATAATTCGTAAAGACGTTTTGCAACAGTAACTCCAAGATTTCCTGTTGCGATGCTTGTTGAGTTATTTTTCTTCATCAGATTTTGAATTTCTGATTTTATTTTTTCAACCATAGCCTTTCCTGCAAAAGTAGAACCTAACATTCCTGAGTCCATATAATTAAGCATATTTTTCTTCGTTTTTCCACAAATATCTTCTATTGCAGCGTTGGCAACTTCTTCTTTAGTGATAGCCTCCATTTGTCCAAGTGCTGTAAGTGCAGATAATTCATATAAAGAATAAACATGATTTTCTCCAGCTCTAACCACAGGAAATTCAAGATATTCATCGCTGATCCCTTTTGAATATGTAAGCTTTTCTCCATCTACAAGCTTCATTTTTTGAGGGTTATTAATCTTTTTAACCAAACCAACATCTGTTTCAATAGGTTCAAATTTGGTGCTATCGTAACCTACAAATGTTGCCGGAATTAAAAGACTTATATTATGATGTGTTGTATGAGATAAATTCCACAATAATTGATGTAAGACTCCAGCTGCCGATATTTTTCCCATCAAAGCAAACGATAATGATGATTTTGGGGTGTCTCCGTGAGTATAGGGCATATTCATGCCCATCCCACCTAAACCAGTTGTGGAAACTTTTAAATATTTTTTTACTTTAAAATCTTCCATAACCAATTTTAAAGAATACACAAAATTTACGGCTTTTGGCACAAAATCATTAAGGAGAATTTCTGCAGATGTGTTTACATCAATATTTGCACTTTTACTTACTTTACTTAATATCAACTCAGGTTTATAGTGATTACCTAATACCGTCCCAGAATTTATGGCATCTATTATTAAATCAGGGTTCCATTTTTGAACTAGTTTATATAAAGTTGATTTTTTTAATATCTCCGGGCCTAAATCGGAATAATAAAAACTTAATAATTCATCTTTATATTTTAGCTGTTCTTCCATTGTATTTAATTTGTTAAAATCAAAAGGTAAAAATACATCACCATATGAAGGGATTAATTCAATATTTTTACAATACTCAGAAAAATACTTGCAACAATAACCTGATTCAGTTTTTGTTAAATTGTGTAGAATAATTCTTTCAGGATTTTGTTCTATAATTCTTTTTGTTATTGCTTTCCCTATTTGTCCAACGCCTAAAACTAAAACCGTTTTCATTTTTTATAAGCCTCTACTTTCAAAAAAATTAAGATCAACCACCAAATTTTTTCTTTTCACACGCAAAAAAAGTTTCAACACAAAGTAAAAATAATATTTTTCAATTCTCTCAAAATTTTATCTTTCACTTCCAGTACAAAAAATTACATATATTTATATTTTAATTTCTTCGCTATAAATATTTTGTCTAATTTTGTCATAGTAAATAAAAACTTTGCAAATCGCTTAATACGAAAGAAAAAACATTCAACTTCGTTGCGACGTTTGTAAAGTTTTGTGCCATATTGCCAAGGAAGTTTTCTATTTTTCCTCGGAGGAACAATAGAAATAAGCCCTTGTATGAGTGCAAGGGCTTAAAGTTTTGTTATCTTCGTAACCACAGTCCATAAACAAATATCACCCGACTTTACAGCTAAACGACTCGATAAGTCTTGGTCCTTCTGGTGCATCGTGACGGTTTCCTGCTGAAAGTTGAATTTTCAAGGCAAATTTTTCAGATACACAAGCTGCGTGTATCTTCGTTGTTCCTCCCTTTTTTGAGCGACCAATACTTTTCATTACTTATTTTTCTAGCTACGGAGGCATTAGGATAGCCCTTAATGCTAGTGTCATCCAAGCACAAAGCTTCACTTTGAATATCGATAAATTTCTGCTTTTAAAGCTCGTCAAAAATTCTCTGTATGATTCCGTTTTTCGCCCATCTGCTAAATTTCATGTAAATTGCATGCTAGTTCCCGAATTTCTTTGGCAATGCCCTTCATTTGCATCGTTTTCTACCGTATAAATGATGCATTCAAGAATTTCTGATTTGATATTTTTGCTGATTTTCTTTCGATCAGCGTGTGTTTTTTATCTATTTTACTTATTTTCGTATTCCTATTATATCAGATGTTTCCTCGCTCGTCATCTTTTTATGTTAGCACGCTTTAAACTGGTAAAGCTATACCCAACAACACTTTAAAAACTGGATGGCTAAGCACTAGTAGCTTTAATATTAAAATAACAAATTAGCAAAATTGAAATTGAAAGACCCCAATGGAGAATGTTGCACTTATCACTAAAGAATTGGATATTTACAGACTTTTCTGAGAGCTTAATTTATCGATGGAAATAACCAAACGACGCACGGGTACTCTTAAATAGAAAGTATGATTTATTAAGAGACATGAGCGTAACGGTAAAAAAACGTTTTTAAAAACTGCACCATAAGTATGGTGCAGCTTTTAAATTTCATTTCTATTTTAAACCGGTATTTACACAGTACATTTTTCCGAGGCATCCGGATTAGATTGAGAAAAACATAGATGCTTTTTGAAATAACAAGTTGCGAATACTACACCAGCTATAACAATTGCAGCAGCCGCAGAACCAAGCGAAGCAATTAACGCTGTTTTTGACTTTGAGGCAAAAGTTGGTATCGTTGAAGCAGTGGATGAGGACGCTAAAGCAGAAGGGGATGGCGACGCTGAAACAGAAATGGATGGAGACGCTAAAGCAGAAGGGGATGGAGACGCTGAAACAGAAGGGGATGGCGACGCTGAAACAGAAGGGGATGGCGACGCTGAAACAGAAGGGGATGGCGACGCTG
>ERZ1673738.5038-NODE-5038-length-12494-cov-4.655921_pt1 | contig 12494 bp, 10 predicted proteins | sample MGYA00580198_ERZ1673738 | MGnify/ENA primary metagenome ERZ1673738 (study PRJEB41218, sample SAMN15661784) | gut metagenome | host: Homo sapiens | place: Canada: London | collected 2015-08-20/2019-03-30 | study: EMG produced TPA metagenomics assembly of... | reverse complement strand
AAACGCTCCTATTGCTTTTATGGCTTCGATTTTCTTTAAGTCATTATTTGATAGCAATTCCGTAATACTGAGATTCTTATGGATTACCCGATTCACAAAATCTTCTCTACGGTATGGATATACTTGGAATCTTTCCATCTTGAACAACTCAGCAGGCATCCTGTTAATATCGAACTCATTCCTATCAATCGTAATTTGAAAACTCTGTCCATCAAATTTTGCTCTTATTTTGTAATCATATTCATCAGTAATATCGTTTTCAATCAACTCATATTTAGAGTTAATTCCGCTCATTACTGCTATATTGAAATCATCATGAATCGATGGAGGCAAAAGGTAGCCCAATGATGATTGTATCGCATTGCGGAATTTCTCATCCCATTTGTCACGTAAGCCAGTAATCTTGAAAAAAGTTCCCTTTTCAAACGTTGCTAGCATGAATTTTTTTGAAATTAGCTGCATATTATCTTGAATGCTGCGCGGAAGGTATGAAGCATAGCAATTGGGCAAATATTCAATCGTAGCGGACATGTCATCAAGCAATTTCCCGCTTTCCTCGAACTGCGTCCACGCAGTTTGCCAATGAATTGTCGGTCCATTTGGATCGTTTTGTGTATACATATCACAAAAACTGCCTAATCTGTCAAGCGCAAAACGACCAATGCCCTTTTCGCCAGATTTTACACGCCCTTTTAGCGAATTGAAATCGCTCTTTTTATTATCGGTACCAATTAGCATCCAGCAATTTTCAACAGTATCACGAGTCATTCCAGTCCCATTATCAATAATGTAAATAGCATCATGTTCGGCATCAAAGCACAGTAGACAGAACGAAGCATCAGCATCATAAGTGTTTTTTACCAACTCAATTACTGCGCTGTCAATTCGCGACATGCTTTCTCTTCCCAATAAGATGGTGGCTCTGGACGATATTTTATAATTAAGTTTTTCCATGATTATACTCCTCGCACCAATCAAACTCGTAACTCTCTATATCTTTTGCTGTAATCCTTATTGATTCACCGCTCGCATAAATACCTATATTACAGACATATTCATAAAACTCTTTGCTCTGCAATATTTGTTTGGCAACATCTAACGATAATGCTCCTTTAGTGCGTATGTAGATTCCAGAATAAGGTACCACGTCTTCTCCTAATTCATATACTTCAACGCATTTAGTTACGACTGTTGAAAGCAACAGTTTCTTTTGACATATTGTTGTCAAGGCTTGTGATCTACCATATTCAAACCATTTTGAATTCTTATCGGAATTTCTCGCTATCAGTCTATCATAATACTTGTGAAGATGCGACATGGCATTTGGAAAGCTTACAGAAAAAGCATCCTCAGTATATCTTTGCAATCCCTTCTCGAAATGATATGGAAAAATAATATACTCATTTTTCCCATACCTTAGTGTTCGCGGACTTGCGGTTTTACGCACCACTTGTTTCTCAATGGCTATCCCATCTACATCAATGCTCGTATCGGTCTCAGTAGCATTCCTAAGCACAAAAGCCTCATTAAGAAGCGTAGCAACAACAATTGAAGCAGTAAAAAAATCTGAGAACTTATACTTAGCGGTCATTTCCCTCTTGTCATTGACAAATATCCATTTCTGTAATGATCTTAGGCTTTCTTTCTCTATTCTATATTTCACGCCTGTCGCAGCATTGCGATAATGAAAATAAGACCTGTTCCATCCGCCATCACACATAAGTATTGTTGAGGATGTAAGGACTGATCCAAACAGCTTTATAGTGGCAAAATCAATTACCTCAGCTATATATGGAAGGGTAAGTTTGCGCAGTTCCTTTGCGTAAACATTTTTATATATGCTACTTGGCAAGAGGTAGACTAGCTTTCCTTCTTTGTTCAAACAGGATAAATCGCGTTCAAGAAAAGCGTAACAATAATCAAATGCGCCTGATCCACATGATTTATACATACTTTTTAGCTCTTGACGTGCCGTATTATCCAATTCTCTGTACGTGATATAGGGTGGATTTCCAAAGATATAATCAAACCCTAAGGTTGGACAAAAATGGAGCGAATTAGCATTATGAACATTCCATTGTACATCAACGATCCAAAATTGTTTTGCAACTTCAGATAGTTTTGCGCGGCAAGCATCGCAACATTCCTCGTCGATATCATAACCCCAAATATCGCGTTCCAATCCTTTTTTTACTGTCTGAACTGGCAATTGATGATTTAAACAATCCAAGATATATCTTTTTATAACACATGCAAGCAAATTGCCTTCACCGCACGCGCTTTCTAAAACTCTTTTGCCATATAGTTTTGACCGATAATGCGCTAAATCCAACATCTGGTTTGCGATATTTTCGGGAGTAAACACTTGGCACTTATTATTCATATGCCTGCTCCTAATAATCCAATAATCAGCAATCTTCTTTTCATAAATGAGAAAGCCTATTAATTTGATATTATATCACATATTGAATATAGATGCTATTTGCTAACCCCAAAAAGGCGGCATGTGCTAATGGAGTCAATTAATACTTAATATGAAACACTGTTTTTTCCGTTACATTATCAGAATTGATTTCTTTGCTGGCATATTTTTGCTTAATGTGCTCAATCGCTTCTGCTTCGCTATCTGATACAATTTCAACCTCTATCCGGCGAATCATGGAGATTACCACGCAATACTTTTTCATACATCTCATCCTCCCTCGTAATCCATATTCTGCTCAATTCAAGAATTTGCATACCAATACCATAGTTTTCGTTTATTGCCATGATCTGAGTCTTACTTGTTCCTTAATATCGATACGGTCGCACAAAAAACGAGCATCCATAATACGGCTGCTCGTGTTACAATTCAATGCTTTGCTTAGCACCCAATCAGCACAATTTTCTAACCATATTAACTGTCTTCCATATCCACTCTAACGCACCGTCAAAGCGATAGCCCTTGAAGCCCGCTTCATTTAAAATAGCAGCCACTTCATCCTTTGTAACCGAAAGGTCGATCAAGTCCTTGAAATTGCCGTTGTACCCCGCTATCTCCTGTACATAATCCCAATATGTCCCGGAATATCCAAAGGTCGTGGCATATCCGGCAACGTCGCTCACCGCATTTTGCACCATATCTTCGGTATCCTCATAGAATAAGCTCCGCCCATTATCGTACAGTGGATAAAAGCTTTCCTCTTTTCCGCTGATCTTAACTGCAATGTTGGATAAATGGCGGTCGTCCTGCCGCGTGATGAAGTCAAGGAGTATCATTTGGGCGATATCGTCCCTATACTGTGGGCGTACATTCATCAAATTCTGATACTCGTTATCTCCGCGCACTCCGTTAAAGAAGCGACGGAAATGAACGACGTACTCCTTTGAGAAGTCGTAGAGGAAAACCGAAAACACGGTATTTTTATCTGCACGAACAGCGGGACAGCAAGGAACGCCTAAGCGTTTTGCGAGAAGATAAACGGCAATCTCCGATTCCACATCTGTGACAAGCGGGTTGATGCGCTGCTTATAGATACCGTATCTGCCATCCATAACGCCGTAGCGTTTGATGTTATAGCCCTCCGGCGTATCTAGGCTGTCGCCCTGCAAGTCGATCTTTTGATGAAAGACGGAAGCGAACACAACGGTCATTGTCGATGAGAGCGTGTCGCTCTTTTTATTTGCGATCCATAGCAGGTCTTTGGGGTGAATGCCATGCGTGATTTCCGCAATTTGTTGAACGTCATAATGGGAAAGTCCACAACGGAACAGGATTCTTTCAATATCCCTGCGGTCACGGCTGACAACACGCTCTGAAAGGAACTCCGTAAACTGCTCCGCAGACCAGTAGGTCGTACCGTGCGTATAAAGCGATACGACATTGTTAAAATTAGGTGCAGTAAAGTTGACCTCATTTAACGGATTAATTGTTCCAATCACGGTATCATCCCATTTGAGGTATCGAAGTTCGTAATTCTCTTTTGCGCGACCATCAGTGGGCTTTTTTGCGTCTGCGGGAATACGGTAGGATTTGCCTATCTTTTCGGCTCCCTCTACCTTTCCTTCCGAGCAGAGAATCCGCACTCTCCTGTCGGATATGCCCCAAAGCTTTGCCGCCTCCTGTGCCGTCATATACTCCATGTCGATTCTCACCTTCAGTTTTATAAGTACAGTATAGCAGAATTCGGAATAATGTAAACAACGATTATTCCGAATCATGAGCGCAACTTAATCAGATAAATCAAAAACCTGTATATATACAAAACGAGCATCCGCATGGCAGATACTCGCTTATTTTGCTAGTCTCAATACGAACGATGGTCCTCTAACGCAGACTGTATAAGGTCTATTTTGCTAATGGCTTGCTAATTTGAGTTTTCAAAGCTACCCGAAATCAGCAATATTGCGTGATACTGTGCGAAAAGCGTCTCCTTGAAAAACGCCGTAATATAGGGATTTTTCGGACTTCGTAATATTATGCATAACGCCGCAAAACAGGCGCGCCACAACTCCTAAGCGAAAGGCCGCGCGTTCGAGCCGCGCCGGGGACGCCAAAAAGCCCGATAAAGTCTAACTTTTTCGGGCTTTTACTTTCTACTGCGCATCGCGGCGCGGAGGTACAGGGAAAAACGGCGGCTTGCTATGCCTATAAACTTTGCGTTGCCCGGCTGAAACTGATAGCTGCGCCCCATAAGATCGCGCAGGAGCGCTGGGTCTCTGTCGTACCATATTGCGGATATAACGGTGCGTATGCTCCGCTCTATGCTGTCGGGGTTGACGCCGTAGCGCCGCGCTATCTCGGGGCAAAGCTTGGTGGTGACGCCGTTCAAAAGGTAGCTGTCCTGCATCGATATGACTATTGCGCATACAAGATACTTGTAACCGAATAGGGCGAAAATACGGATAAAGAAACGATCGAGCGTGTTCTTGCCGATCAGTTTTCGGTAGATCTTATCAAAACTAACTCCGTTGACGCTTGAATGAAATGAGAACGGGAAATGCTCTGCATAATGAATTTGAGAGATTTGTTCCATAGTGCATAATGGAAACAAATCTCTCATTTTATACTATCAGCCGAAATTCACAATATTACTTTGCTTTTATGCCGCACTATTTTGCCATATCGATTTCGGCGGCATATTTGCGGGACATCTTGTGAGCCGCATAGAAGCATATTATGGATATTACAGATATTGCAATACATGCTGCCCAGCCAAGGGTATACGCACCTGTAATATCGAATACGCCTGCGACCATAAGGCCGCCCAATGACATACCTGCCTGCAGGGGGCTCTGAGTCAAGCCGCGCATCATATTAAAGCTTTTCGTACCGAATGTGGCGCTTATGATGAGGGGCGCGGAGACTGTGCCAACGCCGGCAGCAAAGGAATAAAGAATTATATACACATAAAATAGATTCTTTTCACCGTGGGCACCGGCAATGGCAGCAATAAAGGCCAACGCAAAGGCTACAAAAGCGATGGAGGAGGACTTGATACTGCCGAATTTGTCGTGCAGGGCGCCGAGAAGTATTTTGCCAAATATGCCCATCAACGATGAAAGACCTATAACGCTTGCCGCAAATTCTGATCCGTATATGTCTGAAATATAGGGATTCATCTGACGCATGGGCGCAGAGCACACAAGGCCCATCCCGAAGAAGCCTATCATGAATATCCAGAAGAAAGCCTTGTTTTTGACATCGTTAGGAGATATTTCAACATTTCCCTCATTGGAGATGAGAGCTTTTTTCTTATCTTTCTCTTTTTCTTCCCAATCCGCTCCGAAAGGCTTCTTACCCATTTCTTCAGGAGTAGCCCGGAGAAGGAAAAATACTACCGGGCAAGCAATGGCTATGATTATTATACCAACGTAGCGGTAGGTTATCCTCCAACCGTAATTTGTTATGAAGCTGTTTATTATGGGGGCGAGGACTGATCCGCCAAAGCCTATGCCCGCCAGGGTGATGCTCATTGCCAACCCGCGCATTTTGTTGAACCAGGCAGTTATCATCATGGATACGGGCATGAAACAGGCGCCTGCCCAGAAGAACCCCAGTATTACGGCAGAAATATAGAACTGACCAATATTTTGTGCTAACGAATAGGACATATAGGCCAGGCCAAAGCCTAACGTTGTAATAGTCAACACGCCGCGCATACGCTTGCGGTCGGAGTAAATTTTACCCCACAGCGGGGAAATCACCATGCCTACCAGCGCAACTATGGTGGAGCTGAGGGTAAAAGCACTTCTGGATACTCCAAATTCCTCTGTTACAGAGATAAGATACTGTGTTGCCGTTGCGTTGATGATCGGAGAGGTGAGGGCACATATAAATGCACAGCCAAAGCATATCACCCACGCATAATGCAGATATTTTTTCATAAATCCTCCATTTCATGAGCAGTTTGTGTTTTCCCTGTCGACTGGTTAAAGAAATTCTATCAAGTTTGCCTATTTAAATAAGTGATTTGCATTACAGTTTTCGAAAAAATTTTTATGGATCGAATACACATGGATGATTGGATGACAGGCAGCATGAACAGCCATCTTTTATATACTCGCATATTATGCTATAATCTCTGTGCGTTAATAAACATAAGAAAGGAATGCGGGCAGCATGATACCAAACTATTATATGTATGGAGATTTCTTCGATTTTGAAGGCTTGATATTTAAGACTGGGAAAAGAGTCACGCTGGAAAAGCATTCGCCTATTAAACAGTTCAATGAGCCCGCAGACAAATTCTACTATGTGCGGAGCGGGCTTGTGCGTGCTGTAGTGCTGCATAGCGATGGGAACGAGAAAGCATTGTATGTTGCAGGCAGCGGATGTTTACTTCCGCAGTTTTCCCCGCATGGTATGCCTAAATGGGAGGAAAATCTTCTTATAGAGGCGTATACCGATGTGGAGGCAATATTGCTGACCCGCAGCGAGCTTGAGGAGCTTGCAGGCCGCAATTACCCGCTCATGGAAAAAATGCTGGATGTTGCCGTCTGCCTTCAGCATTCCCTTACTGCCCAAATGCTTTCACAGATGTACGATGACGGCATGGTTCGAGTATGCCAGCTGCTGTATTTTCATATCGCAAACCGACATATAAAACATACGCATCCTGTTGAATGCGTGAAAATATCGCAGCAGGATATCGCCATGCTCACCGGACTCAACAGAGTAAACGCGAATAAGGTGCTTCAACAGCTAAAAAAAGAAGAGGCCATAGATATACAGAGAAAACGAATAAAAATACTGGACGTGGAAAGGATAATGGAACATTGTAATGGCGATGTCAACATGGGCGAATGGTGATTTTTCAAAATAATACAAAAATCATAAAAAGTGTTATGTAGCCTATGTAACACTTTTTTTATTGGTTATATGATAGAATGAAATGCAAATCATGCGGCAGCGTGAGCGCTGTATCCATTGGTCTGAAAAAGGAGGTAGGCAAATGAACCGGTTTTTAAAGCAGGCGATTGATGACAAAGAAGAAATGATAGGGAACAGAAGGTTCCTCCATCGCAACCCCGAAATAAGGGATGATCTTCCGATTACGGCGAAATTTGTATCGGAGAAGCTTACTGAGTACGGCATACCGAACAAGGAAATATGCAAATGCGGTATTGTTGGCATAATTGGAGGGAAAAAGCCGGGGAAAACGGTCATGCTCCGCACTGATATGGACGCTCTGCCAATAAAAGAAAACAGCGGGCTGCCTTTTTCCGCAGATAACGGGTACGGTCATTGTTGCGGGCACGACCTCCATACGACCATGCTCCTTGAAGCGGCGAAAATTCTCAAGAGCTGCGAGGATGAGCTTTGCGGAACCGTAAAACTCATGTTTCAGCCGGGTGAAGAGGTGTTTATAGGTTCAAGGGCGATGATAGACGCCGGGGTTTTGCACGACCCGGAGGTAGATATAGCTGTGGATATGCATATGAACGCCCGTAATCCCGTGGGTACGGTTGCCGTATGCCATGGCTATACCTGCGCTTCCTGTGACGGGATGAAGCTTACCGTAAAAGGCAAAGGATGCCACGGTGCGTGGCCGCATACCGGCATAGATCCCATCAATGTTGCCGCTCATACCTATCTTGCGCTGCAGGAATTGATTGCCCGTGAAGCTCCTGCCGATAAAACCGTGACGCTGACATTTGGGCAGTTTGCCGGAGGTAATGCGGCAAATATTATCCCTGAGGAAGTGGTCATGCAGGGAACCATGCGAATGTTTGATCCCGAGCTTCGTGAAAAGCTCAGAAAACGAGTCCATGAAATCGTTGATTATACAGCGCTGGCTTTCGGCGCAAAAACCGAATACGAAGTACTGTCCGATGTTCCTGCAATGTATACGAATCCTGAGCTGCTTGACGAAATGATGCGTTATTGCGAAGACTTGGATATAAAATACATTCCATATCCGCCGTCTAGTGCCTCGGATGATTATGCGCGCATAACTGAACTGGTTCCAAGTGTGTTTTTCAGCATCGGCTGCAAACCGGATGGAGACGGCCCTACCTATCCGGCACACAATCCTAAAATCGTATTCAATGAGGATGCATTGCCATACGGAGCCGCCATACATGCTCAGTGTGCTTTCGAATATCTTAAAAACAATTAAGGCAAGGATGAAAATCATCTGTACACAAGGATAGAGGTCGCATAATGAAATTGGCAAAAGTTCACTACGGATGGGTAATCTGCTGTGCCTGCTTTGTGGTGATGGCTTTTACAGCACCGCTTGTAAACGCTTGCGCAAGCCTTTACCTACCGGCAGTTACGGAAGAATTTGAAATTTCGCGCAGTGCTTTTACGGTAACCAGCACTTTAGTCGCCATGTGCGGATTACTACTTTCTCCGATATGGGGGAAGGTATATTCTAAGTACAATATGCGTTGGATATTTTCTGGATCCCTTATATGCTTCGCATTGTCGTATATGTCTTATTCATTGGCAAACAGCGTCTGGCAGTTCTATGTATCTTCTGTGCTGGTAGGTGTGTTTTATTCTGGTTGTGCCTTCATGCCGGTATCGATGTTCATAACTGCATGGTTCAATAGAAGCCGAGGTCTGGCAATGAGTATTGCTTTAGGAGGTATCGGCATCGGTGGGACTTTTTTGAGCCCGCTTATAACGATGATGATAACCAGTTATGGGTGGCGTACTTCCTACCGAATGATAGGATTGCTGGTTCTTGCGGTCGCAGCGCCTATTGCTTTGCTGTTGATAAGGACAAGGCCAAAGGATAAAGGGCTTAGCCCTTACGGAAACGAAAACGAGCTGAACAATAAGACAAATAGAGATGATGGCGTTCCAAATATCAGCCTTGGAGAAGCGAAAACGCATTGTTTCTTCTATGTACATATGCTCGGAATGCTCTTGCTTGGTATAATCTGCTCTGCACCGCTCAGGCAGATCAGCCCCTGCATATCTGATTCGTATGGACCGCAGGCAGCCGCGCTGATCGTATCCATGTACTCCTTTGTCGGCATATTCGGTAAGCTCATATTAGGGTGGATAAACGACAGGTTCGGCACCATAAAAGGCGCTATGGCGGCGTTTGGCCTAATGGGCGGAGGCTTTCTGTGCCTGATGCTTGGCCGCAGTATGCAGATAATGTACCTTATGGCTATACTGTACGGCATAGGCAACGGGGTCGGCACGGTATCTGCTCCGCTTCTTATAAGCGCAACATTTGGCACAAAGAACTTCAATATAATGCGCGGCCTAACACAAAGCCCGATGCAGCTCGGAATGTCCCTTGGAGGATTATTGCTGGCGGCGGTTTTTGACAGGACAGGATCATATAAGCTGGGCTGGGGAATGTGTATTGTGATAGGTGCTTTATCGGCGATTTGTTTTGCCGCAGCAAAAAGGATGGCTGACAGGTATACCGAAAGAAGGGAAGATTCGGAGGAAAAAGAATGACGGCTTTCATAATGGTCGCAGTATATTTGGGGCTGACCTGCATAATAAGCCTGATAAATAAAAATAGGCAGAGCAGCACAAGGAATACTTTCGTGGCGAAGAACGGTATGTCTGCCTGTACGCTTATCCCGCTGCTCTTCGGTGAACTGATAGCAGGCGCCGGTACTGTCGGCAATGCCAGCGAGGCTTTTACGCATGGTATAAATGCAGTATGGGGCAACTGGGGTCAAGCAATAGGCTGTATGGTATTTGTTGTTTTCGCTTCACGGTTCTTTTATGAAGCGGGTCGAAAAGGCGCTATGTCCGTTGCGGAGGCCTTTGAAATGCGTTTTAACAACAAAGTGCGCTGGGCTGTTACTATGGTCGTCCTGCTGGCATTCCTAGTGATATACTCGATGCAGTCTGTTGCGGTCGTGTCGATAGTGGGGCCGATAATACGTTCCGTGGCGGATATAAATGATATTACCATACTCATTGGATGTGCCGTGCTTTTTGCAGTCATATCCTTAAACGGCATAAAGTCCGTTGCGGGGGCAAATGTACTTCATATGGCGGTGATAGTGGTGTTCCTCAGCGTAATAGCCTGGGCCAACGTCAGGGATGCGGGCGGCGTTGAGAATATATACCAACAACTGCTCGACACCCACTTCAACCTTATGTATCCAGATGTGCCGACCGTTATCGCACAGGTGATTGGGGCGGCTTTTGCAATGATTTCTGCTATGACGGTGGTAAATTCATGCTACTGCTGCCGGAGCCTTCATGAGGCCCGCAAGGGTATCATCGTAGTGGCTGTGCTTGTAACGATTTTTGCTCTGCTGCCTGCCGCGATAGGGCTGTCGGGGCGTATTCTGCTGCCGGAAAGCAACGGAAAAGGCATACTGTACGAAATGGCAAACCGTTTGTCGCCAGGCTGGGGCGGCCTCGCGAGCATTGCAATACTCGGCGCGGTTCTCTCTACGGGCCCCGCAATACTGCTTATGCTGGCCACTACTGTTGTGCGCGATATTTATTTAAATATTAAGCCAAAGGCGAGCGAGAAAAAGCAGATGATATGCTTCAGGGCGTCTGTCGTGGCCATAGCTGTGCTTTCGGTGTTTATAGCCTCAAATATGAAATCGATCCTCAATGATCTGCTGGCATCTTTTCAAATAAGGGCAATATCAGGAATTGTTCTGGTCATATCGCTTCACTGGGATAAGGTAACGAACGATGCAGCCTTCTGGTCTATCGTTGCGGGCGGGGTTATAGCCGCAATATGGCATTTTGCAGGGAGCCCGTTTGGCATAGCTCCACTGTGGGTTTCCTTGGGAGTTGGCCTGACTCTTCTTGTAGTCATAAGCCTGTCATCGAATAAAGGAAAAGAAGAATACCAAGAATACTTGCGGCGCTTCAAATCCGAAGCGACAAAAGAATAGTACTTGCTGTGCTACATAGAGCGGCTTGCCTGCACAGGCCGCTCTATTGTTAACTCAACTTGGTTGTGTCTGCTATGGACGTCATCACAGGTATCTAAAGGAAAATATATGCGATAAGCTGGCGGTCGCCGATGGCTCGTTTATGGGTACGACATTTAAGGTGGAGGGGAAGCTCGAAAACCTCACCGATTATTATAGAGTGAAGGACTTCATGGACATAGTGAAAGAATTCCGGAGAGAATGCTTCTATAATTATTGAAAGAGCAGTGGTAATGGGGTTTTATATGGCATCGACTCCAGAGCGTCAAAAAAACTCGAAAAAATTGAGGAACTAATAGGAAAGGGCAAGTTTGTACACGGAAATGGCCGGATGCGTCACCATTAAAGCTGCCCGGGAAAACGGGCTTGAAGCCGGCACACCTGTGGTGACTGGAACGGATGATGCGATGCGGCTGCGGGGCTGCTTCTCAGCCGCTGCGGCAAAGAAACGTTTCACGACAAACCGTTCAAAATGATACTTGCCGGCGGTAGTTTGCATTTTCCGGCTCTTGACTGCCAGACTTATGTATTCATCAATTACCCTGGTATTTCGTCCAACCGTATCCACATAATATCCGCGGCACCAAAAGTGACGGTTACCGTACTCATACTTGAGATTTACGTGCCGGTCAAATATAATTAGTGAGCTTTTTCCCTACCTTTGTGTTCACATAGCTTTCACAGGATCGTTCCTATATCCGATTTTAGCTTACCGTATATTTCCTGCCGTCGATACTTTGGCGCAAACACAATATGGTATTGGCGTCTCCATTTGAAGCTTTCAATTCTCACCAGCATAGCTGGTGGTTGTTTGCCGCTTAAGCGCCAAAGCAACTCCGCCTGTGCGCCGCAGACGGAGTTATTCGGAGTAAGCGTTTATATGAGCAGTTCGGGGGAATTTCCCCGTTGTAAAGGTCAGATCGTCCCATTCCAGGGGCTAGACGGTGATCCTCTCCAAGATACCGCTGGACGAAAACGCCCTCCGTGCCGCAATCGACGCAACCGGCTACACGGCGGGGGAGATGAGCATTGCTCCTTATGAGAAGAAGGGGCGTTTATCGTTTTTGAAAAAGTGAGCGCCGGAGTATCGGCATATATTTCACGCATGGCCCTGATACTTGCTTTCGAAT
>ERZ1673738.5035-NODE-5035-length-12496-cov-4.910538_pt1 | contig 12496 bp, 10 predicted proteins | sample MGYA00580198_ERZ1673738 | MGnify/ENA primary metagenome ERZ1673738 (study PRJEB41218, sample SAMN15661784) | gut metagenome | host: Homo sapiens | place: Canada: London | collected 2015-08-20/2019-03-30 | study: EMG produced TPA metagenomics assembly of... | reverse complement strand
TAGGACAGATGGAGAAACCGGATGTAGAGAGCATTGAAGGTCTTTCACCTGCAATTTCCATTGATCAGAAATCGACGAACCATAACCCGCGTTCTACCGTTGGAACTGTGACGGAGATTTATGATTATTTCCGTTTATTGTATGCGAGGGTAGGAATCCCTCACTGCCCGAAATGTGGACGTGAGATTGCAAAGCAGACGGTGGATCAGATGGTGGATCAGATCATGGCACTTCCGGAGCGGACGAAGATCCAGCTTCTGGCTCCGGTCGTAAGGGGAAGAAAGGGAACGCACACCAAATTATTGGACAGAGCGAAGAAGAGTGGTTATGTGCGTGTCCGTGTAGATGGAAATCTGTATGAACTGTCAGAGGAGATCACACTGGACAAGAATATCAAGCATAATATTGAGATCATTGTGGATCGGCTTGTAGTTAAACCGGGGATTGAGAAGAGGCTGACAGATTCTGTGGAAAATGTGCTGCATCTGGCAGAAGGATTGCTGATCGTAGATGTAATCGGCGAAGAGTCTATGAATTTCAGCCAGAGTTTTTCCTGTCCTGATTGTGGGATCAGTATAGAAGAGATAGAGCCGAGAAGTTTTTCATTTAATAATCCGTTTGGAGCGTGCCCTGAATGTTTTGGACTTGGATATAAGATGGAATTTTCGGAGGAACTTATGATACCGGATCCGTCGCTGAGTATCAATGAAGGTGCAATCACGGTTCCTGGCTGGCAGTCCTGTGCGGATAAGACCAGCTTTACCAATGCAATCCTGCAGGCTCTTTGCAGGGAATATGATTTTGATCTGGATACACCTTTTCAGGACTACCCGAAAAAAGTACATGATGTTCTGATCTATGGAACCAATGGAAAAGAAGTGAAAGTGTATTATAAAGGGCAGCGGGGAGAAGGCGTTTATGATGTCGCATTTGACGGACTGATCAAGAATGTGGAACGCAGGTATCGTGAGACCGGTTCGGAGACAATGAAAGCAGAATATGAGACTTTCATGAATATCACCCCATGTTCGGCATGTGGTGGTCAGCGGTTAAAGGCAAGTGCATTGGCAGTAACCATAGGTGAAAAAAATATTTCAGAGGTCACAGCCCTTTCTATAGAGAAGCTTCAGAAATTTCTTCAGGAACTGCATTTGACGGAGACGCAGCAGATGATCGGTGGTCAGATCCTGAAAGAGATCCGTGCAAGGATTCAGTTTTTGATGGATGTAGGACTGGATTATCTGACGCTGGCGAGGGCAACAGGAACTTTGTCGGGGGGTGAAGCACAACGTATCCGTCTGGCGACCCAGATCGGTTCAGGACTGGTTGGAGTTGCTTATATCCTTGATGAACCAAGCATTGGACTGCATCAGAGAGATAATGATAAGCTTCTTGCGACATTGAAGCATTTGCGGGATCTGGGAAATTCTCTGATCGTGGTAGAACATGACGAGGATACTATGCTGGCAGCAGACTATATTGTAGATATTGGACCGGGAGCCGGAGAACATGGCGGACAGGTTGTTGCCACAGGAAATGCACAGGAAATCATGAAAAATCCGGCTTCTATAACAGGAGCTTATCTCAGCGGTAAGATTAAGATTCCGGTTCCGACGGAAAGAAAAGAGCCAAAAGGATGGTTAAAGGTGATTGGTGCAGAGGAAAATAATCTGAAGAAGATCAATGTCAGTTTTCCGGTCGGTGTACTGACCTGTGTGACGGGAGTATCAGGTTCAGGAAAAAGTTCGCTGGTGAATGAGATCCTTTATAAAAAGCTGGCAAGAGAACTGAATCGTGCCAGAACGATTCCGGGTAAGCATAAAAAGATAGAAGGACTGGAGCAGTTTGACAAGGTGATCAATATAGATCAGTCACCGATCGGACGCACGCCACGTTCCAATCCGGCAACTTACACCGGTGTATTTGACCTGATCCGTGATCTTTTTGCGTCTACACCGGATGCGAAGGCAAGAGGCTATAAAAAAGGAAGATTCAGTTTCAATGTAAAAGGCGGACGATGTGAAGCCTGTGCAGGGGATGGAATCCTGAAGATTGAAATGCATTTCCTGCCGGATGTCTATGTGCCTTGTGAGGTGTGCGGGGGTAAGCGGTACAACCGGGAAACGCTGGAGGTAAAATATAAAGGAAAGAGTATTTATGATGTCCTAAATATGACGGTGGAAGAAGCGGTAGAATTTTTTGCACATGTACCGTCGATCCGGAGAAAGATGGAAACGCTGAATGATGTGGGACTTTCGTATATCCGTCTGGGTCAGCCATCCACGGAGTTATCGGGAGGAGAGGCACAGAGGATCAAACTTGCATCCGAGCTGAGTAAACGCAGTACCGGAAGAACGGTTTATATTTTAGACGAGCCGACAACAGGGTTACATTTTGCGGATGTTCATAAACTGACAGAGATATTACGCAGACTGACAGAGGAAGGAAATACAGTGATCGTAATTGAACATAATCTGGATGTGATAAAGACTGCGGACTATATTATAGATATCGGACCGGAGGGCGGAGACCGTGGTGGAACCGTTGTAGCATACGGAACACCGGAAGAGGTGGCAAAAAATAGCAGATCCTACACTGGAAAATACCTTGATGCAATTCTAAAGAAAAATAAAGACGAAATTAAAAGAAAAAAAAGTCCAAAATATATGCAAAAAATGACTACCAATTTTTGAAAAAGTTTATTATACTAGGTGGTACGGAATAAGACCCTTCAGGGGAAAAGGACACTTGAATGATAAAAAGTAAAAAGCGTTTTAGAAGGGAGATTAAATTATGTCAGTAGATCTTGGTATAGATTTAGGAACGGCCAGTGTACTGGTTTATGTAAAAGGAAAAGGGGTTGTGCTGAAAGAACCATCGGTAGTTGCATTTGACCGGGATTCAAATGTGATCAAAGCCATCGGAGAAGATGCAAGGCTGATGCTTGGACGCACACCGGGGAATATTGTTGCAGTGAGACCACTTCGTCAGGGAGTTATCTCTGATTATACAGTTACAGAGAAGATGATCAAATATTTTGTGCAGAAAGCATTGGGAAAGCGTCTGTTCAAAAAGCCGAGGATCAGTATCTGTGTGCCGAGCGGGGTGACAGAAGAAAGCAGTAGAAGAAGCAACTTTTGCTGCGGGAGCAAGAGAAGTACATCTGATTGAAGAACCGGTAGCAGCAGCAATCGGTGCGGGGATTGATATTTCCAAGCCATGCGGTAATATGATCGTAGATATCGGAGGTGGAACGGCAGATATTGCCGTGATCTCTTTGGGAGGAACAGTCGTCAATACATCAATCAAAGTGGCAGGAGATGATTTTGATGAAGCCATTGTCCGTTATATGAGGAAGAAGCATAATCTTCTGATCGGAGAGAGAACAGCCGAGGATATTAAGATTAAGATCGGTACAACGTATCCGCTTGCCGAGGAAGAAAAAATGGAAGTACGCGGAAGAAATCTGGTAACCGGACTTCCGAAGACGGTAACGGTAACTTCATCTGAGACGGAAGAGGCATTAAGAGAGTGTACGGGTCAGATTGTAGAGGCAGTCGTATCAGTATTGGAGCAGACACCTCCGGAACTTTCTGCCGATATTCTTGATCGTGGAATCGTGCTGACCGGAGGCGGATCACTTCTTCGTGGACTGGAAGAACTGATCGAAGAGAAGACCGGGATCAATACGATGACAGCAGAAGATCCGATGAAGGTAGTGGCGATCGGAACAGGAGAATTTGTTGAATTTATGAGCGGCAGAAAAGACTATTAAGTAGAAAAGCTGCTTTGAGTGAGGGGTGTGGACAGATACTGCACTCCTTTTTTGTTATTGAATGGAAAAGGAGAAAAGGAACGGACGTGGAAAAAGTAACAGGATATGTAGAGCACATCGTGTTTCGGAATGAGGAAAATGGATATACGGTATTTCATTTGGAAAATGAAGACGGAGAAGTAACGTGTGTGGGGAATCTGAATTTCATCACAGAAGGAGAAATGTTGGAATTAGAAGGAGAATACGTGAATCACAGCGTATATGGCAATCAGTTAAAAGTTTCGGCATATCGCGTGAAAGAACCGGAAGATCTGGTTTCCATCGAACGTTATCTTGGATCTGGTGCGATTAAGGGAATCGGTCAGACCATGGCTTCAAGGATCGTAAAAAAGTTCAGGGAGGATACATTCCGTATTATAGAAGAAGAACCGGAACGGCTCGCAGAGATCAAGGGAATCAGTGAACGGAAGGCGATGGAGATCGCTTCGCAGATGGAAGAAAAAAAGGATATGAGAAAATCCATGATCTATCTGCAAAAATATGGAATTTCGACCAAGCTTGCAGCAAAGATCTATCAACGGTATGGAATGAAGGTGCATCAAATTCTGGAGGAAAATCCGTATCGGCTTGCAGATGATATCGAGGGAGTCGGATTCAGAACCGCAGATGAGATCGCGGCAAGAATCGGGATTCATACGGATTCAGATTACAGGATCCGGAGTGGATTGTTTTACATTTTGCAGCAGGCAGTTGCAGAGGGGCATATCTATCTGCCTGAAGAATTACTTTTACGCAGGGCAAAGGTTCTGCTTGGAATTGAAATAGAAGATATTGAAAAGTATATTATGGATCTGTGCATGGAGCGGAAGACCGTGATGAAAGAGAAAGACGGAAAAGTGATTGTCTATCCTGCACATTATTATTATATGGAACTGAATACGGCAAAAATGCTCAACGATCTTGATATTGATTGCCAGATGCCAGAAGATATGATGGAAAAAAGACTGAGAGCTGTGGAAGAAAAGGAAAAGATAGAACTTGATCCGCTGCAGCATAAAGCGGTGATCGAGTCGATCAAGCATGGACTTCTGATCCTGACCGGAGGTCCGGGAACAGGAAAGACTACGACGATCAATACAATGATCCAGTTTTTCGAGAGCGAGGGATTGAGCATTCTTCTGGCGGCTCCGACGGGACGTGCGGCAAAGCGTATGACTGAGGCAACCGGATATGAGGCACAGACGATCCACAGACTGCTGGAAGTGAATGGAAATCCAGAGGAGGAGAGTACAGGCGGATTTTTGAGAAATCGGGAGAATCCACTGGAGGCAGATGTGATCATTATAGATGAAATGTCTATGGTGGATCTGAATCTGATGCATGCATTATTGTCTGCAGTAGTACAGGGAACAAGACTGATCCTGGTAGGAGATGTGGATCAGCTCCCATCCGTCGGACCGGGAAGTGTTCTGAAAGATATTATTTCTTCAGAACGATTTCATGTTGTGACGCTGACAAAGATTTTCCGGCAGGCAGGAGAGAGTGATATTATCATGAATGCACATAAGATCAATGCAGGAGAACCGGTAGAATTAAATAAAAAGAGCAGAGATTTTTTCTTTGTCAAATGTGATGAGGCAGATACGATCATAGGGGGAATCATTGCATTAATCCAGAGAAAACTGCCGCAATATGTGCAGGCACATCCCAATGAGATCCAGGTGATGACACCGACAAGAAAAGGTCTTCTGGGAGTAGAACGAATGAATGTGATCCTTCAGAAATACCTGAACCCGGCAGACGAAAAAAAGACGGAACGGGAGATTAACGGAAGGCTGTTCCGTGAAGGAGACAAAGTGATGCAGATAAAGAATAATTATCAACTGGAATGGGAAATCTGTACCAGGTTTGGTCTGACGGTAGATAAAGGAATGGGTGTTTTCAACGGTGACATGGGTGTGATCTCAGAAATCAATGAGTACAAAGAAACGGTAGAAGTAGAGTATGATGAAGGAAGAAAAGTGAAATATGGATTTGACATGGTGGATGAGCTGGAACTGGCATATGCGATCACAGTACATAAATCCCAGGGAAGTGAATATCCGGCAGTGATTCTTCCTCTTTTGCCGGGGCCTAAATTATTATATAACAGAAATCTTCTGTATACTGCTGTTACGAGAGCCAAGAAATGTCTTACAATTATAGGGAGTGATACAACATTTCAAGAAATGATCAGGAACAAAAGCGAACAGGAAAGATATACCAGTCTTGCAGAACGTATCGGAGAGTTCTGAAAAAGAGGGGGAAAAAAGTAAAGGCAGTGATTCTGAATCTGCTCTATCCCGGACGATGTATTTTTTGCGGAAAAGTCGGAGAGAGTATCTGCTGCCGTTGTGAAAAGAAAATGATATGGATCAGAGAACCACGTTGCATGCGTTGCGGGAAAATGCTGAAAGATGAAGTGGCAGAATATTGTGAGGACTGTGCAAAAAGGAAATCTTATATCACACAGGGAAGGAGCCTCTGGCTGCATCAGAAACCGGTATCGGATGCATTATACCGATTTAAGTATCATAATAAACGATGTTATGGATCAGTCTTTTCGGAAAAACTGGCGGAAAAATATGAAAAGAAACTGAAAGAGTGGAAGATTGGGCTGATCCTGCCGATTCCGCTTCACTGGAAAAGGAAAAGAAAAAGAGGCTATAATCAGGCGGAAATCCTGGCACGTGAACTGGGAAAGAGAACCGGGATTGCGGTGTGTACGGATCGGTTGCTGAGGATCAGGAATACCCGCCCACTGAAGCTGTTTGACAGAAAAGAGCGGATGGAAGTACTGCAGGGAGCATTTGCAGTGAGGAGCAGCAGCGATTTTCCTGAAAATATCCTGCTGATTGACGATATTTATACATCAGGAAGTACGATGGAACATGCTGCAGGAATATTAAAAAGAGCAGGTGTTCAAAATGTCTACTTTTTAACGGTAAGCATTGGACAAGAAAGATAGGTATATGATATACTAAAATATAAGATGCCAGGGTCAAAAGCCCCTGACTATGATACCTACGGATTGTTACGCACTACGTGCTCCCACAATCCTACCCAACATTCGCATATCGTGGTGCTTACGCCCCACTTTTATGCTCATATTGGGGCGGGTCACAAGGTCATTCTACCACTAGTGTGCGAGCACACGTGGTGTCAGACCTTTTGACCCTGGCATCAAATATAATTAAGAAAAGAACGGAATTATTTAAGAGAGGGCATGGACGCGGATATGTTGGATGAGAACAGGATACGTCTGATGACGAAACTTGCGATTTGCGAAAAAAAGGGGATAGAAAAGGATATACAGATCAGTGGATATTTTAAAAAGGATTATGCGAGCCTGAAAAAATGGATTACGCTGATCGGGATCACAATCGGATATGGACTGGCAGCAGCATTATTTGCAGTATGTGCATCAGATACGTTATTAGAGGATCTTACGTTTATAAAGCTGGTATTGCTGGGTGTGATCGTGGTAGGAGTCTATCTTGCGTTACTGATTTTGTATGGAATCGGGGCTGGATCTTTTTATAAAAAGAAGCATCAGAAAGCAAAAGAGAATGTAAGAAGTTATTATAGAGGTTTGGTAAAACTGGAAAAGGTGAGCAAAAGGAGAAAAGCAGAGCATGAGTAGTATACTTGTATTAAGAGAACGGTTGAAGCAGATTTATGCTTCCTATTCTATTTATATCCAGAAGGCGGCACAGTTTCTGCTGGGACTGTTTGTGTTCTGGCAGATCAATTCCAATGTTGGATTTATGAAGAACGCCGCATCCATTTTCTGCACATTAGGGCTTGCAGTTATCTGCACTTTTTTCCCTGTGATTATTATGGTACTTGCGGCTACGGCATTGATCCTGGTACATTTTTATACATTGTCATTGCCGATTGCAATCGTATCAGCCGTTATTTTCCTTCTGATGTATCTTTTTTATTTCAGATTTACACCAGAAAAAGCGTGGCTGATCCTGGTGAGTGCATTGGCATGTGTGTTGAAGATTCCATTTATCATACCGGTTCTGTTTGGACTTCTTGGAACTCCGGTGTGGGTTGTACCTGCATCCTGTGGAGTGATATCTTATTATATGCTTCATTTTGTTAAGGGATCAGCTACGGCATTAAAAGAGACAGATGGGTTGACAAATGGTCTGATGAATTTTGCAAAGCAGGTGATTGCTGGAAAAGAGATGTGGCTGATGGTACTGGCTGTAGCGATCGGAGTACTGGTTGTGAATCTGATCCGCAGCCGTGCGGTGGATCATGCGTGGAAGATTGCATCTTTTGCAGGGGGAGCGGTATGCATAATCATTGCGACAGCGGGAAATATGGTATTAGGACTTCATATTTCTTATGGAACGATCATTCTGAGTTCGGTTATCGGAATCCTTCTTGGATTGGTATTGGAACTGGTTTTCTTTTCGGTGGATTATTCAAGAACCGAGAGAGTACAGTTTGAGGATGACGAATACTATTATTATGTAAAGGCTGTTCCAAAGGTTGTTGTTGCAACCCCGGAGAAGACAGTAAAGCATATTACTGAGCATACGCAGGAAAAAGAAGATAAAGATGTGGGAGAGCAGGAGGAACAGGAAACGGAGTGGGAAGAAGTGAAACGAAGAACCGATGATCTCCTGCTTACGCAGAGCCTGAGCCGGGAATTAGGACTGGATAACGATCCAAATAAGAGACAGCCGTAATGAACCGGTAACCGGGAGAAAAGTAAGGCGGTGTAACTTTTATGTTAGCTGGAATTAGAACGTTTATAAGTAATTATACAAATGGAATGTATTTTCCACATATACAGATTATTGATATCATTGAAATTCTGATCATTACAGTGATCGTGTATGAGATCATGCTGTGGATCAAGAATACAAAAGCATGGATGCTGTTACGCGGCATCCTTATGCTTGGTGCGTTTATTCTTGTAGCGTGGATCTTTCAGATGAATACGATCCTGTACCTGGCAAAGGCATCGATCAATGTTCTGGCAGTTGCGGCGGTTGTTGTATTTCAGCCGGAACTGAGAAGGGCTTTGGAGAAACTTGGCGAAAAGAATCTGTTCAGTAATATTAATCCCTTTGATAAGAACAGGGAAAATGAACGGTTCTCAGATGAGACGATGGAAGGAATCGTACGTGCGTGTTATGAGATGGGAAGTGTCTGTACGGGTGCTTTGATCGTCGTAGAGCAGGCAATCCAGTTGACGGAATATGAAATGACGGGAATTGAGCTTGACTGTAAAGTGTCTTCCCAGGTGCTGATCAATATATTTGAACATAATACGCCACTGCATGACGGAGCCGTGATCATCAGAGGAAACCGTATTACTTCGGCAACCTGTTATCTGCCGTTGTCTGATAATATGACAATCAGTAAGGATCTTGGAACGAGACATCGTGCAGCTCTGGGTATGAGTGAGGTATGTGATGCACTGGTGATCGTAGTATCGGAAGAGACGGGACTGGTTTCAGTTGCAAGCGGCGGCAGATTATCCAGGGGAATCAATGCAGAGGAACTCAGAAAAGAACTGAGCCAGATTCAATATAGAAATTCCGATCCTAAAAAGAAGAAATTCACTATAAGGAAAGGATGGCACAGATGATCAAGAAGTATAAACTGACAACAAACCTTTCATTAAAAATAGTTGCATTTGTATTTGCTGCATTTCTCTGGCTGATTGTGGCGAATGTGGATAATCCGGTTGTACGCAATACGTATGCAAATATTCCGGTAACGATTGTGAATGAGGATGTGATCACGCAGGGCGGAGAAGTTTATTCGGTATTGGATGAGCAGAATGTCAATGTAGTAGTTTATGCGAAACGTTCTGTTATTCAGCAGATTTCATCAGATGAGATTGTGGCAACAGCGGATATTAAAGAAATGGATGCCCATACAGGACTGATTCCGATCAAGATCACGATTCCATCACACAGTGGGGAATATCAGTCAGCAGAAGCGTCTCCGAGAAATATCCAGATCAAGACAGAAAAGACCGGAAAAGCCGTATTTACGCTATCAGTCAGTGCGACAGGAGTTCCGAGAGATGGATATATGACCGGTGAAATGAAGGTGAATCCGGAAAAGATTACGATTACCGGTGCAGAATCCAAGATCAGTCAGATTAAAAAGGCAGAAGCAAAGATCAATGTGGACGGACTTTCAAAAGATACGGAAGTAGAGGCAGAACTGGTGCTTTATGATGCGGCAGAGAACGTCATCAGTCAGAGCCAGTTGAGTAATAACCTTGGAAGTGAGGGAATTACCGTGGATGTGGAAGTTCTTCAGAAAAAGAGCGTTCCGGTACAGTTCAGTGTGTCAGGAGAGCCGGCAGAGGGATATCGTTATACGGGATGCACCAGTGAACCTGCCAGTGTCCAGATCTGTGGAAAAAGTACGGCTCTTGCGAATGTAACGGAGATCACAGTTCCGGGTTCGGAAATGAACATACAGGGAGCTACTGAGAAAGTGGAGAAGACGATTGATATCAGCAAGTATCTTCCGGAAGGAGTTTCACTGGTAGACGATGCAGCTAAGAATGTGACGGCAACGGCAACCATCGAGGAAGATGGAACCCGGACAGTTGATTTTATGGTAGCTTCGATCAAAATCCGGAATCTGTCAGATTCCCTTCAGGTTTCTTATGAGCCGGATGCAGAAGTGATCCTCACGTTCAGAGGAAGTCCGAAACTGCTGGAGGCATTGGATGTGAGCAATGCGGTTTCAGTTAATCTGCAGAATTTTACAAAGCCGGGAACGTATGATGTTCCGGTTGATGTAGATCTGCCGACAGGAGTGAGCCTGAGCGAGAAAGCAGTAGTGAAACTGACGCTGACAGAGAAGGAAGAACAGGACAGTTCAGAAAGTCAGGATTTATTTAAGGAACAATAAGGGAAAGTTAAAAAAGTCATAAGAAAAGTCAGATAGAATAGGAGAATCAGGATGGTAAGCGGCAAAGTTGTAATTAAAAATCCGACGGGTCTGCATTTAAGACCGGCGGGACTTTTCTGCAAGACAGCAATGCAGTACAAGAGTAAGATAACGGTTCACAAAGAACTCCGCCATGAGGAGATCACCGCAAATGCAAAAAGCGTATTAAGCGTGCTTGGTGCATGCATTAAAAGCGGAGATGAGATCGAGATCATCTGCGAAGGTGAAGATGAGGCAGAGGCACTGAAAGCAATGCTTCAACTGGTTATGGATGGTTTGGGAGAGTGAGAAAAGAAAGAGAGGATACAAGGAGATGAGTCAGGCAACTCTGGTAATCATGGCTGCGGGAATGGGAAGCAGGTTTGGCGGAGGTATCAAGCAGCTTGCACCGGTAGGCCCTAATGGTGAGATCATTATGGATTATTCGATTTACGATGCGATGGAAGCCGGATTTGATAAAGTGGTATTTGTCATCCGTAAAGATCTTGAGGAAGAATTTAAAAAAGTGATCGGCAACCGGATCGAGAAGCAGGTGGAAGTGGCATATGCATATCAGGAATTAAAAGATATTCCTGAACAATATCAGGACAAGTTTGCTGAGAGAACAAAACCATGGGGAACAGGACAGGCAATTCTTTGCTGCAAAGAGGTGGTTGATTCTCCGTTTCTGGTGATCAATGCAGATGATTATTATGGAAAAGAGGCATACAGAGAAGCTTTTGAATATTTGACAAAGAAAAGCCCGACTGATATAATGCAGATTTGTATGGTTAGTTTTGTTTTGAAGAATACATTGAGTGACAACGGGACAGTGACAAGAGGAATATGCAGGGTCAGTGAAAACGGAATGCTTACAGATATCAGAGAGACGCATGATATCGCCAGAACCGAACAGGGAGCAGGTGTGCTGACGGATGGAAGAATTGTGAAAGAACTTGATGCAGATGCAACTGTTTCCATGAATATGTGGGGGATGACTTCGGAGTTCTTTGAAGTTCTGAAGAGCAGGTTTGACAGTTTCCTCAATAAGACTGAAGCGGAGGATCTGAAAGCAGAGTATCTGTTGCCAACCCTGATCGGTGAGCTGCTGAGTGAACATCAACTGGAAGTCAGGGTATTAAAGTCTCATGACCAGTGGTTTGGTGTGACTTATCAGGAAGATAAAGCAACGGTAACAGAAGCAATTCAGAGATTGATTTCCAGGGGAATTTATCCATCCCGGTTGTTTAAATAGGAATAGGTGAAGGAATTCTAAGATGGAGAGACAACGAAAGACAGCGAAAAATACATCGCATAACAGAAGAGGCAGAGTGAAAGAGTCAAAAAGATCAAAGAGAAACCGGTTTGGAACGGTATGTATTGTGATTCAGACGATTGCAAGTATTGCTTTGATGATTGTACTGAATCTTTTGGGAATGATTCCGTTAAAATATCTCATTCTTGTAGCGGTATTACTTTTTTTCTTCTGGTGTATTACTTTAAATTCCCAGGTTGCGAGAAGAAAGAAAGGTACGTTTGGGAAAGTTTTTAGTTTATTATTAACGTTCTGCTTATTTATAGGATCTTATTATGTGGCAGAAGCCAATGATATGATCAGCAGGATCACCGGCGGAAATTATAAAGTTGATAAGATGATCGTTGCTGTAAGGGCAGATGATCCGGCAGAGACACTGGAAGATGCGGCTGATTATACGTTTGGTGTTCAGTTTAGCAAGGGATCTGCTATACAAGAGCCAATAT
>ERZ1673738.5025-NODE-5025-length-12521-cov-27.258623_pt1 | contig 12521 bp, 7 predicted proteins | sample MGYA00580198_ERZ1673738 | MGnify/ENA primary metagenome ERZ1673738 (study PRJEB41218, sample SAMN15661784) | gut metagenome | host: Homo sapiens | place: Canada: London | collected 2015-08-20/2019-03-30 | study: EMG produced TPA metagenomics assembly of... | reverse complement strand
ATAGCCTCATGATAGGAAAGATCAAAAAAGGCCGCTCGTTCGGCGGCTGCATACGCTACGTGACACAGAAGGACGATGCGAAAATCATTGCCTCGGAAGGCGTGCTGCTGGGAACGGCGGAGGAGATGGCACGCAGCTTCCGGTGGCAATGCCTGCTGAATCCGGACGTGACGAAACCGGTGGGGCACATCGCGCTCAGCTTCAAGCCGGAGGATGCACCGAGACTGACCGATGCCTTTATGGCAAGACTGGCGGGAGAATACCTGGAACTGATGGGGATACGAAACACGCAGTTCATCGTGGTGAGGCATCACGGGACGGACAACCCGCACTGCCACATCGTCTTCAACCGGGTGGACTTCGACGGGAAGGTGATTTCCGACAGCAACGATTTCAGGCGCAACGAGAAAGTGACAAAAATGCTTAAGGACAAGTATTCGCTCACCTATTCCGAAGGCAAACAGTCCGTTAAAACGGAAAAGCTGCATGCTTCCGAAAAGGTGAAATACGAAATATACCGTGCGGTCAAGGAAGCTTTGAGGAGTGCAGATACATGGAAAGAATTTCAAAATAAGCTCTTAAAAATGGGCGTGGAAATGGAATTCAAGTACAAGGGAAACACTAATGAAGTGCAGGGCATCCGCTTTATCAAGGACCGTCTGTCATTCAAGGGGAGTGAGATTGACCGCAGTTTCAGCTGGTCAAGGCTGGATGCGGCATTGGACCATAACCATGTCACGTCCCTGGAAAATGACGTTTCCCAAAAGCAACCGTACCATGAACAAAGTCATGGTTCTGTTATTGATAACCTGGTCGAAGTCACCGGTACGGGTGGCGTGTTCATGCCGTCGGTGGCACCGACGGAGGACGAGAAAGAGGCGGAACGCCTGCGGAGAAAGAAGAAGCGCAGGAAAGGAAGGAGTTTGTGAACCATATGTATAACAAAAAACTTTGAAAGATGAAAGAGGAAAATTATCTGGAAGGCATCTACGGATGCCTTGAAAGGATCGAGAAGAAAGTGGAGACGCTGCCCGTGGAAGGCACAAGCCCCGCAGTTGGAAACCGGACCAGTTCCCCGGAAGGGATTGCGGAACTGAAAATCCGTCTGGAACGCCTGCAATCCGCGGTGGAGAAAAACGGCTTGGAAATAGCAGCGGTACGTAACCATACCGTCCGGTTGTCGGAAGGCTGGCCGTTGTCTGCCGAAACGTTTGCCGGGGAGATGGAAAAGATTAGATACTGCCTGAGTCAAGACTGCCAAGCTGTAAAGGAGACAGTGAGACGGCTGGATGAGAGAATGGTCCTGCTGAAAAAGGAACCGGAGCGCAGACTGGTGACCTACCGTCTGGAAAGCGCATCCAAGGCAGTGGTAACGACAGCTTCAGCACTGTTTTTGGCACTGATCATTTCCGTCTGGACCAACTGCAACCAGTTCCGCAAGAATCGGCTTTTGAAGGATGCCGATTTGAAATACCGAGCCATCAGGATCTGTCTGCTGGGGGATGATCCCGACATCGCCTTCCTTGAGAAGCATTTTACCATCGAGCGAGACGAGGAAAAGATCCGGCGTGTGGAAAGGCTGGTGACCGCTTTTGAGGACTCGGTCAGGAACCGCATCCGTAACCATGAAATGGCGGCCTACAAGGACAGTCTGGCGCACCGGCTGTTCAGGGAGGCACAGGAAATCAGGAAGCAACTGGACAATCCTAATTCTAAATGACTGCACTATGGCAACAATCTAGGCATTGCAGCTTCTTTTATTTGCAGGAAATAAGAAACTTACATCCTCGTCATGCCCAGAGTGTAAAGCAATCACTCATAAGTGGTTGAGTGGTCGTAAAGTCTTTCAATGTCCCCAATGCGGTTGCTTGATACCTCTAACAAAAGGGACTGTAATGAAACATAGCAAATTATCACTTAGTTCTTGGTTCTATACCATGCACCTTATGACTTCTGTCAAGTAAGTACTTTCGGCCAAAGAGGTACAACACCAATTAGGGACTCCCAGTATCCACCGATATGGCTAATGATGATGAAACTTCGCAACATTATGGGCAAGCGTGACGCTATCTATGAATTGTCCGGTGGAGTTGAGCCGAACGAGGCATTCTTCCCGATACGGGTTCCGGAAGAAGCTCAAGGTGAGACTATCAGAAGAGGTGCAGGCAGCCAGCGGCAAGCCAAGGTCTTGGTTGTAGTAGAAAGCAAATCTGCTGACGAAGTACTTCTCAGCTACTTGAAAAGCCAAGATAAAGGTGACAAAGCAGGAAAGTTCGCAAGCAAGATGAAAGGCAAATCCACAAAAAAGGTTGTGCATTACATTAAAATGTTTGTATTGGACAATCTAAATGCCAGTACAATAGATACAATCGTAAGGGAACATGTTGCCAAGAACGCTGTTGTCATCACTGATAATTCCTCTTCCCACGTTAATCTCTCTGAGTATTTCTTCAGGCATGAGTCATTTACAGAGAAAGGCAATGTTGACGAGGTTGTAAAGAGTGTTCTCCCATGGGTACACATCGTGATTGGGCGTTGCAGGGATGGCGTAGCAGCTATTCACGGAGATGTTGATGCACAATTCCTGCAGTTGTACTTGAATGAGTATTGCTGGAAATTCAACAGACGTTTTTTTCGGGATTCTTCAGATCCCAAATATGACTTATTTGACAGGTTAGTCAAAATTGCCGCACTATACATATCTGACATTAAATGGAGAAATTACGAGCAAATCGATGATGAAGATCTCATTTAAGGTTTGTTAGTACTTTTATCACCACACAAAGAAAAACTAAAGTTTCCTCAGTATGAAACTTTTGTTACCTCTAAGAGAAACCCACTTTTGCTTTTAATCCCTACGCTACGCTCTGCATTTTTTTGTATCTTTGCCTATAAGTCTCATTAAACACAGGTGCTATGAACAAGACTATTTATCCCATCGGCATACAGAACTTCGAGAGCCTTCGCAAGGACGGTTATCTTTACATCGATAAGACAGCCTTGATCTACCAATTAGCGACAACCGGACGCTACTATTTCCTCAGCCGCCCCCGACGCTTCGGGAAAAGCCTGTTGCTCTCCACGTTAGAGGCTTACTTCCAAGGGAAAAAGGAACTATTCGAGGGATTGGCTATCGGGAAATTAGAGAAAGAATGGACGGAGCACCCCATCCTTCACCTCGACTTGAACATTGCGCGATATGCCTCCACGAGCGATCTGGAGGATATCTTAAACCGTAACCTCGTCGCATGGGAAAAACTCTATGGAGCGGACCCGGCGGAAAGAAGCCTACCGCTCCGCTTCGCCGGGATCATCGACCGGGCCTATCACAAGACCGGACAACGAGCCGTGATCTTGATAGACGAGTATGACAAGCCCTTGCTACAGGCCCTGCACGATGAGGAGTTGCAAAACCAATTGAGGAACATGCTCAAACCCTTCTATGGCGTTTTGAAGACCATGGACCGGGCCATCCGTTTCGCCCTGCTGACCGGAGTGACCAAGTTCGGGAAGGTGAGCGTGTTCAGCGACTTGAACAACCTCATGGACATTTCCATGGACAATCGCTATGTAAAGATATGTGGTATCACGGGGGAAGAGATTCTTATATATCTGAGGGATGAACTACAGACTTTGGCTGACATACAAGGTATGAGCAATGAGGAAACCCTCAAAAAACTCAAGGAATGGTATGACGGATATCACTTCACTGCCAAGTCCGAGGGTATATACAATCCATTCAGCCTATTGAATACCTTCGCTAAGATGGAATTCGGAGACTACTGGTTCGAGACCGGGACACCCTCCTACCTCGTGGAGCTGCTCAAGCACACCCATTACGACCTCTACGAGATGGCCAACACGGAGACTGACACCAATGTGCTCAACAGCATCGACTCCGCCTCGAACAATCCCATACCCGTCATCTACCAAAGTGGATATCTTACGATCAAGGATTATGCCCCCCGTTTCGGCATCTATAAATAAGGTTTCCCGAACCTAGAGGTGGAAGAAGGCTTTGTCAAATATCTCTTCCCTTTCTACACGAACATAAGCGCCGCAAAGCCCCCCTTCGAGATAGGACGTTTTGTCCAAGAAGTGGAAAGCGGCGATTACGGCGCATTCTTCCGCCGCCTACAAAGCTTCTTCGCCGATACCCCTTACGAGGTGATCGCCGGGCAAAAGCCGGAACGGGACACGGAACTGCATTACCAAAATGTACTTTTCATCGTCTTCCGACTGGTCGGGCTGTACACTAAGGTGGAATATCACACCTCGAATGGCCGTATCGACCTCGTTTTGCAGACCGATCGTTACATTTACATCATGGAGTTCAAATTAAACGGCACAGCCGAGGAAGCCTTACGGCAGATCGACGAGAAACAATACGCCCTTCGCCAACGATGAACGCAAGCTATTCAAGATTGGCGTAAACTTCTCATCTGAGACACGGAACATTGAGCGGTGGATGGTGGAATAATATATGTATATTCGCACCCGGGAATCATGTAAAACAATTCACTGAAACCTTCGATAAGAAATACGTCCGAAGATTACTTACTGGTATAGCAATCTTCGGACATACATGCTTGTTTTTTATATTACTCCACAGTTAGCTTGTCAATTATGTATGAGTCTCTAATGTGAAAGAACAGTTATTCCGCCGGAGGACTGCTGACGGCTTTGAACACGACTTTGCAGTCGGCCCATTTCTTGTCTATTCCTATCACCGAGAAGGGAACACTGGTGGAACTGCCTAAATCTCCATAATCTTTTATACAGTAGGTGTATTCAAGAGTGTTCCCATTTTTAACGAGATACAGTGGCTCGATGTATACCAGTCTGTTCGTTTTCGAATGCCTTACCGTGAGTGCTATCTGCTTGTTAAAGTCAATGGTTCTTCCGTCTTTGACATCATATATCTGGAAGTTTTCATAAAAGCTCGCCTCATCTGTAAAGACAACTTCGAGCGTCTCATCACCCTTCACTATGGGATAATAGGATTCCGCATTATTGAATGGCACGCGCGACAGGAACTCATCCGTCGTCACCTTTATTCCATGCGGGCCATAGTCCATGAGAGCCAGGTGAGCCACCTGCCATTGTGGCGCTGTGATGTGCTGGTAGGGTTCTCCAGTCTCGTCCTTGTAATTGGTTGGCCACAGCTTTGCAATAGAATGTCGCCAGTTCTTATTGGCCAAAATGTTGCGATACATCACAGCAATCACGTTGCCGATGGGATTGCCGTCCACATCCAGTTTCTCACGGTCCCACACGAAGAGATTATAGTGCTCGCCGGTAGCATTCTTTTCATCCACATACTGCTGCACTTCGGCCAGCCGCGGATTTTGCTTGAGCGCCACCACGAAGTGGGTCAGTTCCCCACCGGACGCCACATTGGCGTTCTTGTCGCACAGCGAGAGATACGAGCGTGTGTTGGCCGCCGAGCCTAAGCACACCGACCAATAGCGAGCCGGGGCATCCGCATTTTCCTCCACACGCTGCGGCACAGGAGCCGGTATGAACGAAAAATAGAGCACCTGGTCATCCTGTATGCGTGTGCGGCCATAGAGATACTTGGTGGAGTTGTTGGGATAGTAGCGACCGACGGGCGACAGATAGAAAGGCATGTCGGCGAAATCGTCGGACACCTGTGTAAACACTTGCGACTTCAGGTTGTATACATTGCTGCGGACATGTTCCGGACAATCGACTTTCTCGCCTGTCGTGAGGCTGACAGCACTTATCGCCGGAAGATCCACTCCGCCGAACTCATGCTCGTTGCCACCGGCATCTTCGCCCAGATAGTGGCGGAACACTACGCATGCCTTCTTCACATCGGCAGGCACTCTGATGAGGTTCTCACATCCCAGCGCAGCCGTTTGTACCTCGGAGGCCGTCTCGGGTACGATATACACCGTAAAGCGGCCCCTTTCGGCGGTTGTAACCACAAACGGATTCTGCGCGCCGTTGTCGGGCACCATTTCATAGTCGTTGATGCCACCGATGGCCTCGCCTGTATTGTCGTTGTAGAGCGAGAAACTACAATAGCGGGTATAGGGGAACTCTCCCTCCATCTTCAGTGCCACATCCTGTGCCTCGTCTATATTCCACGTATATTCCCAATAATTGCTGTATCGGTCGGGATACTGACCCAGCACTTCGTCGCGACCTGCCATGGTTTCGCTCCAAGTACTTTCTGTCAGCTCCTTATCATTTACATTAGGGCTATCATCATCGTCTGAGCACCCTACAAACAGTAGCATGGCAATAGCTACAAATAACAAATTCTTGATGTTCATGTTCTAAAAAAGATTTAGTAATTATTGTATTATCGATTTCTACAATTTTACACGATATGGGCCACTGCATGAATTGAAGAGCAAATCGCCATTGTTGAAATACTGGATAATGGCATAGGTGCCGTTGCCACGACTGGTGTTACCGAAGATGACACGGTGACGTGTAGCACCTGTGTTCCAGTCCAAACCTGTCACCTCCCAACCGTCACTCTGGCTGTATCCGTTTACGAACACCATTCCGGCAGAAGTGCTGATGGCAGGAATCATACTTGGAGAGCTGACATCGCCTCTCATCCAAACTGTCTCCCACTTGTTATCTTTGGTATTCCATTCCAGACGTTCCACGCCATATGGTGAGGGAATAAGCGGACCGATAGAAAGTACATCCACAACTTTGTCACCGGTTGATGTTCCACCGCTGAGGATGTTGTTCACCACAAAGGCTCCATATCCGGCACAAGCCACCGACTGCTCGCTCTGAATCCATTCGGTAGACGAAGGCAGTCCGCAGGTCACTTCCTTGTATCCGGCAATACGCTGTCGTCCGCCGGCCACTTCTTTGGCATCAGCAGGAATGTTATCGCGCCAGAAGGCCACAATCTTCATGCGCTTGGCTCCATCGGTGATAACTACAAGGTGGTCTTCGTCGTCGCCAAAGCCCATAAGCGTCGGTGTTGATCCCGTGCCATTGCCCATCTTGATAGAAGGAGCCGTGGGACCACCGTCATAGGCACACTGCCAAGCACCGTCGGCTTCGGCCGTGCTCAAATGTCCACCCCGCCATACAATTTTCTGCATCAGGCCATCTCCACTAGGTTCTTTGCTGTTACTGGCCACATAAATACCTCCGTCTTCTTCAACAGCAATGGAGTTTGTCAGAACCTGTCCGTTGGGTAGCGAATAAGTATCAACCACACCAGAAAGGTTTCGATCAACCACCACGATACCAGAATTGTAGGCAGCCACCAGATAACCATCGTATGTCATCACAACTCCCACCAGTGCCCATGCGCTACCCACCTGATCCTTTATATTAAGATAGGAGTCCAACTCTATACCTGCTTCTGGTTTTGAAGCTTCCTTCAACCGATAGCGAGCTATAGTAGTGCCGATATTGGTGTAGGCATAATTATCTTTGTCACACAATACATAGTTGCCGCTGGATATGGCATGCATAGGATGTTCACCGGTAAAAGGTGTGATGGCATCATAAAGTTCTTTCGGAGAATTGTAATTAGCCGAAAGCGTGCGCAGCTGTTCCTCTGTTTTCATCGTACCATCCGGCAATCCAGCTTCACCCAGCTTGGTAAAGCGCCCGTCAGTACAGCGATAGTAAGAAACCCGGTCGCTGCTCATTCCCCACATATAGCCGTCAACGGCAGCAGACAAGGTCATGAGGTTGACCGGACCGCTCCAGCCGCCTTCGCAAGCGTAAGGATCAGCGTGCCATGTACCGTCAGGCACGAAATACGGGATAGCATCGGTTTGGGCTGAGTTGAAGTGAGTGATGCTATAGTGTTCCTTGGCAAGGAATGGATTGGGCTTGGGCACGTTAGCGACGGCAATCAGATTATTCCCTTTGTTGTTACCGCTCATATTGTCATCATCGGAACATGCTGAAACCAACATGACAGAGCATAATACTACACACATGAAAAAACGGTGCAAGTATGTATATTCCTTCTTCATTCTCAAATTGTTTTTATGGCTATATAGCTATTTATTCATTATCCTTAGTCCCACGTTTTAGGATGTTGTATTTCCCGTAAATTCTTTCGAATCGGTTCGCACGAATATACCGGATGGAATTCATTGGAGGTCTTGAAACCATTGCTGCCATGATACCAATTCTCGCTGGAACCCTGAACATTTTTGCTCCAATAATCATCAAAAAAAGTGTCGGTTTCAAAAGGTGTGCGCATTTCCGAACCACCGGAACTTGCAAAGACTTTCCCGGATTTTAGTCCTACGGCTTTTATCAGTTTATCGTCGGAAGTACCTTCAGTGGCAAATTTAACCAGAACCTTATTACTCGGAATTTTCCAAGGCCAGAATTCGCCCATATCCTTGTCGCTAGCATCTCCACGCGCCGTATAGCCATCTTTTTTCTCTGCAAAGATGATATCAGTTATGCCATAAAAACGATCTTTACGGTGTCCCAAAGCGTAATACCAATACTGCTCACAATGGTCATCGCACACGATAAAGTCGTCTCCCGAGGTCTCTGCGCCATGTTCATGGTACTTTGAATTGGGAAAATGCTTGTTGGCCATCATTGGATAGTAGATGCGTTTGATGCCAAACTGGTCCTCAGCCACAAATGATTTAGGTTCTCCTGCGTGCTGTCCGTTTTCTGCCGTTTTCATCATAAAGTCGGCAAGAAGCACAGGTGAGTCATCGGTGGGCAGTTGAGACTGGCGGTCAACAAACGGACCAATGTATTCCATTACGGCCTTATAGCGAGCGGAATCGCCTATCAGGTAATAAATAGGAATCAGACCCGGGTCGGATGCCGACGTGCCAGTTGTGGTGAAGCTAACCGCCACCCACTTGTCTTTATTTTCAGTAGAGACCTTCCCGTCCCATGCCTCCATGTCGATTTCTCCATCTCCACCCTTCGACATCGTGAACAGCCAGGCATTCGATGCTTCTTCGTAATCGGAAGTATAATAACTACCGTCGAACGACATATTTACCTGATTGCTTCCGGTTTTAGCGGCATAGTATTCGGCAAAGTTGCTCGGCAATTGTCCTTGTTTCTGCTTTACTGAGAATGATGCGCTCAAGTCATTGGAGATTGTTGTAGAATAAGCGTTGTCCTCACGGCTGTAGAGTGTGAAATAAGCGCCTCCAAAAGTGCCTTGCATAATGACATGCGTGCCATATCGCTCCAAAAGGGTAAAGATATTGTTTTCGGAGATGGTGTCGTTGGCATATTTCTGATAAAGTTCAGAGCCCGGATTGTTCAAAATATCGTTCACTTCTTCTGACAAGAGGGCAGCCCAACCTATACCGGTTGAATCACCTACGGTCTTCTGTACCCAATCCCAGTTGAGGGATGCCTGTGCCATTTCTTTGCGGTAATAGCTTAGATAATATTCGTGATATTTTTCCGACTGGTGAGATTCGTTTCGTGAGTAGCTGACGCTTCCCGACATTTTATATTTGCCCTTGGTTTTAGGTACAGGCATAACTGCACTCAAACCTACACTTACCCCCCACTCTTCGATGCATTTCTCATAATCGTGCCCATAGATCTCAAAAAACACGCCTTTTTGCTGTGAGAGAAAATTGTTTTGCAGGTTTTCGTAGATTGCGTTAAAGTCAAAAAGCGGATAATTTTTGGTTATTGTCGGGTCCTGGGTTATGTCATATCCATGACCAATGATACGGGCGTAACTCATGTCTTCATCGGTAGGTTTGCTGGATGAGTTACGGAAACTTACCATAACATCTTTCTCAATCACGTCATCACCAATTTTTCCTTCACTCGAAATTCGAATCCGCAATCGCGTAGAAAATGGTTTCAAATCATGAATGGACTGTTTCAACACGGGATATAGGTATTCACGTCCTTCAATATTGCGCTGCTCGAAGTCAACAAGAGCGCTGTTGCTATTGGAAAAACTCACAGGTAGCTTGGTATGTAAAGGGACTCCCTTATACTCATCTGCCATATCAATGATGATCGAGTTATACCCGTTAGTTACGTCCAAAGCCATTCCATTCTCCACTAATGGAAGGTCTTCAATGATTACGGATTCATGGTCATCAGAACAAGAAGCCATTAACACACATAACAGAATGCAAAAATTCAAAAAGTTCCTCATTTTCATACAGTTGTATGTTATAACAATACTTCGGTAAATTTTTACCGAAAAATTAAAAGTTAAACAATAGAACCAGCAAATGCAGGTTCGAAAACACTAAAGAGGTCATTGAAATGTTGTCAAAAACGAATGGTTAAGCATGAAGAAATGTGCTGAAAAAAATGGGCTAACCTGTTGATAACAAAGGTGAAAAGTATTGCATAATTCGTTGATTTTTTTAGTAAATTAGAAGTTAACTACTCATCTAATTATGGCTAAAGAAACACTCCTTATGCAATACCAATCCGAGTGCCTGTCGGCTCTCAAATCAGTCGTGAATATACACAAACCTTTTGAAAAAACGTTCATGGACACCATGAAATTATTCATGGCCATCCCGGATCGTATAAACTTCCTCCAATTGGGCAGGTATGGATGTTTTTCGGAACAGACCTACCGTAACCTTTTTGAAAATGAAACTTTCGACTGGTTTGCGTTCAACGCCTCTATCATCAGCAAGCATCTCACAGGCAAAAGAAAAGCCATCGCCATCGATCCTTCCTATATCCCCAAGTCCGGTCATAAGACACCTTGGATTGGTTACTTCTGGTCAGGCTGTGCCGGGGATTATAAGCGAGGATTAGAAATCATGGGCATCGGTGTCATTGACATCGACAACCATGAATGCATGACTTTAGGTTCCATTCAGACACCGGACTGTAAGACCTTGGATAATATGGGTAAGAACCTGGTTGACTGGTATAGCAGCTATCTAATCAGTAGAAAAGACAAGCTACAGAGCATATCCAGAACGGTGGTTGCAGACGCATTCTTTTCCAAGGAAACTTTCATAACGCCTATGTGTGAGAGTGATTTCCATGTCATCAGCCGCTTTAGGAACGACGTAGTCCTGTACTATCCGACATTGGAAAAGAAAACAAGAAAACGTGGTCATCCCAAGTGGTTTGACGGCAGGATTGACTTTGCCAATCTGGATCTGACCCGGTGCAAGGAATACGGGGTGAACAAGGGAAAGCTATACGGATTGAGGGTGTATGCTAAGGCTCTCAAAAGGTATGTTTCCTTAGTCGTCTGGTGTCCGATGGACCGGAGGACAGACAAGTGGCAGCTTTACTTCTCTACAGACGATTCCATGAATGGACGTGAAGTCCTGGATTATTACAGGACCAGGTTTCAGCTGGAATTTTGCTTTAGAGATGGAAAGCAGCATGCGGGAATCACCAACTGCCAGTCAATTGACTTCAGAAAGTTGGATTTTCACTTCAATGCGTCGCTCGCGGCTGTCAACTTGGCCAAAGCGGCATGTAAGAGGCTCGGAATAGCTATTCCATATCCTCCTGCAAGTCTTTCATACACAATGCTTATATGCTTGAACGATTTATTTGTGTGTTTGGGATTAACCCAGACATGCAAGTTATTGACAGACTTTTCAAAGAACTCATTTTATTTACTACCAGAGCCGCTTAGGCTTGGCGAATTTTTAACGAACTATTGATGCATGAAGTATATGCTCTTATCCGAGAAAAATCAGGAGCCTTATTTAGTGACGATAATCATTTGCTTTATATTGCAACTCCATCTGGTTGGGATGAAAAAGCAAAAAATCTGTATGGTCAAATGGCTGCTAAGGCAGGCTTACCTATTGCTGGTATTACTTCGGAATCTAGAGCTGCTTTTATAAAGGCTCAGTTGGATACCTCTTCTGGACTGCCACAATATATATCACAAGGAGCTATTGTGTTTGATATGGGATCGAGTACTTTAGATTTTACATATTTACAAGGCGGAAATGCTCCGGTTGACTATGGCTATGATTGTGGAGCATCGCAAGTTGAGAAAATAATGTATGCGGAAATTCGTGAAAAAAATAAAGATATTATTGCTTTTGAAACACAGTATCCAAAGTTAGTCGCTAAATTATTGTATGAAACTCGTTGTGCTAAAGAGGGTGTCTATTTTGATCCGGATATTCGTTATAAAAAGACCGTGAATTTTGAGGATATTGTGGATGATGAGGAGTTTGAAGATTCAAAAATGAAATTTGTTTTTCAACTAGGAGAGTTGAATCACATGTTAGAGGAAAAAGGATATATCTCTGAAATCCGTCAAGCGATGTTTGATTTTAAAAATTATCATATTGGAGGGTATCCAATCAAAGCAGCATTTTTAACGGGTGGTGCATCTCGGATGGGTTTTATTCAAGCATTGATTGAAGATTGCTGGGGACTTCCGCAGGACTTGATATATAGAGATCAAGATCCCTCTTTGACAATCTCAAGAGGTGTAGCTGAAGTGGCAAGAAGCGATTTTCGATCGGGTGGAGCAGGTAATACCAAACAATTATTGAATGATATTGTCACGGAGTCTGATGTCTATACTCCATTTGTGA
>ERZ1673738.5020-NODE-5020-length-12536-cov-5.336271_pt1 | contig 12536 bp, 8 predicted proteins | sample MGYA00580198_ERZ1673738 | MGnify/ENA primary metagenome ERZ1673738 (study PRJEB41218, sample SAMN15661784) | gut metagenome | host: Homo sapiens | place: Canada: London | collected 2015-08-20/2019-03-30 | study: EMG produced TPA metagenomics assembly of... | reverse complement strand
CCCTTAAAAATATACTATAAGTATGTATACGGCAAAATTCGGCGGAACAGTTACCGCTCCCCACAATCTGAAATATGTTTTAAGCCTGATTGACGACAACATGGGCGCGGTGGTAGTTTCGGCATGCGGCAGAAGTTTTGACAGTGACGAAAAAGTGACGGACTTGTTGAATTTGTTTTACGTAACGCACGACGAAATGGTCTGGCGAAAGATTGAGGCAAAATATCGGCTACTTGTGGAAATAAACGGAATAAATATAGATATCGACAAACTGCTTGCCGAAAAAAAACGATATATGTGCGGTAACGACCGCGCGTATTGTCTTTCGGTAGGCGAAGAGTTGACTGCAAAGTGCGTGGCAGCGGCTACGGGACGAGAATATGTTGAAGCGGCGGATTTTATTTGTTTTGACGAGGGCGGTCGATTGGATTACCGCGAAACAAAACGTCGGGTCGAAACTCTTGCAAATCAAAAGTTTGTTGTCGGCGGTTTTTACGGTGGCAAACGTGACGGAGGCCGTGCAACCTTCGAGCGCGGCGGCGGCGATATCAGCGGTGCGATTTTTGCGGTTTGGACGAGTGCGACATTGTACGAAAACTATACCGACGTTGACGGTGTGTGCGTGGCGAACCCCCGATGCGTGTTTTGTCCGAAAGTCTTGCCACAGATTTCATACGGGCAGATGCGATTGCTTGGAAGCTGCGGCGCGGAAGTGCTTCATCCGTCTGCGGTAGACCTGCCGCAAAAGGCAGCGTTGCCTGTAGTTGTAAAAATTTTTTGGGGAAGTTGCGGCACGACAGTGTACAACTATCCGTGCGTTGACGATGTTGTGTCGGTTACGTGTCGCAAGACGGACGGGCTGTATGTAACTTCCGTTCTGCACAATCTGCCGGACATGGGTGCAAGGGCGATTGCCGACATTGCGCGAGATGTAAAAAACTGCGTTGCGCGTTGTGAATTGAGTCGTGACATTTCAAAAATTTACGCTTCGCAAGACCTTACCGTCGAAACATACAACGCATTTTTCCAAGCGTAGTGCGGCTCGTCGTAACGGCTTGACTTATGGACAAAATTGTACTACAATTTCGGTAGTGTCGGGCGCAGTCGCTGTCATATATTACCCTGTCGTCAATTGTTATCAAGTAATTTGAAACGGACTGACCTATGCGTTAAGACACTGTGAATACGCTAACAGCAAAACGGTGAAAAATGAAAGTACTTGTTGTCGGTGCCGGAATGGCAGGACTTACATATTCAATATTGGCGGCGCGGCGCGGTAACGACGTGACCGTTTGCGAACGCAATCCGCGCGTCGGGCGCAAAGTGGCAATGAGCGGCAACGGCAAGTGCAATATCGGCAACATGCACATTTCCGCAAGTGCTTACAATGCGCCTTTGTTTGTGCAGAAAATACTTGACGTCGTTTCCGTCGAAAAATATCTCGATTTTCTTCGTTCCGCAGGCATTTATACCTATGCCGACGAAAGCGGACGGCTGTACCCCGTGACGGACAGCGCGTCGTCGGTGGTGGACGTTCTGCGTTTCGAAGCGGCGCGCCTCGGCGTGAAGATTCTGACGGATACGGAAATTGTAAAAATAGACGTACAAGGTAAGTTTGTTGCGGAAACGCGCGACGGACAAAAAGTATATTGCGACAAGGTAATTGTCGCCTGCGGTAGTAAAAGCCAGGCGGACGTAACAAACCTTGGCTCGCTTGTCGGACGGCAGTATCTTACGGCAATGTCACCGTCGCTTACGCCCGTGCGTGTTAAAAACATGAACGGGACATTGAACGGCGTGCGCAATCGCGCCAAAGTAACATTGTTTGCCGACGGCACAAAAGTGGCAGAAGAACACGGCGAAGTGCAATTTAAGGATTACGGTCTGTCGGGCGTGTGCGTGTTCAACTTGTCTGCGCTTATTGCACGCGACATTGTTCGCGGTGAAAAGCACGAATATAAATTTGTTGTAGACATGGTGCCGGACATCGAGGAATCGGATCTTACAAAAATAATTGCAAAAAACATTGCCTGCGGCCATGAAGACCCGCTTGTCGGGCTTGTTAAAAATCGGGTTGCAGACTACGTGAAAAAACAGCAAAAGACTGCCTCGGACGACATTGCAAAAGCCTACGCGCACATGGTCAAAAATTTGACGTTCATTTTTGACAAATTGCTTGACTACTCATTAAGTCAAGTGACGGCAGGCGGCGTAAATCTCGCTTTTGTAGATGATGAAACGCTTTGTTTGCCAAACGGGATCTCAGTGTTGGGTGAGGCATTGGACGTTGACGGACAGTGCGGCGGTTTCAATCTTCAGTTTGCGGCAAGTTCCGCATTGTATCTGTTTGACGGAAAATTGTAAGCAAAAAATCAATACGTATACAAAACTTAATTACAAAACAATGAACACACAAATCTGCTGTGCGATTTTACGGTAACAAAAAATGTCTGTATTTTTAACAAAACCATTCAATATTCCGCTTGGACAGAAGGACAAGGCAACACAGATAGTTTGTGCTAAATGCGGTTTGTCCGAACGTGAAATAATCAGCATCAAACTACACAAACAAAGCGTAGACGCCCGTGACAAATCGGATGTTCATTTTGTATGTTCATTTTTAATTGACGTCAAAAAAACTTTCGTTCGCAATGCAACGCCGTATGTTTTGCCAACCGACGTTTTGCAAAACATCATGCCGGACAAGGCACTTTACGGCAAACATGCGGTAGTTGTCGGCAGTGGTCCGGCAGGGCTGTTTGCTGCGTTGTATCTTGCAAAAAGCGGTTTCAGGGTGACCGTTGTGGAAAAAGGCTCGGACGTTGCCGAACGCAAACAAGCTGTTGAAAAATTTTTCTGCGGCGGTGAATTTAACGCCAAAACAAACGTTCAGTTCGGTTTGGGAGGTGCAGGCACGTTTTCCGACGGTAAACTGACGACGGGTATTTCGTCGCCCTTTACCTGCACTGTGTTCGATCAGTTTGTGCGAAGCGGCGCGCCCGAGGATATTATGTACGACGCATTGCCGCACATCGGCACTGACAAACTTGTTGGCGTAGTGGCAAATCTTCGCGACGAGATAGGGCACTCCGGCGGTGAGTTTATGTTTGACACATCGTTTGACGACTTTGCGGTCGCCTCGGACGGTTCGGTGTGCGCCGCGGTAGTTACGGGCAAAAACAATGTTTCACGCACGCTTGCCTGTGATTGCGTATGCCTGTGCACGGGTCATTCGGCTCGTGATGTGTTCGACTTGCTTCTCGACAAAAACGTTTCGCTTTCGTTCAAGTCGTTTGCCGTAGGACTTCGCGTGGAGCATACTCGAGCATTTATCGACAATGCGCAGTATGGTCTGGCGGCAACGCATCGCGACCTGTCGGCGGCAAGTTACAAATTGGTACACAACGGTGAAAAACACAGTTGCTATTCATTCTGCATGTGCCCGGGCGGCGTGGTGGTTGCAGGCAATTCCGAACCCGAGTCCGTTGTCGTAAACGGCATGAGCAACTACGCCCGAAACGCGGCAAACAGCAACAGCGCACTTGTGGTAACCGTCGGCGCGGACGACATCGAGCGTTACGGCTTCGGTCGCGACGTGTTGTCGGGCGTGCGCTTCCAGCGTGACCTGGAACGTCGCGCGTTTGCCCTTGGCGGAGGTAATTACGTTGCGCCATGCCAGAATGTAACCGACTTTGTTGCAAATCGTCCGACGACTGCATTCGACATTATCCCATCCTATCCTCGCGGCGTGCGCTCGGCAAACCTGCGCGACTTTTTCCCGTCGGATATTTCCGACAGCATTGCCGAGGCACTGACTGTGTTCGACCGAAAAATCCGCGGTTTCGGCTCGTCGGGCGTGCTTACCGCAGTCGAGTCGCGCACATCGTCCCCCGTGCGGATACTACGCGCCGAAAACTTTGAAAGCAGCGTTGCAAACCTGTACCCGATCGGCGAAGGCGCAGGTTACGCAGGCGGCATAGTTTCTTCGGCGGTTGACGGCTTGCGCGTCGCCACAAAAATCGTGGAAAAATTCCGTGTGCGCAGTTAGGCAGAGTGACTCGGATGTTCCCGAAATCAACGTTGTTGCAGGTGTGCCTGCCATGGTTGTGCGCAAGACAGAGACAACCTTGACTACATAATCGTGCGGAAAAGCTGCGCATGCAACGAAACACCGCCGTCTGCACGGAAGAAAAACGAGCAAAAGTTATAATTGTCTTGTCGAAAGACTTTTCCTACGGAATTCAATGCAACTTATTTTTACAACAGCGATACCGACAACAAATTAGTTTCAATAAAAAATGCGACTACGGAATAAATCCATAGCCGCTTTTTTATTTTCATTTTTGCATATTTACTGCAACTTTATTGTGACGTGCAAAAACTTTTGCTTTGCGTTGTCGTGCCTTTTACTGCAACGGCAATGTGCGCTTAAAACCTGCAATTCGGCTTAAATACTCGAAAGCAGTGCGTTCATGAAATCGCTTACCGGTACGCTTTGCCACAAGTCCATACATTCGGCTTTTTCTGCGTCGGTGTCGTGCGTCAGATTGAAAAACTGCTGTGCAGTGCAATCGCTGCCCGTCACACTCAGTGCGGCGCGGTAGGTGTAGTAGCCTTCGATGTTGCATTGGAATGTGTTGCCGTTGTACATTATGCTGTGCGCCGACGGATTGACGCAGGTCAGTATGCGCAATTTGTATTCGTTTTGCGTGCGCGTGTCACCCTCGCCTATGTCCATAATGTTGCTGTTTACCAGGTCACCGATTGTCAACCCCGTCATGATTTTTTCAATGCCGCTGTTGCCGCTTGCGTCCTTTTCGCTGATTTCCGAAATGGTCATGTTGGCAATCTTGCCGTACACGCCGACGATTTCCGTCTTGTCGGTTGCGCTTTCGTGCCAGTGAGCAGTGGTTGAGTGTCCGCTTTCGGTGCAGTTTTCAACGTATTGGTAGTTCATTACCGTGCCCATTTTTACGTTGTTGATGTCTGTCCCGAGGTTGTTTATGTTGCTGTCTGCAAGCGCGGCAAGTATGGCGTTTCCGTCGGTATCGATTACGTCGCTTAGTTTAAGCGTTTCAACCGCATTGCCAAGTTCGTTGATTTTCTTGTCCTTAAGCGTAACAAGTATCTTCGGACTGGCCGTCGTTACGTCTATTACATCGCCAAGCACAAGGTTGTCGGCAACGGTGCCGAGGCTGCCTACCTTTTCGCCGGCAAGGCGTTTCAGCAGTTTGTTGCTTGTTTCGTCTATGGTAATAATGTCGCCCAACGTAATTTCGTTTATGCCTTCGCCCAGTTTGCCGATTTTCGTGTTGCGCAGTGCCCACAGCGGTTTTTGTCCTTCGGTGATGTTCAGTACGTCGCCGAGGGTCAGGCTTTCGATTTTTGCGTTTATTTTGTCGCCGTTGCTAAGTTCGCGCACGGTAAGCGATGCCATCGAGCCGATAACGCCGCTTGTTTCGGCGTTGTCCTTGTTCCACGCGTAGTCGAAGCAGTCGCTTGTGTGGGTGACGTCGGTATGCTCGCTGTTGGTGCAGGTAAGTTTAGCCTTGTACCATTTATCGCCGTCGGCCTTGATGTACTCTGAGCCGTCTGTCATAACGTCTGTCGTAGTGCCGTAGGCTGTGTAGCCGTCGGTGGCACTTTCTGTGCGTTTGTAGCCTACAAGTTCGCCTACGCGGATATCGTACAGGCTTTCGGTGTTCATTACTTCTTTGACGGTAAGACCTGCAACGCTTGCAACGATTCCTTCGGCATACACAATGCTGCCGCTGTCGTCCGTGGTGTACCACTCGTCCTTTTCTGCGTCGTACTTGTAGCCCATTATGTTGCCGAGCTTGGTGGTTTCCATCAGTTTGTTTACGTCCAGTTCGCCGTTGTCGTTTACCAGGTCGGCGATAGTGGTGTCACCGAAAATATTGTTGATTTCCTCGCTTGCGGTGACGACTTCCGTAACTTTCAGTTTGCCCGTTTCTTCAAGCGAGCCGCCGGCTTTCAGTTCAAAAAATAATTTGTTGGCTTTGAATGCCGTCATTGTTTTGCCGAGTAACGACTGACCGAGCGCGTACAACAATTTGTTGTCATCGGTCTTTTCGGCGGGGAATACGTCGTTGACCAGTTCCGCAAGTTTGATGTCGGCAAATACCGTTTCTATGCCGTTTTCGCCGACGAGGTCAAACAGCGAAAAGCCGTCAAGTTTGTCTATTGTCGCCTGGTCGATTTTTTTGTTGCCGTCGTCCGTCTTGCCGAACAGATTGATTATTTCCGTAAGCGCGCTTACTTTTATTTGCTTGAACGGCGTTGTTTACGCCGTCTTCGGAATTGAAGTATTCCGCAACGGGGATTTTGTAAACGCTGTCCGGAACGGTGGTGCCGAACACTTTGTCGAGGTCAAGTCCCGTGGTGGCGCAAAACATACTAAGCGAAAAATATTCGCCCTCGCCTGCTGCGCACTCTTCGATTATCTTTTTGCCGTTGTCGTCAAGGGCAATGTTGCCGTCGGCGTCTGTCTTGTAGCGGTAGAATTTACCTTGGGTACTGAACGCGTCGCGCACCTTGTTGAATATGCTCATAAACGACAACTTGCCGATGTCGCCAAGCGTTTCGGAAGCGGTGCCGCCCGTAACTGTGTCGGGCGTTACAGTGGCTACCGCAACGAACACCGCGCCGAAAACGGCGACAATGCCGAACAGTACGCCCAAAATAAAAGCAAATATCTTCATAATGAAACTCTCCTTGTGTTTGTTCAGCCGCGGTTGCGGCGTGTTGCATTGATTGTCGCCTTGCGCAAGCGGTGCATTTTGTTTGCGATTGTCCGTCACCTTGCAAAAGAAGTTTACAAACATTCTTGCCAATGCACCGTGTAGCGTATGACGAAAAATAGATTGTCCCGCCCGGAAAAACTATTTTTGCTCTTTGCCCATGCCTTGCGGAATGAAACTGTCAAAGATGATGTTGTCGAAGTAGTCCTTCAGGCGGTCGTATTCTTCCTGACTGCGCACCGTCCAGCAAATGATAGGAATTTTTTTGCCGAATTTCGCTACTGCTTTGTTTGTGGTAAGGGTGGCGGCGTCATATGCGATAAATTGACTTCCGTTCCACTTGCACAGTTTAAGTCGGCTGAGCAGCCATTTGCGGAAGCGGCTCATTTTTGCGCCGTCGTACATGTAACTAAGCGTGCCGCGTATTACTTCGGGCGCATGCTTCTTGAACCAGCGTATGATGAGCGGATTGAATGATTCCACGCAGTAGTTGCCCTTGTAGGTTTTCAACATATCGTAGGTTTTCTGTTCCACTTCGCCTATGTTTGCGTGCGACTTGATTTCCACAATCAGGTTTGCGCCGTTTGCCGCCTGCAAAAACTCCTCAAAAGTGGGGATTTGACAATCGGTACCGATAAGGCGCATTTTGCGCAGTTCCTCAAAGGTGCAATCTGACAGAACGCCGTGTACGCCCGTCATGCGGTCAAGGGTGTCGTCGTGGAATACGACAAGCACTCCGTCCTTTGTCATCTGTACGTCCGTTTCGATTCCGTATCCGCTTTGCGAAGCGCGCGTAAATGCAGGAAGGGAGTTTTCCGGTATGCCTGCATTGTTGTCAAACAAGCCACGATGTGCCACAAATATATCGGTCAGCCATTTGTAATCGTTGTTAATCATAGTGTACTCCTTCAAAGTCGTTTAGCGTTTTTTTTCTGCCGGACAAATGCGCGAGCGTTGTTTTGTCGCAATGTAGTGTCCGACAATTATCGACTTATATTTTACCGTACTGTGTGAAAGTTGAACAAGCCTTCAATCAGTAACTTAAAGGCAAATTTTTTTGTCGTGCAATGTTTTGTGTTTTTCGGTCGTTTCTGTTGTCCGTCGCGCTTAGGACAGACACGCTTGTGCGCAACGATACTTTCACAAATATATTATATAAGTATTTGTTTTTTTTTGCAAGATGTTTAACCTAAAAAAGAGTAAACTTTCGTGGACAAAATCGTTGTTTTTTGATATAATTTATCTGTAAAAATTTGCACCAAAGTCGGTTTGGCAAAGGTAGCCCGTCATGACTACCGCTACACACCGTAAACCGACGGCACGAAGGAGTACCACTTGTCGCAACAAAATACACGAAACTTTTGCATAATAGCGCACATCGACCACGGTAAAAGCACTCTTGCCGACCGCCTTATGGAAGTGACGGGCACCGTCGCCAAACGCGATATGGAAGCGCAACTGCTGGACAGCATGGACATCGAGCGCGAACGCGGAATTACCATCAAACTTACGCCCGTACGCATGAAGTACGAAAAAGGCGGCGTCGAGTACACGCTGAACCTTATCGACACCCCGGGACACGTGGACTTCAACTACGAAGTGTCGCGCAGCCTTGCCGCATGCGAGGGTGCGTTGCTTGTGGTGGACGCAAGCCAGGGCGTAGAAGCGCAAACTCTTGCAAACTGCTATCTTGCACTGGAAAACGACCTGGAAATCATTCCCGTAATTAACAAAATCGACCTGCCGAGTGCAGATATTCCTGCCTGTCAGCAGGAAATTGCCGACGCAATCGGTCTGGACGCAACAAACGCGCCCCTTGTTTCCGCAAAGGAAGGGCTCAACATCACCGACGTGCTTGACGCCGTGGTGGATCTTGTGCCTGCGCCGAAAGGTAACGAAAACGCGCCGCTTAAAGCGCTTATCTTCGACTGTCAGTACGACAACTACAAGGGCGTGATTATTTTCGTGCGCATTGTTGACGGCTCGGTAAAGGTTGGCGACTCAATCAGGATGTTTGAAACGGCAGGCAAAACTTTCGACGTGACGGAAGTAGGGTACTTCGAGCCGCAAATGAAGTCCGCGCCCTGTCTTGCGGCAGGCGACGTCGGCTACGTATGCGCCAGTATCAAGACGGTGTGTGACACCAAAGTCGGCGACACCATGACAAACGCCGCAAACCCCTGTGCAAAACCCCTGCACGGCTACAAGGAAGTAAAGCCGATGGTTTTCTGCGGCATATTCCCCGCGGACGGCAGCAAATACAACGACCTGAAAGACGCTCTCGAAAAATTGCAACTCAACGACGCAAGCCTGATGTACGAGCCGGACACGTCCGTCGCGCTGGGCTTCGGTTTCCGTTGCGGTTTTTTGGGACTCTTGCATATGGAAATTATTCAGGAACGCCTGGAGCGCGAGTTTGACCTCGATCTTGTTACCACCGCGCCGAGCGTAAGTTACAAGGTGTGTCTGACCGACGGCACCGAACAGATGATCGACAACCCGACCAAACTGCCTCCTGTAAGCAGTATCGAGCACATCGAGGAACCCATCGTTCACGCCGAAGTGTTTACCCCGCCGGAGTATGTCGGCGACGTAATGGGGTTGTGCCAGGACAAACGCGGCGTGTTTATCGACATGACCTATCTCGACACCAAACGCGTCAAGCTGACATACGAAATTCCCCTCAACGAAATTATTTACAACTTTTTCGACACGCTTAAGTCACGTACACGCGGCTACGCCAGCCTTGACTACGAAATAGAAGGCTATCGCACGGGCAAACTTGTGCGAATGGACATTTTACTTAACGGCGAAGTTTGCGACGCGCTGAGTATAATCGTGAATGAGGAACGCGCCTACGCACGCGGACGTCAGATGGCGGAAAAACTGAAAGACGCAATACCTCGCCAGATGTTCGAAATCCCCATTCAGGCGGCAATCGGCAACAAAATCATTGCGCGCGAAACGGTGAAGGCACTGCGCAAGGACGTACTTGCCAAGTGTTACGGCGGCGACATCACGCGTAAAAAGAAACTGCTGGAAAAGCAAAAAGAGGGCAAAAAACGTATGCGCCAGGTAGGCAGTGTGTCGGTACCCAGCGAAGCGTTTATGTCCATACTCAAAATCGACGAATAGTGTCGGCGTAGGTTGATTTCGCCAACATCAATATTTTTTTTGCACCCGCGCGTGCACGATTAGAGTTACAGCCGTAAACTATTTTTGCTGTAAACTAATAGTGGTCAAGCCTCGGCTTGTGGCATCGTTTTGCCGCGCGAGCAAAAGACAGCATACAAAAACGGAGTTTTACATTGAATTTACAATCTTTGAACTCGGCGCAGATTGCGGCAGTAACCGCGCCGCTTAAACCTACGATAGTGCTTGCAGGCGCAGGCAGCGGAAAAACGCGCGTACTTACCAACAGAATATTGTACCTTATTCAGGAATGCGGCGTTTCGCCGTCGGAGATTCTGGCAATAACTTTTACCAACAAAGCCGCCAACGAAATGAAACGTCGTTTGTTCGAATTCAACGTCGGCGCAGGTTGGATGCACATCAGTACGATACACAGTTTTTGCGCGACGGTGCTGCGCTACGAGGCAAATAGTTTTGACCGCAACAGCAACTTTACCATCTACGCCGAGGACGAAAAGAAATCGGTAATCAAAAAAATCGTCAAGGACGCCTTTGACGATAGCGACGCCAAGGTGGTTGACGGATTTTGCGACAGCATAAGCGACATCAAAAACAAAGCCCCGGAACTGCTTGACGGCGATCTTAACGCCCTTAGCCGCAACGATGAGTACCTGAGCGCGGAAATCGAACGTTTGCAAAGCCTTGCTTCGGCGCAAAGCAATGCCGAAGTGGTAAAAATAATTGAAACTTACAACAAAAAAATGGCGGAAAACAACGCCCTTGACTTCGACGATCTGCTGTACTACGTGTACAAGTTGTTTGCCAATTCACCGGAGATACTGGAAAAATATCGCGAACGCTACAAGTACATACTTATCGACGAGTTTCAGGATACCAACAAAGTGCAGTATAACATCTTCAGGATGCTTGGCGAAAAGTACGGCAACATTTTTGTAGTGGGTGACGACGACCAGAGTATTTACAGTTGGCGCGGTGCGGAAGCCAACAACCTGAAGAAGTTTCAACGCGACTTTCCCGATTGTCAGGTGTTCAAGTTGGAACAAAACTACCGCAGCACCAAGGCAATACTGGACGTTGCAAACCAAATTATTTCTCTTAACACGGGACGATTCGAAAAGGTTCTGTGGACGGAAAACGAACAGGGCGTAAAGCCGCAACTGTACGCCGCTTACAACGAAGCCGACGAAGCGTACTTTGTAGTGGAACAAATAAAGGGTCTCAGGGCGGTGGCGCGTAACAGCAGGTGGAAGGACTTCGCCATACTTATGCGTATCAACGCTTTGTCGCGCAGTTTCGAAGCGGAACTGACAAAAAATCGCATTCCGTACAAGGTGTTTGGCGGTTTCAAGTTCTTCGAGCGCAAGGAAATCAAGGACGTGTTGTCCTACATGCGCCTTGTGGTAAACCCTAACGATACCGAAGCGTTTATACGTGCGCTCAACGTGCCGAGACGGCGCGGTATTGGCGACACTACGATAAAGAAGCTACTGGATTTGTCGGCGGACAGGGGACTGTCGGTACTGGAATTCGTGTCCGACGAACGCAATCTGCTGGACGACTTCAACCGTCCCACGCGTGAAAAACTGACGGATTTTTACAAAATTGTCGAACAGTTGGATGCGCTTGCCGGGACAAATTCCGTCAAGGTGTTTACGCACGCCATGTTGGATTTACTGGAATTCCGCCAGGTGCTGCTTGACGCAGACGAAGAGGAACGCGCGCTGAACATCGACGAATTCGAACAGTCGGTAATCGACTTTGAAAAGGCGCAACCCAACGCGACTCTCGGAGACTACCTACAATCGGTAACGCTGGCAAGCGACATCGACGAGGACAGTGAAGCCGACTACGTAAGCGTTGCCACAATTCACGCCGTAAAGGGACTGGAATTCAAGAATGTGTTTGTAATCGGGCTGGAAGACGGCATTTTCCCGACGTCCCGCGCGACATACAACGCCGAAACGATGCAGGAAGAACGTCGCCTGATGTACGTGGCGGTGACGCGCGCCGAACAGCGTTTGTATCTTACACGCGCACGCACCCGCTTTTTGTGGGGACAGCGCAAAGACACGATGGAAAGCAGGTATTTTTCCGAAATCAAGCGTATGCAAACGCCGGCGAGACCTGCCGCGACAGAACGTCAACTGGCGGACGACAGTTTTCTTGATCGCCTTAACAATCGTGAGCCGCGCCCGAGTGCCGCACCAAACCCCGGCAAGACCAAGGCGCAGGTTGGCAACTTCAAGCCTGGCATGAAGGTGGAACACGCGATGTTCGGCAAAGGAATTATTTTGCGCATTGCGGGCGACGTGGTGGATGTGGCGTTTGATACGGTCGGCAAAAAGTCGCTTATGATTAAGTTTGCGCCGCTCAAGATACTTGAGTAAGCAGCCAAAGAAGCACGCTATTGTGTGCCGTGTACTCACTAATAATAAGTTGTGGGCTTGCAACGTACCGTAATGTCATACCGACCGAAGCGACCGTTTTTGTCGCGTAGCGGAGCGTATCTCGCGGACGCACCCTTGTGAAATGAATGCCGAAGTGTGGAAGTTTGTGTAGTGGGGCCTTGTCGAGGAATTGCCAATATGGGAGCGGCTGATGCCTCGCGCCGCTTCGCCCATT
>ERZ1673738.4995-NODE-4995-length-12593-cov-15.017945_pt1 | contig 12593 bp, 9 predicted proteins | sample MGYA00580198_ERZ1673738 | MGnify/ENA primary metagenome ERZ1673738 (study PRJEB41218, sample SAMN15661784) | gut metagenome | host: Homo sapiens | place: Canada: London | collected 2015-08-20/2019-03-30 | study: EMG produced TPA metagenomics assembly of... | reverse complement strand
TTCGCGGGGACAATCCCTGCTGAGTAGGGGAAACAACATCCTTGCTGTCCTGGCGAAGCGTTGTTCATAGTTGTTTCCCTTGCAGCAACGCTTGGTCAGCATGGGTCTCGAAGAGGCGATGTCCTGGCGAAGCGTTGTTCAAAGTTGTAAAAGTTGTTCAAGTTGTTTTCCCAATTTAGTTGGCCGTGTTGGAAAAACACAACGCTTCCTGCTGCTCCAAATATCGGATGGAACTTTTATTCTTCCTCTTATTCTTCCTCCCTTTCTTCCTTCTTCTCCTTCTCCGCCTCTCGCTCCATGGCCTTGGAGGAGGCGAGGCTAAACTCGCAGCCGCAGTAGAGCTGGTTGTAGAACTGATACTCCTTGAGCAGTAGGTTGCGCCGTTCCTGCAGTCCGTCCTTGCGCCAGTTTTGAGCCCAGAAGGTCGTGCCAGGGACGGCCTCGGCTGCTGCCAGACCGGCCGCGTTCACCTGCTCCAGGTCCTTCCATCGCGAGGAGGCGAGCGTCGTGGCAAAGAAGCCGATTCCGGTCTGCTGCGCCATGTGGGCCGTGGCCAGCATGCGGTAGGCGAAGCACGCCTCGCAACGTCGTCCGCGCTCGGGCTCGCGCTCCAGCCCTTTCATGGCCTCCCGCCAACTGGCGTGGTCGTAGTCGCCGTCTATCCAGCGTAGGCCCAGCGTCTCGGCGTGGCGCTTGCTCTCCTCCTTGCGTATCTCGTATTCGTGCGCCGGAAAGATGTTGGGATTGAAGTAGAAAATCGTGGGGCGCAGGTCGTGCGCCATCAGCCATTCGACGATGGCCGACGAGCAGGGCGCGCAACAGGCGTGGAGCAACACTTCTCCCGCCATGCCCTCGGGTAGGATAATATGGCTGCGTTTCTTTTTCAAAGCGAGTTGTTTTGGTTGTTTTCCCCTTATAAGCAGGCCTTATGGTGAAGAAAAGGGCGCGCGGCTTCTTTCTTCTGCCGATAAATCACTAATTTTGCACCCTATGGAGAAAGGAAAGATGGCCTTAGGCCGCCCCCATATCGCCATTGTCGATCCCAACGTGTTGGCCACGATAGGATTGCGCCAGCTCTTGCAGACCGTGGTGCCGATGATGGCCGTGGATGTTTACCCCACCTTCGATGCCTTCCTTGCCGGGGGCGGTGAGGGCTGTTATCACTATTTTGTAGCCCAGTCCGTGGCCGTGGCCCACCACCTTTGGTTTATGGACCGCCGCCGCAAGACCCTCGTGCTGACCCTCTCCTCCGACCCCCACTCCCAGTTGGCTGGCTTCCGCCACCTCTGTGTGGGTGTGGCCGAGGAGGCGCTCGTCTGCGAGGTGCTGCGCCTTGTGCAGCAAGGCCATTCGGGCGGTCGCAACCTGCCCACGGCCGAGACCGACGCGCCGCGTCCCACCCTCACCCCGCGCGAGGTGGAGGTGCTCTCGCTCGTGGTCCGCGGACTGATGAGCAAGGAGATTGCCGACCGCCTCCATATCAGCCTGCCGACCGTCAATACCCATCGCAAGAACATCTGCGAGAAACTGGGCGTGAAGAGCGTCCCCGCCCTCACCGTCTATGCCGTCATGCACGGCTATGTGGAGCTGCGCCAAATAGAAGGCAAGGGCTGACCTCTTCTCTTGCGTCAATACCCGTGGGGCTTGCGTCAATAGACGCGGGGGCCGAAGATGGCCGTGCCCACGCGCACCTGGTTGCTCCGGCACGTGACGGCTATCTGGTAGTCGTGGCTCATGCCCCAGGAGCGGACGCAGAAGCGAGGGACGTCGGCAAAATAACGCGCCTTCACCTCGTCGAAGAAGTCGGCTGCCGTGAGCATCTCGCGGCGTATCTGGTCCTCGTCCTCCACGTTGGACGCCATCATCATCAGGCCGCTGATGTGTACGTTCTTCATCTCGCGCCATTCTCCCGCCTCCAGCAGCTCGCGACAGGCCTCCAGGGTCAGTCCATACTTCGTCTCCTCCTCGGCGATATGGAGTTCGAGCAAGACGTCGATGACGCGGTCGTGCTTGGCCGCCTGCTTGTTGATCTCGCGGAGCAACTTGGGCGTATCAACCGCCTCCACCATCGAGATATAGGGCGCGATATACTTCACTTTGTTCGTCTGCAGGTGGCCGATGAAGTGCCATTGGATGTCCTTTGGCAGCGTCTCCACCTTCTGGCGCAACTCCTGCTCATGGCTCTCGCCGAAGATCCGTTGTCCCGCCTCGTAGGCCGGCAGGATATACTCGTTGGGATGATACTTGCTGATGGCCACCAGCTCCACCCCCTCGGGCAGATGGCCGAGCACCTCTTGTAAGTTTTTTGCTACATCTACCATAGTATGCTTTCTCCTATATGATTATGATGAAACAGTCCTCTGTCTTATTGGAAAACAGGAATACTGTCTTATTGGAAACTGGAATAACTGGAATACTGGAACAATTGGAATGCTGGACCAATTGGGATACTGGAATATTGGAATATTGGAACAAGCCTACTGCTCCTCGTACTCCGGCTTCGCCTCCTCGTTCTGTCCCTCGGCCTTGGCGCGGTTGTCGTGCTCGAAGACGTCCATCACCTTGGTGTCGGCGATGGCGGTGATCTCGTAGTCGATCATGGTCGATCCCATCACCTCATCGACATGCTTCACGGCCCCGCTCACCGAGGCCGCCTGTACGAGATAATAGACGCTCGTGCGCTTCTCCTTCTGCGTCTTGTCGTCGAGCGTGATAAACGCCAGTTTGCACTTGAACCACTTGTCGTCGCCGTCGGCGTCGCTGAAGAAGATCTCGCCATAGGTGGCCGGCGTGATGGCCTTCACCTCAAACTCTCCGTTGATGTATGCGCCCATCTCCTTGGTGATGGCCTCCTCGGCCTCGCCGAAGGTGTAGGCATCTACCACGTAGGTCTCCGTGGTTTTCTTGTTCTGTCCGTCCTCCATCATCTTGTCGTAGCGGACGCGGGTCTCAAACCAGTTGGCTGTTCTGCTTCTCATTTTTTTTATATATATATGTATGTTTTCTTTTTTATTCAACTTTCGCATGTAAGCTCCACACGCCCTGAAAGGGCAGTAGCTCCTAGCCCAGGGCATCGCCCTGGGTTATTACGGACGCAAACCTGTCGCCCTGTAAGGGCAAAAGCTTTAAAAATCCAGGCAATATATAAGGCTTTTGCCCTTACAGGGCGCCTTGCTGATTGCTATTATACCCAGGGCGATGCCCTGGGCTAGGAGCTTTTGGGCCTTCAGCCCGTTCTTGAACCACTTGCGTCTTGCGTGGGCCCGTCCCGCTTGCCGAGATAGGCCCCGAAAAGTGGTAGCTACCCCTCGGGGAGACCGCTTTCGACCTGCAAAAGTAGCAAGAAAATCCCACAAATGACCCGCGGGGGCAAAGTTTTTCGCCTTTGCCTTTGCCGTTTGGCCGAATTGGTGTAACTTTGTGGCAAAATACAAGTTTCATACACAAGAGTCAATCCCCGTGCAATCGGGGTAACCGTATTAAATAACTAAAAGAATTATGCCGGAAATCTCAGCACGTGGCCTTATTGTGCCCGAATCGCCTATCCGCAAGCTCGCACCCCTGGCCAATGCAGCCAAGGCGCGCGGCACGAAAGTTTATCACCTGAACATCGGCCAGCCCGACGTGCATACGCCGCAATGTGGTCTCGACGCTCTGAAGAAGGTCGATGCCAAAGTGTTGGCCTATTCGCCCAGCCAGGGCATTGAGAGCTATCGCAACAAGCTCGTGGGCTACTACGCCAAGCACAACATCAATCTGGTGCCCGACGACATCATCGTCACCACGGGCGGCTCCGAGGCCTTGCTCTTTGGCTTCATGGCCACCCTCAATCCTGGCGACGAGATCATCATCACCGAGCCCGCCTATGCCAACTACATGTCCTTTGCCCTGATGGTGGGCGCCAAGGTGCGCTCCATCCACACGAGCATCGACAATGGCTTCGCCCTCCCCGCCGTCGAGGAGTTTGAGAAACTCATCAACGCCAACACCCGTGCCATCCTCATCTGCAACCCCAACAACCCCACGGGCTATGTCTATACCCGCCAGGAGATGGAGCAGATCCGCGACATCGTGAAGAAGCACGACCTCTACCTCTTCGCCGACGAGGTCTATCGCGAGTATATCTATACTGACGAGCCCTACACCTCGGCCATGCACCTGGAGGGTATCGAGAACAACGTCATCCTTGTCGATTCCGTCTCCAAGCGCTACTCTGAGTGTGGCATCCGTATCGGCGCCATCATCACCAAGAATACCGAGGTGCGCAAGGCCGTGCTGAAGTTCTGCCAGGCCCGTCTCTCTCCCCCCTTGATGGGTCAGATCATCGCCGAGGCCTCGCTGGAGGCTCCCGAGAGCTATATCGAGGGCGTGCAGAAGGAGTATGTGGAGCGTCGCAACTGCCTCGTCAACGGTCTGAACCAGATCCCGGGCGTCTTCTCTCCGATGCCGAAGGGTGCGTTCTACACGGTCGCCAAGTTGCCCGTGGACAATGCCGAGAAGTTCTGCCGCTGGCTCCTGGAGGAGTTCTCCTACGAGGGCGAGACCGTCATGATGGCCCCCGCGAGCGGTTTCTACAGCACCAAGGGCGCCGGCCTCGACGAGGTGCGCCTGGCCTATGTGCTCTGCTGCGACGAGCTGCGCAAGGCCCTCGTCTGCCTGGAGAAGGGCCTGGAGGCTTATCCCGGCCGCGTGAAGTAAGTCTATCGCATTCCCCCTATAGGGAGCGGGGAGTCGCCCAAGGAGCGGCTCCCGGCTCCTTTCCCTTTATATGATGCCGGACGATTGTGGTCCGGTCTGCTACGCATTCATCTCAATAGAAACACTATGAATTTCCCCCTGTTTATCGCACGCCGTATCTACGGCAAGGGAGCTGGAAGTCAGAAGGTGGCCAAGCCTGCCATCCGCATCGCCACGGCAGGTGTGGCCATCGGTCTGGCCGTGATGATCGTCACGGTGAGCGTGATCCTCGGTTTCAAACATACGATCCGCGACAAGGTCGTGGGCTTCGGAAGCCATATTACCGTGGCCAACATCGCCAGCCTGATGTCCTCCGACCAGTATCCGATACAGATGGACGACTCCATGACGACCGTCCTCCGCGCCATACCGGGCGTGCGCCACGTGGAGCGCTACGCGATGACACAGGGCATCCTCAAGACTGACGACGACTTCCTGGGCGTGGCCCTCAAGGGCGTCGGTCCTGAATACGACACGACCTTCATCCATCAAAATATGGTGGAGGGGTCGATTCCCCATTTCTCCGACTCCTCCTCCACGCAGCGGCTGCTCATTTCGAAGACCATTGCCGATCAGTTGCGCGTGAAGTGTGGGGAGCGCATCTTCGCCTATTTCATCAACCACCAAGGCGTGCGCACGCGCCGCTTCACCATCACGGGCATCTACGAGACCAACCTCAAGCAGTATGACCAGCAGATGTGCTTCACGGACCTCTATACCGCCAACCGCCTCAACGGTTGGCAGGAGGACCAGTTTAGCGGGGCGGAGATGCTGGTGAGCGACTTTGGCCAGATCGACGAGGTGGAGCACCAGGTCGTGAAGCGCGTCAACCGCACCACCGACCACTATGGCGAGACCTATTCCTCCGCCACGGTCACGGAGATGAATCCGCAGATCTTCTCCTGGCTGGAGCTGATGGACCTCAACGTCTGGCTCATCCTCGGACTGATGATCGCCGTGGCGATCGTCACGATGGTCTCGGGCCTGCTCATCATCATCCTGGAGCGCACGCAGATGATCGGCGTACTCAAGGCCCTGGGAGCCAAAAACCAGCAGGTGCGCCACGTCTTCCTGTGGTTTGCCACGTTCGTCCTGGCCAAGGGCCTGCTTTGGGGCAACGCCTTGGGCCTGGGCCTCATCGCCCTCCAGCACCTCACGGGCTTCGTGCGCCTCGATCCCCAGACCTACTATGTCAGCACGGTCCCCGTGGAGATCTCCTGGCCCATCGTCCTGGCCCTCAACGTGGCCACGCTCCTGGTCTGCGTTGCCGCCCTCGTCGTCCCCTCCTTCCTCGTCTCCCGTATCCATCCCGCCAAGAGCATGCACTACGAGTAGGGCCTCTTGTCCTTACCGTTTGCGGGTCTCCCGCATAGATTCTCCTCCCACGACAAAGGGCTGGATCCCGATTCGGAATCCAGCCCTTTGCATTTATGGATGACCTGCTGCTATGGCAGCCGAGGGGAGTATTAATCGTCGCCCCATTTGTCGCTGTTAGATTTTCCCCACAAGCCTGTGTATTCGTCCTCGATCTTGGTCTTCTCCTCGCCGACCACATCAAATTTGCTGATGCACACATCGTTAAGACTGCCTCGGTGGACGCTGCCATGCAGAAAGCCTCCGCTGCAGAGGGAGTCGAGGATGATCACATCTATCTTGGGAGCGATATAAATCTTCTTCATTTTGTGTCGCTGTTATTGTCGTTTTGTTATTTGATAATGATTTTCTTTCCGTTTACTACATACATTCCCTTGGGCAAGCCCTCCAGGCTATTGTCGCGGCGCACCATCTGTCCGTGCATGTTGAATACGCCCTCTATGCCGCGCTTGTAGGAGGTGCTATTGCTGCTGCCGTGGATGTCGTCGATGCTCGTGGCGCTATCCTCCACGCCGTCGATCATGAGCGAGACCGAGCTTGCGGATGTGCCCGACAACTCAAACCAGCAGCGGAACGCCTTCAGTCCGTATTGATAGCGCTCGCCATTCTCCTTTGCGCCGCTCGGCACCTGGATGAGGTTGCCCTTGTACATGAAGAAGTCGCCATTGAGGTCGTCGCGGCCTGAGATGATCCCGTTGTTGTCGTATGTCTTTGCCATCGTGCCCTTGCAGACCATCTTGCCCGGGGTGCCGCTTCCCTCGAAGGTCTTTGTTGACACCCAGGTGTTGGGATTCATATGCTCCGTCAGTTTCTTTCTATCGAGCGACACCATCGTGATGTCGTAGTGGTCGCCTTTCAAGGTCTTCGTCAGTCGGTTGTACTCGTCCTTAGATTTCTCGTAGTTGGTGCCCAGCCATTCGCTGTTGTCCTCGCCCTCTGATGTATAGAAGCGGTCTACGGTGTACTCTACCGACTTCACCTGTGTATATGGCGGGTACACGATATATGGCTCGAAGGCCTTGACCATCACCGAGTCGTCGTTTTGGGGCTCCACGGTCACAAACTGCACGCTATTCTCCGTCAGCGCCGCAAGTTTTGCCACTTTTACGGCGTCTCCGAACGTACGCTTCATCTGTCCCCATGTCAGGTCGACGGGCAGAATAAGCGAGTTCCACATATTGTCGTTCAGCTTGCGGTTCAGATGCAGCACGCTGTTCTTGTATTCGTCTGTCGCCATGGTCAGATAACGCAGGTCGGTAGACTCCTCGTCGAGAATCAGCTCCGGGTTGCGTCGCGGTCCGGCATAAAGCAGTTTGAATTCGTCCACGGCGGTCAGCTCGTCCTCGGCTACAGCCGGCTTTCCGTCGGGTGTAGGGTCTACGTAGAAGCCTATGCGGAGAGTCACGGGATTATCGTTTGTTATTTCTTTCCCATTCAGGGCTTTGTCGAGACATATCTGCACCTGGTTCTCATACTTTCCCTCGAAGAAGGTACGTCCGATACCAGATCCTTCGTATGTATTGCCAAGCGTCTCGGCATCAGTCTGACTTATACCGTCGAGGGATGTTGCTGAGTATATCTCTTTAATCGGATTGTTGTCGGCACCGAGCACTGTAATGAACAGGTTTGCAAGCGGTTTCTTATTCGTAGCGATGTTCTCCGAACTGTTCGCAGTGCTGAATCCGTTGCATCGCAGCAGGTACCATCCTCCCTTGTGTACCTTCACGTCCTGGTAGATATTGAAGCCGCGCAGGCCTTTGGTGTAGCAATAGAAATACTGGCCGTATTTTTGTTGATGGTCTTCAGTTCTACCTGTCCAATCCTTATCTTGTGTGTTGCCAATTATGTTATACGTCTTGTACATTTTTTTGTCTCCAAAGTACACGTGGCTCTTTACATCATCAGGTAAATTTTCACCTCCGATTTCCCATTTTGCAGCATCGGTATCATTTATTCTGAAATCAGGACAAGTAAGAAGGAAAGAGGCATCGACAACCGATTTCATATGTGCAGGGGTCGTGCTGAAGAGTTTGTAATACTCATTCTTTGTAATCACCTTCCACTCCTGATTCTTGTATTCAGGGGTACCTTCCGTGGCTTTACTTGCATAATTGCAGATTTTATTCTCGTTGTCAGGATATGCCGTGAGATACCCTTGGCTAGAGATATTGACGAGATAAACCTTGTTTTTTTCTGTATAATCCACGCCTTTTTCAAAGGTGACCCTGCAATTCTTCCCGTCAGAATTTCCTCTGTCCATAAATACCCCATTTTCTCGAGTAAATTTTTCCCAGGCGATACCCATATATAAGCCAGCAGAAGAACCTGCCACTTTGCTTGCTAGAAAATACGTTTTTGAATAGCTATTCCAATACATATAAATGGAATGTGGTGAAACATCCAGTGCGGCTTGTGTGCCCCACAAACCACCAATGCTCAGAAACTTTTTGGCACCGACATTATACAGACATACAATCTTATCTCCATCGGTTTGATTTGTTCCAACCTTTGTGTCTGTACAATGTTCTGACGAAGGATCAACGCCATAAAGGTCGTCAACCCCACCTATAACCGTTTTTTCTGTTCCGTTGCTTTCCGTCGCTTTGTTTTGTGCCGAAGCCTGCCCTATGGGGACAAGAATCCACACGAGTAGCAGGGCTGCGAAAAGTTTCCAAAGGCTGGATGATGCCTTGGAAGATTGCAATGTTGTAGTTCTCATAAAAATTGATCCTGTGTATAAACTTGTTTTGATTTATTTCTCTGTCCGAAGGGCATGGCGCTGCAGAGTCGGCTTCTATGGTGATAGAAGCTACTCTGTTTGCTAAGTCCTTGTCGAATGGTAATAATGGGTGGTTGTGGTCAATCAAGCCACTGGCGTATCCTGAAGATATCCTTCCCTCCTTTGGGTCTCTATGGTGTGTGGCGCGAAGATCTGTCTAAAAACGACCGATCCGGGCCTTGTCTCCATTTTGACGGCGCAAAATTACTGTAATTTCTCTAAACTGCCAACTTTTTATCTGATAATTTGTATTGTTTTCATTCCAAAAGCCAGTTTTACCCCCCCCCCCCGTTCTTGACCTGTATCAATCTCTTGATCTTGTTTGTTCGCCAGTCTTGGAATGGTAATAACGCGCTTTTGGTGATGAAAGCTTCCTCCCTCCTGCCGTCTTCTCCTCGTGTCTTCTGCCCTCTTTTGTCCTCTTCTGTCTTATTCCCTTTTCTTCGGTAAGCCTTCGGGATTTCTTCGGGGTAGCGCATCTTATTACTGTTGCCGGACAGGCTACAAGCTCTTACAGGAACGTTCTCCTGCTATTCTTTCTCGTCACGGCAAAACTCGAGCGATCTCAGTTTTACGCATAGCTTATCGAAAGCGTTGTTATACGTTGTACTTATTGTTCTTGTTGTTTTCCCTACTCAGCAGGCTGCATCGAAACAACACAAACACCCCTGACACGCTATTTTTCGGATGAGCCATTTTCCCCTATTTCATGCGATCGTTTTTTGATTGTTTGCCCTTGGTTTTTCTTTTCAACATGCGTTTTTGTGAAAAAGATACCCTCAAATCGTGGTGAAACCTTGATTTTGATGTAGCACTTTCGTAGTCAATTCTGCGGGCTAAAGACCGGAAAGTAAGGCTTGCGAGACCTATTTTACCCCATTTTCTTCGGCTTTTATCGGCTATCATATCGACTATGTTGTCGAATATAGAGGTGAAAGTAAAGTCGTAAAAATGGATAATCTGTTGGTAATAAGCCTTTTAGAGAGAAAAGGGTGTGTGGGTTTTGTTCCAGTTCCAGTTGTTCCAGTTATTTTTTGAGGGTATGCAAAATCCTATTACCCCTATATATACTATATAACTAATTAGTTATTAAGTAGTTATATATAAGAAAAGAAAAATGGGGGTGTCTCGAATTTAATTGGAATACTGGAACAACTGGAACGCTCTTCTTTTCTCCGAGGCTTCTCAAGTGCTGTGATGCCTCTTTCTCCAAGGCCCTCCCGGGGGATGTTCTCCTCTCTGAGGCCCTTTCTGTGATGGCCCTTCCCCTCGCTGGCCCCAGCCATTTGCTCGAAGCTTCGACAGAAGAGTATTTCCGTCTCCTTGCGTCTCATTCCACCCTCATCTCACGTTATCTCACGTTATCTCATCCAATCTCATCCAATCGCATCGTATCGCACTATTGGGTTGGCAGAAAGACTTAACTTTGCAGCATGAACACGATTCTTGGGCAGGCCCGCATCCCGATTGGCCACGGCAGACGTCCGCCTCTCCTGCAGAATCCATGTCTCCACGGTCTTTGACATACTGACACACAAAGGGCGGGCCCAACCTGTGACAGGCCAGGCGCCCCCCTCAGCCCCAAAGAGAGAAAAGAAATGGTTCTTCCGGAAAATGGAGTGAATCGACGTGGACACACAGAAAAAACAACTTGAACAACTTTTACAACAAGTAACAACTCTTTCGGTAAGCCATGAGCAGAACTGAGCTTGCTCAAGTTATGCCATGGCGAGAAAGAGTGCCATGAAATGGAACAGCCTCGCCAGGATATCGCCTCTTCGAGGCCCATGCAAACCAAGGGTTGCTGCAAGGGAAACAACTATGAACAACGCTTCGCCTTGGACACGTTTCCTGCTAATTGTTCTGGCATAATGTCCTAGCATAATGTCCTGGCGAAGCCTTGTATTTTGTTGTTTACCTTGCAGCAAGATTGTTATACACGCGTAGCGTGTAGGTTGTTACTTGTTGTAAAAGTTGTATTTGTTGTTTTCCCTAACTCAGCAGGACGTATTGGCAACAGCCCAACGCCCCTATCACTCCATTTTCCGGATGAACCAAAGAAATCCCCTACGCCCCCTCGCGCAGGAAGTCGAGCACCTGGCGAGCCTCCTCGTCGCCGACGGTCAGTTGCATCTTAGCGTGATAGGACGACGTGAAATCTGCATTTTAGCGTGATAGAAAGATCAAAAACCTGCATTTTAGCGTGATAGAACGAGGCAAAATCTGCATTTTAGCGTGATAGAAAGCTGAGAAATCTGCATTTTAGCGAATTTTAAAGTCGCTAAATTGCTCGTTTTCAATATTTTCAGTATTTTTGCACTTGAATAGATCAATAAGCTTACGGTTATGGTGGAAGAAAGAATCATACTTCAAGTATTGGCAGAACAAAAAGAATATGTCGGCAACTATCATCCCGAACAATGGGTAAAGCGGAACGAGGAGAGTCTGTTTGAATTTGATAGTGCGCTTGCACAAGTCGTGATAGGAGTGAGGCGAAGTGGTAAATCGACCCTTTGCCATAAGGTGCTTTTGGAGCATCGCGTCAACTATGGCTACGCCAACTTTGATGACGACCGTTTCGCAAGATTGCAAACAGAAGACCTGAATACGTTGCTTTCTTGCATCTATCAGGTATATGGTACTGATATACAGTATATCTTTCTCGATGAGATACAAAATGTTGATGGATGGCATTTGTTTGTCAATCGTCTTCTACGTTCCAACCTGCACGTTGTGGTAACGGGAAGTAATGCCAAACTGCTCAGTGGTGAGTTGGCAACACATTTGACGGGCCGTTACAATGAAATCCATTTGTTCCCATTCTCTTTTCGAGAATATTGTTGTTTCCGTCGCATCGACACTCGTGGCATCACAACAAAAGCTGAGGCCGAAAAGAAAGCGGCATTTATTGACTATATCAATGATGGAGGTTTTCCGGAAATGCAGAACTTGCGCAATAAGCGCGGATACGTACAGAGCCTCATGGAGGCCATCATCACAAAAGACATACAGCAACGTTTCAAAATCCGCAACACGGACGCCCTGCGGAAAATAGCCAACCACCTGATCAATAATGTGTGCCAGGAGGTCAACTACGATAGCATCTCTCAATTGTTGAAGATAACGGATCAAACGGCAAAGAAATACGTCGGTTATTTGCGCCAGGCATTTCTCATACAATTGCTTTCCAAGCACTCCTTCAAGAGCAAAGAGCGCATAAGAAATGCAAAGGCGTATATCGTGGATTGTGGGCTGCAGAACAATCGTGAAAACTCTTTTGCGCCCGAAAATATTGGTTGGCGCTTGGAGAATGTGGTCTATATAGAACTGCTTCGTAGGTGTAGCAACGACTTCTTGGACATATACTACTACAAAGAGTCGCCGCGCTCCAAAGAGGTGGATTTTGTAGTGTGCAACCAAGACAAGGCCGTGGAGCTGATACAAGTGGCATACGACATCGACAGCACAAAGACCTTCAACCGCGAGACGAGCTCGCTTGTGAAAGCCTCAATAGCTTTGCGTTGTGACAAGCTGACGCTCATAGCCATGACCACGACACGTGATGTTGTGGTAGAAGGCAAAAGCATTCATGTCTGCTCCGCCATCGACTGGCTTCTGAAAATAGAGAGATAGGCAATCATTTCGACAACTTAACCCAAGTTTGATCCCTCACTAAAGGTTTTTCTTGCTATCCAACGTTTTA
>ERZ1673738.4994-NODE-4994-length-12596-cov-6.858943_pt1 | contig 12596 bp, 9 predicted proteins | sample MGYA00580198_ERZ1673738 | MGnify/ENA primary metagenome ERZ1673738 (study PRJEB41218, sample SAMN15661784) | gut metagenome | host: Homo sapiens | place: Canada: London | collected 2015-08-20/2019-03-30 | study: EMG produced TPA metagenomics assembly of... | reverse complement strand
GTCAAGGGCTTCGAGCCGCTGCTGCTCGTCGGCATCGCGTTCGGCTGCCTGCTTGCGAACGTCAGCTACTTCCCCGGCCTGGACGCGGTCAACCCCGAGCTGAACGCGACCAACGCCATGTACCACCCCGAGCTCTGGAGCGCGTTCCTTGACTCCACCAGCCCCTACTATCACAGCTACGGCCACATTCTGTCGAATGCAGGCCTGCTGGATATCTTCTACATCGGCGTCAAGGCCGGTCTGTACCCGTCCCTGATCTTCATGGGTGTCGGCGCCATGACCGACTTCGGCCCCCTGATCGCAGATCCGAAGAGCCTGCTGCTCGGCGCTGCGGCTCAGCTGGGCGTGTTCGTCGCCTTCTTCGGCGCCATCTGCCTCGGCTTCACCGGCCCTGAGGCCGCTTCCATCGGCATCATCGGCGGCGCGGACGGCCCGACGGCCATCTTCCTGACCAACAAGCTCGCCCCGCATCTGCTGGGCGCAATCGCCATCGCGGCGTATTCCTACATGGCTTTGATCCCGATGATCCAGCCCCCGATCATGAAGCTCATGACCTCGGACGCTGACCGCAAGATCAAGATGGTGCAGGCGCGTGTCGTCTCCAAGACCGAGAAGATCCTCTTCCCGATCATCGTCACCATCTTCGTCATCCTGCTCCTGCCGTCCACGGCTCCGCTGATCGGCTGCCTGATGCTCGGCAACCTGTTCCGTGAATGCGGCTGCACCGATCGTCTGTCCGACACCGTGCAGAACGCGCTCATGAACATCGTCACGATCTTCCTCTCCACCTCCGTTGGCGCGACCATGGTCGCTTCTAACTTCCTGAAGCCCGAGACCCTGAAGATCATCTTCCTCGGCCTCGTCGCTTTCGGCATCTCCACGGCCGGCGGCCTCATCGGCGGCAACATCATGTGCAAGCTGTCCGGCAAGAAGGTCAACCCGCTGATCGGCTCGGCCGGCGTCTCCGCCGTCCCGATGGCCGCGCGTGTTTCCCAGATGGTCGGCCAGAAGGCCAACCCCGCCAACTTCCTGCTCATGCACGCCATGGGCCCGAACGTCGCGGGCGTCATCGGCTCCGCCATCGCAGCCGGCTTCCTGCTCGCCGTCTTCGGCTAAGTCCCGTTTTCCAAAAGACCGTGCTGCCCCGCAGCACGGTCTTTCATTTTCACTATTGAGAAACGACTGCCGCTGTGGTACAATATCTGCAAATAAACCGCGCTTTCCCCCGGCCTTGCGCGAAAAGGAGATAAGAAGCCATGAAATTGGGCATCGTTGGGCTTCCAAACGTTGGCAAGTCTACCTTATTTAATGCAATTACAAATGCGGGCGTTGCGGCGGACAACTATGCGTTCTGCACCATCGACCCGAACGTCGGCGTTGTGTCCGTGCCGGACAAGCGGCTCGAATGGCTGCGCGACCAGCACAACCCCAAGAAGTTCACCCCCGCTGTGATCGAATTCGTCGACATTGCGGGTCTGGTCAAGGGTGCGTCCAAAGGCGAGGGTCTGGGAAACAAGTTCCTTGCCAACATCCGCGGCTGCGACGCCATCGTCCATGTCGTGCGCTGCTTCGACGACGCAAACGTCACGCACGTTGAGGGTTCGACCGACCCGCTGCGCGACATCGACATTATCAACACCGAGCTGATCATGGCCGACCTTGAAATGATCGACCGCCGCATCGACAAGGCGCAGAAGAACGCCAAGGGCGGCGACAAGCGCTTCAACCACGAGGTCGAGGTCTTCACGGCCCTGCGCGACTATATGAACGAAGGCAATCTGGCCCGCACGTTCGAATGCTCCGAGGACGACGCCGCCATGATCGCCACCAGTGATCTGCTGACGCTCCGCAAGACGATCTACGCTGCAAACCTGAGCGAAAACGACGTGAACCAGCCCGAGGCCTGCAAGTATTTCACGCAGGTGCAGGCGCTGGCCGCGAAGGAGGGCAGCGAGGTCCTGCCCATCTGCGCAAAGCTTGAGGCCGACATTGCCGAGCTTGACGACCCGGACGAGAAGGCCATGTTCATGGAAGAGCTGGGATTGCAGCAGTCCGGCCTTGACCGGCTGATCCAGTGCAGCTACGAGCTGCTGGGCCTCATCTCCTTCCTGACGGCAGGCGCGGACGAGTGCCGCGCATGGACCATCAAAAAGGGCACAAAGGCCCCGCAGGCCGCCGGTAAGATCCATTCCGACTTTGAACGCGGCTTTATCCGCGCCGAGGTCATTGCCTTCGACGATCTCAAGGCCTGCGGCACGCTGGCCAATGCGAAGGCAAAGGGCCTGCTGCGCAGCGAGGGCAAGGAATACATCATGCACGACGGCGACGTCGTGAACTTCCTGTTCAACGTGTAAGCAGCAGACCGCAGCAGCACCCCAACGGCTTCCCCCTCCGGGGAAGCCGTTTAAAATATGCCCGCACTTGTCGATTTTCCACAATTCCGCAGATCCGGGACGGAATTTCTTTTTGCAGTATTGCTTCTTTACATTAGCGAATCAGTATGGTAAATTATTAGCACGATAAACAATCCACTACCCGATCTTAAACTTTCAGGAGGAACAAAAAATGAAAAAGATGACCGCTCTGCTGCTGGCTGCGCTGATGGTTCTGTCCATGGCGGCCTGCGCGTCCAAGCCCGCCGAGACTGCCGAATCCGATCTTGCCTACATTCAGGACAAGGGAACGCTTGTGGTCGGCATTACCGATTTTGCCCCGATGGACTATCAGAACGAATCCGGCGAATGGGTCGGCTTCGACGCCGATCTGGCCAAGGCCTTTGCCGAGTCCCTCGGCGTCAAGGTGGAATTCGTCGAGATCGTCTGGGACAACAAGGTTCTGGAGCTCGACAGCAAGACCATCGACTGTGTCTGGAACGGCATGACGCTCACGTCCGAGGTCACAAGCGCCATGGCGTGCTCCAACGCCTACTGCAACAACGCGCAGGTCGTGATCGTCCCGGCTGATAAGGCCGCCGACTATCAGACCGTCGAATCCGTCAAGGATCTGACCTTCGCCGCCGAAGCCGGCTCCGCCGGTGAGGCTGAGCTGAACGCCCTCGGCTACAGCGTCACGCCCGTCTCCGCCCAGTCCGACGCGCTGATGGAGGTCGCCGCCGGGACGTCCGACGCCGCCGTCATCGACTCTCTCATGGCTGCCGCCATGGTCGGCGAGGGCACGGGCTATGCGAACCTCACTTACACCTGCGGCCTGAACTCCGAAGAGTACGGCGTCGGCTTCCGCAAAGGTTCCGACCTTGTCCAGAAGCTGAATGACTTCTTCAAGGCCAGCTATGCCGACGGCTCCATGCTGAAGATCGCAGAGACTTACGGCGTACAGGCTGCCGTCATCGAACAGAAGTGATTGACACAGCGCTGCTTTTCCAGTAAGATAGACAACGGTTTCCCCGGCGGAGCTGCCGCCGGGGAAACCGCCGTGTCCAGACTAACGACAGGCGGTATATACCATGACGACTTTTTCCGAACAGTTCCCCATTGTCTTTCAGGCGCTGAATATTGGCTTTTTACAGACGCTCAAGCTGTTTTTCGTGACGCTCATCGGCGCGATCCCGCTGGGTCTGATCATTTCCTTCGGCTCCATGAGCAACTGGGCGCCGCTTGGCTTTCTGCGCCCGCTTCTTAAAAATCTGCCGAAAAACACGAAGCTGACGTGGTGGCAGCGGTTCCAGATCTGGTGCTATGTGGACTTCAAGCCCATCCGCATCATCGTCCGCTTCATCATCTGGGTCGTGCGCGGCACGCCGCTGATGCTCCAGCTGCTGGTGTTCTATTATTTTCCCGGCCTTGTGCTGGGCAAAAACATCTGGGGCGGCGGCGAAGCCGGGCGCTTCCTCGCGTCCTCCATCGCGTTCATTTTCAATTACGCGTGCTATTTCTCCGAGATCTTCCGCGGCGGCATCCAGGGCGTCCCCAAGGGCCAGCAGGAGGCCGGGCAGGTGCTCGGCATGACGAACCGGCAGATCTTCTTCAAGGTCACGCTTCTGCAGATGGTCAAGCGTATTGTCCCGCCCATGTCCAACGAGATCATCACGCTGGTCAAGGACACGTCCCTGTCCCGCATCATCGCCCTACAGGAGATCATCTGGGCCGGTCAGGCGTTTTTGAAGGGCTCACAGGGCATTTCCGGCGCGATCTGGCCGCTGTTCTTCACGGGCATTTACTATCTGCTCTTCTCCGGCGTTCTGCAGCTGCTGCTTGACGGGCTGGAGAAGAAGCTGGACTATTTCAAGGCGTAAGGAGGCGGCGATATGTCTGTTCTGGAAGTCAGAAATCTGAAAAAAAGCTTCGGTAAGGACACCGTCGTCCTCAAGGGCGTCGATTTTTCGCTTGAAAAGGGCGAGACGGTCGCCATCATCGGCTCGTCCGGCAGCGGCAAGACGACGCTGCTGCGCTGCCTCAATTTCCTGACCGTCCCCGACGAGGGACAGATCGTGGTGAACGATGAAACGCTCTTCGACGACGCCGACCCCAATACGCAGAAGGAGCGTGAAATTCGCCGCAAGCGGCTGCACTTCGGCCTTGTGTTCCAGAATTTCAATCTGTTCCCGCAGTATACGGCCCGGCAGAACGTCATGCTGGCAAGCGAGCTGCTGGCAAAGGAGCAGCCGGATTACAAGGCACAGAAAAAGCTGCTCCACGCGCAGATCGCCGCCCGGGCCGAGGAGCTTCTGACGCAGGTGGGGCTGAAGGAAAAGATGGATCTGTACCCGCACCAGCTCTCCGGCGGCCAGCAGCAGCGCGTGGCCATCGCGCGGGCGCTGGCCCTGCAGCCGGATATCCTCTGCTTTGACGAGCCGACCTCGGCGCTCGACCCTGAACTGACCGGCGAGGTGCTGAAGGTCATCCGTTCGCTTTCCGAGCAGCATATGACGATGATCATCGTCACGCACGAAATGGCGTTCGCCCGCGACGTCGCCAACCGCGTGATCTTCATGGACGGCGGCGTGATCGTCGAGCAGGGCCCGGCACGCGATGTGATCGAAAACCCGCAGGCTGAGCGCACAAAGCAGTTCCTCGCCCGCTACCGGGAGAACCAGTAACCGGCACGCTATCAGGGATTTTATATGCGCAGATACCGTGAAACACAAGATGTTGTGTTTCACGGTATTATTTATTTTCGATATCCACAAAATATAGAGACAAGCCCTTGACATCGGACACAATATCCAGTATAGTTATGACTGCGCCGCACGGGATGTGCTGCACGCAAAGCCTGTCCCCGCGCGTTTTTTTACGCGCGCACAAATAGAAAGCGAGGAACCAGCATGAAGATCATCAAGCGAAACGGCTCGGAGGCGACGTTCGATATCGTCAAGATCATCGCAGCCGTGACCAAGGCCAATAACGTCGTCTCGGAGGACGAGCGGCTGACGCCGATGCAGATCCGCCGCATCGCCGAGAGCGTGGAAAACAGCTGCCTGTCCATGAACCGCGCGCTGTCCGTCGAGGAAATTCAGGATCTGGTCGAAAATCAGATCATGGCCCACGGCGCGTTCGAGGTCGCCAAGAACTACATCACCTACCGCTATACCCGCACGCTTGTGCGCAAGTCCAACACGACGGACGAGAAGATCCTGTCCCTGATCGAGTCGAACAACGAGGAGGTCAAGCAGGAGAATTCCAACAAGAACCCCACCGTCAACGCCGTCCAGCGCGACTATATGGCAGGCGAGGTGTCGAAGGACCTGACGGCCCGCGTGCTGCTGCCGCAGGACATCGTCGACGCGCACAACGAGGGCATCATCCACTTCCACGACGCGGATTATTTCGCCCAGCATATGCACAACTGCGATCTGGTCAATCTGGAGGATATGCTGCAGAACGGCACGGTCATTTCCGGTACGCTCATTGAAAAGCCGCACAGCTTCTCCACGGCCTGCAACATTGCGACCCAGATCATCGCGCAGATCGCCTCGAACCAGTATGGCGGCCAGTCCATTTCCCTGACACACCTGGCCCCGTTTGTCGATATTTCCCGGCAGAAGATCCGCCGCTCCGTGCTCGAAGAGATCAAGTCCTTCGGCGTGCAGCCCTCGGAGGAGGCCATCACCAACGTCGTCGAGACGCGTCTGCGCGACGAGATCCGCCGCGGCGTGCAGACCATCCAGTATCAGGTCGTCACGCTCATGACCACCAACGGCCAGGCCCCGTTCATCACCGTCTTCATGTACCTCGGCGAGGCGCGGAACGAGCAGGAGCGCAAAGATCTGGCCATCATCATCGAAGAAACACTCCGCCAGCGCATCGAGGGTGTCAAGAATGAAAAGGGCGTGTGGATCACCCCGGCCTTCCCGAAGCTCATCTATGTGCTCGAAGAGGACAATATCACAGAGGACAGCCCCTATTGGGAGCTGACGAAGCTGGCCGCCCGCTGCACGGCCAAGCGGATGGTCCCGGATTATATCTCGGAGAAAAAGATGCGCGAGCTGAAGCTCTCCAAAGGCGAAACGCCGGGCCACGGCGACGTGTATACCTGCATGGGCTGCCGCAGCTTCCTGACGCCCGACCGCTCCGGCACCGGCTGGAACAACGTCGCAAACGCCGGCAACTATGAACCGGGCAAGCCCAAATATTACGGCCGCTTCAATCAGGGCGTTGTGACGATCAATCTGGTCGACATCGCGCTGTCGTCTGGCGGCGGGCTGGATAAGTTCTGGAAGATCTTTGACGACCGGCTCGACCTGTGCTACCGCGCGCTCATGTGCCGCCACAACCGGCTCAAGGGCACGCTGTCCGACGCCGCGCCGATCCTCTGGCAGTACGGCGCGCTGGCCCGCCTCAAAAAGGGCGAACCCATCGACAAGCTGCTCTACGGCGGATATTCGACGATTTCCCTCGGCTACGCGGGACTTTATGAGTGCGTCAAGTACATGACCGGCAAGTCCCACACCGACCCGGCCGCCACGCCGTTCGCGCTCGATATCATGCACCACCTCAACGACGCGTGCGCCAAGTGGAAGGCCGAGACGGACATCGATTTCTCGCTCTACGGCACGCCGCTGGAATCCACGACGTATAAATTCGCCAAATGCCTGCAAAAGCGCTTCGGCATCGTCCCCGGCATCACGGATAAGAACTATATCACAAATTCCTATCACATCCATGTGACCGAGCATATCAACGCCTTTGATAAGCTGGCCTTTGAGTCACAGTTCCAGGCGCTCTCCCCCGGCGGCGCGATCAGCTATGTCGAGGTCCCGAATATGCAGCAGAACCTCGACGCCGTGCTGGAGGTCATGAAGTTCATCTATGACCACATCATGTACGCCGAGCTCAACACGAAGTCCGATTACTGTCAGGTCTGCGGCTACGACGGCGAGATCGAGATCAAGGAGGACGAGGACGGCAAGCTGATCTGGGTCTGCCCGCAGTGCGGCAACACCGACCAGTCCAAGATGAACGTTGCCCGCCGCACCTGCGGCTACATCGGCACCCAGTACTGGAACCAGGGCCGCACCCAGGAGATCCGCGACCGCGTGCTGCATCTGTAATTCTGAAATTCGATCTGCAATAAGACATTTTCGTTAAAAAACAGCCCTGCTTGGCACCTTTGCAGTGTCAAGCAGGGCTGTTTTCTGAAATATGTGTGCAGCATCGGCTGCTGTGCCGCCTCCGGGGCATCCTGTTATTTTGTCAGGTATCGGTGCAGCAGGACGGCGACCTCAGCACGGTTCGCGCCGGTCTGGGGGTTCAGCTTCGCGCCGCTTCCCTTGAGATAGCCGCAGCCGACAGCCCAGCGCATCGCATCGACAGCGTAGGCGCTGACATCGGAGGCGTCCGTATAGCTGCGCAGGCTTGCGGACACGGCGGGTTTTCCGGAAAGCCGGTAGAGAATGGAAGCCAGCTGCTCGCGCGTGACGGCCTGCTTCATGCAGAATTCCGTCTCGCTCACGCCGCCCGCAACGCCGTTTTTCCAGGCCCAGACGACCGCGTCATAGGCGTAATCCGATTCCGAAACGTCCGTGAACGGGAGGCTTCCTCCGGAAACGGCGGGAGAACCGGCACTCCGGTACAAAATCAAAATCAGATCACCGCGCGTCATGCTGCCGCGCCAGTTGAAGGTCGACGCGTCTGCGCCCTGAATCAGCCCGTAGCCGTTCATGAAATCAACGGCGTCCGCCGCCCATGCGCACGTCCCGGCGTTCACATCCGAGAAGACGGCGGAGGACTGCTTCGACGTGACGCGGACGGTCAGCTCACCCGTGCCGAGCTGCGTGCCGCCGCTGTCATAGGCGGTATAGACGAGCTTCAGCTGCGAGGCGCAGTCCGCTGCCGGGAGGAAGTAGAGCGCGTCCAGAAGCGGCTCCGATTTCCCGTCGTCCGTCAGATAGAACCGGTCCTCCGGATAGCGGACGGCGGTATACGCGCTGCCCGCCACGCTGCGGAAGTCCTTCAGCAGCCGTCCTGCGCTCGTCTCCGGCTGCTGGAAGCTGACGCAGACCGCATCCGGATATTGCTGCGCGATATGACCGGCGGCGTCCAGCGTCTTCAAGAACGCGCCGGATGCCGTGACGGTGCTGTCTCCGGAGACGGTGACGACGGCGCTGCCCTCGCAGCGCGTTCCGGCGGTGCCGACGGCGGTAAAGGGGATGCAGACGGTATACCGTGTGCGGTACGAGCCGGTCAGATACGCCGCCGTGTCGAGATCGAGCTGGGAAAAGCTCGCCTGATAATAGCACGCGTCCGTATCGGCCAGCGCCTGTCCGTCCTCCGCAGCCGTATAAAGCGCGCCGAACATGGACGCGCTGCCGGAGGCGCTCAGGTCGTAGCTCCTGCCGCCCGTCTCAGCCGTCGCGCGGGACACCGCAAACAGCACGTAGTCCAGCGTTTCGCCGGGCTTGCCCCGACCGGAAAATGCCTTGCTGAAATCAGCCTCGGAAAAGCGGACGCTGCCGCCGAAGCCGGCTGCGTACTCCACGCTGAGGCCCGGCACGGAAGCCGCGGCCGGCGTGATCGTGATAAACGCACCGGAGGCGGAATATGTTTTCCCCCCGACCGTCACGCTGACGCTCAGCGGCAGCTGCACGGCAGAGCCGGTCACGCCGCCCGCTTTGGTCAGCAGCTCAAGGCTCGACGAGGAAGAGCCTGCGTTCAGCGCCGTCGTGACGGGCTTGTCCGCGTCCTCGCCCCGGAACGCGGCAACTCCCTCGCGGTACGCCTGCCACGTGATGACGGCCCCGCCGCCAAGATATTCGCTCCATTCGCCGTCCGTCTCGCTCCGGCTGTAGACCGTGGCAGAAACCGTCGCGGAGCCGCCCGCCGTTACAACGGCGGGGACAGCGCTGACAGCGATCCTGTATGTATCCGCGCCGCCATCCGCCAGCGCAGCCGGAGCCAGCGCAGCCAGCACCGCGCATACCACCAGCAGCGCGGAGATCCGTTTCCAAACCCGTTTCATATCGTGACACCTCTTTCCGCAGCCGAGTGCCGCAGTGTTTGTTTTCTGCTTCCAGTTTACCGTATCTTTTCGGAATTGCAACACTTTTGTAAATAATTCAGGATTTCTTCACAACTTGCCGCCGCGCAATACGCTCCCTCCATGCGCGGCAGCGGCTCAGATGAAAAACAAAAAGATTTTATAGTTCCCTTGTAAGTTGTTTCCTTTTGTGATAAACTGGTTATGCGGCGCAGCCCGCGAAATGTCTGCTTTTTATTTTCAGGAAGAAACAGGAGAGATGGATATGGATGCAACAATGACAGGAACGGGGAAGCGAAGTTCCACAACGGCGTTTGCGATTATTGCAGGGGTGTTCTGCCTGCTGCACCTGCTGCCGGCGTATCTTTCCAGCTGGCTATGGATCGCAGGCTTCGTGATCCTTGCGCTTTCCATGTTTTTGCGGATGAAAAATGTGCTCCCCGCAATCGGGTTCGCAGTGCTTGCTGTTGATCGTGTGGTTTGTATGGCCGTATACGGAGTCATTGATGTGATCTCGATTCTGTGGACGCTGATATTCCTGCTTGCAGCTGTGATCTGTTTCGCAAGCCTGACGAATATCATGCCGATGCAGCGTGAGGCATTCAGAAGGCTCTGGTTTCTCCCGGCGGTTTTGTCTGCTGTCAAATGGGTGATTGCGATTGTATGGACCCTTCATAGAGACAGCAGGCGCATTTTATCGTATGGTTTTGCAGAGTATCTGTCCAGCTCAGGGATTATCAGCACGCTGCTGCAGGGGGCGTTTATAACGGCCCTCATGCTGTTTGCGCTCCTGTGGGCAGCTAACCCGGACGGCGATCCGAGCAAGGGCACATCAAAAGCATACTGCAACATGGCGCTGCATATCCTGCTGCTGTTGTTCTCCTGCGGGATCTGGTACTGGATCTGGAATTATCGGATGACGCAGGACACCAACGCAGTGCGGGACGAGGCGGAGCGCAATCCGGTGACCAAGCTGCTGCTGTGTATGTTTATCCCGTTCTATAGAATTTACTGGACATACAAGACGGCACAGCGCATCGACAAAATGGCGTGGGACCGGAATATTCCGTCGAGCACGGCTGCACTGTGCCTGATCATGGAATTTTTCCTTCCCATTGTTCCGCCGATCGTGATGCAGGACAAGATGAACGCCGTCGCAGCGGCGCGTGACCCACAGCCGGTATTTTACCGGCAGCCTGCTGCGCAGCCGCAGGCTGCTGAGGCGCGGCAGTATCCGCAGAGCCAGCAGTATGCCACGCAGGCACAGCAGTACCCGCAAAGCCAGCCGCAGCCCGTGCAGGCGCCGGAATACCCGCAAAACCAGCCGTCTGCGGCGGCGCAGGATATCGCGGAGAAGCTTCGGACATACAAGGCGCTGCTGGATGTAGGTGCGATCTCGCAGAAGGAATTCGAAGAGAAAAGGAGGCAGCTCCTCGGACTCTGAGCATGAATGAAACCGCTTAACTCTCAAAAGGACTGCCAAAAATCCCGCTCCCTGTTTCGATTTGCAGCTTCAATTTCGCCGAGGATTTTCGGTGACTTGGTGTATCCTGCCGGATGCGCCAATCCCCCGCAGGATGAATAGTCTGCGGGGGAATTTTTTGTGGAAACTGACAGTTTTAACAAACGCGTGTACTTTTTCTTGATTTCTTTTGACAGTTGTGCTACACTGTCAAATGTAAGAGGACACCAACAATCAAAAAAAACGCCCGGAGTATTGAGCATGGGGACAAGCGGACGAATCGTGCCGCGTGTTTGCTGTGCTTTTTTGCATCTGGCAAAAGCCAGAATATGGAGGGAGGCGGAATGAAATTTGGAACAACGACTTTATGAAGCCCTGCAGCGCAACCCCATTATCGCCGCTGTGCGCGACGACGAGGGGCTGGCGCAGTGCCTGCGCACCGATATCCAGACCGTATTCGTGCTTTACGGCGATATCTGCAATATCTCTGAGATCGTCCGGCAGATCAAGGACGCCGGAAAGATCGCCATCGTCCACGCCGATTTGATCAGCGGTCTGGCTGCGAAGGAGATCTCCGTCGATTTTCTCCGCCGCAGCACGCAGGCGGACGGCGTGATCTCCACCCGCGCGAACATGATCCAGCGGGCAAAGGAACTGAATATGATCGCGATTCTGCGGGTCTTTCTGATCGATTCCATGGCGCTCGATTCGGCGCTGAGCGCGAAGAATCTCAAGCCGGACGCCATCGACATCCTGCCCGGGCTGATGCCGTCGATGCTGCGCAAGGTGCGGCAGCTGACGGGGCTGCCGATCCTGACGGGCGGACTCATCACGGAAAAGAAAGAGGTCATGCAGGCGCTCGAGGCGGGCGCGCTCGCCATTTCCAGTACGGCCCCCGCCGTATGGCAGATGTGAGGAGGAACCGCATATGTGCACCGATACAAAGGGCAGGATCGCCGAGGCTGTTGAACAGATGCTGCAGACAAGGCCGGTCTGCAAGATCACGGTGCAGCGCGTGATGGAGCAGGCGCAGATGAAGCGGCAGAGCTTCTATTATCACTATCAGGATATCTACAGCGTGCTGGAATGGATCGTGGAGACGCAGCTGTGCGCCCCGCTGCAGTATGACGGCGCACAGGCCCCCGGCGAATGGTGTTTGCAGGCGCTGACGCTGCTACGGGAAAAGCAGCCGCTGCTGCGCAAGATCTCGCATGCACTCGGTCAGGAAACGATGTACCGGCTCACAGGGAAGGTCATTCGCCCGCAGCTCGCCCGGCTCCTGCCGGATCCGGCCGCGGTGGACGGCGCAACGCAGTCGCTTGCGCTGGATATGCTCTGTCAGGCCGTGTTCTGCACCGTCGACAGTCTCGTCGCTCGGCGGACGCCGCTCGACGCGGAAGCGTTTATGCACCAGCTTCAGGCGCTGTTCCTGACCGTGCAGCAGATTTGATTCTTTATTTTTGAAGTCCTTCTATTCTCTGGCTTTGCGCATAGAATGTTGTGTGCATATACACTATAAATCAATCGATAAAATTTTATTTTTTGTTGATTTTGACATTATTCCAAGCTCGTCTAATGACAGCGGCACAGGTTTCCTGTATACTGACAGTTAGAAGATACCACCATAGAGTGATTCATTTTAATCTGCAAGAAAGATAAGGAGGACGTATTCATGGCAAAATACATCATGGCCCTGGACGCC
>ERZ1673738.4989-NODE-4989-length-12615-cov-3.715446_pt1 | contig 12615 bp, 8 predicted proteins | sample MGYA00580198_ERZ1673738 | MGnify/ENA primary metagenome ERZ1673738 (study PRJEB41218, sample SAMN15661784) | gut metagenome | host: Homo sapiens | place: Canada: London | collected 2015-08-20/2019-03-30 | study: EMG produced TPA metagenomics assembly of... | reverse complement strand
TAGAAAAACTTAATTTGTTATTTTTTACCTCTTCCAAACTTTTAATTGTCAAACTTCTATATCTATAAAGATATTTCGGACATTTTATTATATTTTTGGGAAACATATCATTACTTTTTAAAGAACATAATGTATCCCAAAAGAGTTTTCTTTCCTTATCATTCATTTATATATTTTTCCTCCTAATTATCGAGTTCTATGATTTGTAAAATTCTATTTGTTATCATTTTTGTTAACTCATATCTTTTTTCTGGAAATAACCATGTTATAAAATCTATTGCAATTTCATGATGAGCATAGGTTCCTCCGCCTTTTCCTTGCTTTGATACTATTCCTTTTGCATTTGTTTTTGTAATCCATATTTTTGAAGTCAGTGTAAATGATGATTCTTTTGTTTTGTCAATTAACTTCCATGCTTCTTCAAAATTAAAATCCAGATTGTGTTCTTTCTCCTAAAGACATAGCAATTCTAATGTGTTTTTATCACATAGCCAAGATTGAATAACATAGCTTGGATAAAAACTATCTTTCCTTTTAGCAATCTCTGTTAAAGATTATTTCTGTTTATCTTTATATTTCAAATGTTCTAGATCTAATTGAAGTTTTGCATAATGCTCGTTTTCTTTTAAAAGATTATAAATTTGTTCCTTTGCATTTTTCAACGTTTCATCTACATCTTCAGAATTTAAACATGAATTTTGATGAAGTTCTTTTAATGTTTGTTCTAAATTATCTAAATATTCTTCAATTGCATCGTTATAAATCTCTAATTTCATAAGGCCAACCTCAATATAAATATTATACCATATTTTGGCAATAAAGAAAAGTAAACTACTATAACTTACGTATTTTTATGTTTCGGTCTAAATATGTCACTAGAAGTCACGTATTCTTATGTTTATTTTTGAACATAATTTTTTTGAGTTCTATTTTGGCTTAAAATTGACAAAACGCATAGATTTTCGCCAATTTTGTACAAAAAATTTAAAAAATCGTACTTGTCTTTCGATAAAATAAGATTTTATTTTCAATGGCTGAAAAAGGGAGATTTGAACCCCCGCACTGTTTTCCTGGCCTGCAAACTTTCCAAGCCTGTCCCTTCAACCACTTGGGTATTTTTCCACTTTTTAGTATAGTATATCACATTTTAAAAAAGAAGTAAAATTAACTGAACTATTTTTTATTTATTATCAAGTTTTTTTCTTAAAGTATTATGAATTCTATCTACTGCTCTTGATACAGCAGATTCACTAATGCCATAATAACTTGCAACTTCAGTTTGTGTTTTGTTTTCAAAATATATCATGATTACCATTTCTTTTTGTCTATGAGTCAGACTGTTAATTGAATTGTGAAGTTTTTCAGTAAATAATTCTTTTTCTAATCTTCAAAGTATGATTCTTCACCTGTTTTACTATTATCACTAGGCTCAAAACCTTCTTTTTCATATAGGTAGTCCAGAGATACACATCTTGTTCTCATTGTTTTTGTTCTTTTTTCTTCTCTTTCAAAATCTCTATTTAATTCCTTTATTAATTCTTCTTGTTCAAGTGTTTCTACTTCAACAAGTTCATATCTTTTTCTTGTTATTTGATAAACTACTTTTTTCATTTTGTCGAAAGCAAAAACAAAAAAGCACCTATCAAACGATTTTGCTCGTTTAATATGTGCTTTATTTTTATAATATTTAATTGTTTCATATGTAGTAGCAACTACTAATATATAGTGGCTTATTATCTTTACTTGGACGCATAAAAAATCCCTCTTTCTTCATTTAGACTAGAGGGATTAAATATTTATCACAATCCCAATAGTTTCTTTATCTGTTATACTAGGATTGTTTCTTCATATATAGATAATGTTATCTACTAAGTATTTAAACTTTTTGCTACGTATATTATTTCATTTGCTAATAACAAAAACAACATATTTCTTAGGTTAAGTTTGTTTATGTCATTTTTGACTGTAATAATACAAAATTCTATTACTATTATCATTATAGCATATTTTTTATATCTTTCAACAAATATAGAAAATATTGGAATTAAACGAAACAAAAACAAAAAGCACTTGCATACTGGGTTATTGCCAGATAGCAAGTGCTGATTTCCATTATTTTTCTTAGTATATATACTTTACATTTCCATATTTTTACCTATAAAGTCTTAATAACTCTCAGTTTTTAATAGTCAAATTAATTTTTACCAAATATAACCAAATTCAGTCATGCTCCTTTTAAGTCTTTCATAGTCTTTATCGCCTGGTTCTAAGTCTTTTCTATGATTATAACTAGCTAGTCTTAAATCTTCTATTTTCTTTTTTACTATTTCCATTTATTCCTCCTTAAATTTTGGTAAAAGAAAGGAGCTAGCAACTAGCTAACTAGTTTACTAACTCTTTATTGTTATTTCATAATTGCTATTCTGTTATCGTTAAAGTGATAAACAAATGAACTCTTGGATTTAACAAATATATTCCTGTTAATGAAACAACTCCAGGACCAGTTGCAGTGACATAACCCCAATATAAACTTGCATCAGTTGTTACTCCATTAACAGTCCATGAATAATATTGAATATATGGATATGGAGAATTATCAAAGTCTAATTCTAATTGATATGATCCATTATCTTCTTGATAAGAATATGTTAAACTACCATATATTTCTATTTCATCACAATTTGTTTCGTCTAAAATCTGTAATTCAATTTCATATACAATTGAAGGATCCGCTTTATTTACTGCATATATTGTAACATAAGTGTTGCTAGATACATTTTTAGCAAGAACTGTTCCAAATTCAGATACTTCAGCAATTCCATCATTACTAGAATACCAATCATAATCTAGTCTTGATACTTCAGTATTATCAACATATTCTTGACTAAAGAATAAATTACGCGTAAATCCTTCTGTAATTGTCAATCCTCTATATTGTCCATTATTGAATCTTACTTCACTACCTGTAGCAAAACCTGAACCTGGATCAGTTATTAATATATTATACATATCCTCTGAATAATCAACAAGTCTTGTTAAACCAAATATTAAACTCATATCATTATTATCAGAGTAGCCAAAGTAATATGTTCCTGCATCAAGAATAATTTCTAATTCTTTACCACCATTAGAAAAAGTCAAATTAGTAAAATATTCTGGTTCAATAAAGTAATGATTATCGCCTGGTTCATATCCAGGATCTCTTAATTTTTTAAGAATAAATACTGATATAGGTGATATTTGGTTTGCATTAGGTAATGCCTCTAAAATGAATTTCGATCTGTGTGAAATTGTTACTTGTTTAAAATATGTGTAATCAGTTTTGTTTTCAAAAATATTATTATTTGAAATTGTGCCAATACTATTTGCATAATTAAATGATATTTCATCAATAGATGTAATGTTTAATGTTAAGCTACTAAAATTATTATCTACAGTACAAATGTCTATATAGCAACTTACTTCTGGTAAAAACGTATATATTGCACTTTCTCCTGATTCATTTATTGCTAAATTAACACTGTTATTTATATTGTATCTATCCATAATATTATTTCGTGATGCATCAGAATATATAGAAATCATTCCACTTGGATATACTATTTCATTACCGTTCAAATCATATCCTGTTAAAACTACTTTATAAAAGCCTGATACTGAATTATAATATTTTAATTTAGAAGTAAATCTATTATTACCTGTTTGATGCAAATGTAACATTACATTATTTTCAGTATTACTACTTATGCTTTCACCTTGATTTGCCCAAACAAGTTTATAATTAGTTATAATCATACCTGAGGAAGAACTGTTTATATACTCAATTGATAAATAATAAGTTCCAATACCAAAATATGAAGTTACAGTATTTTCTCCAGTTGCAACACTATTCATCGCGGAATTATAAATAGTAAATTTAACATCATCATTACTACTTGTATATATTTTATATGATTTAGCACATTCAACATTTAATTTATATAATTTATTATAACCTGCTGAAAGGGTCGTTAAATTATAAAATTCACTTAAACAATGCAATTCAATTTCCGAATAATTATTATCTAATGGTACAATCTTAGTTTTATACATTACCCAGTTAGTCTTATTCTTATATTCACATGCTCTATTCATTGGAACTGTTATTTGAAGGCTAGAATTACATCCAGCAAATACATTTGTCCCTAAATTAGTTAAACTAATAGCTTCTCTTTTAACGTTAACACTTGCTAATTGAGAACAATTTCTAAATGCTTCATTATCCATATGTTGAACACTCATTGGGATATTAATATTTGTAAGACTGGTACAGCCTTTGAATGCAGACGTTCCTATAGCATATAAGTTATTTGATAGTATAACACTTTGAAGATACGTACAATTTTCGAATGCACTAGAATCCAAATATATAACTGAATTTGGTAAAACTACGCCTTGCAAACTTGAACAACCCTTAAACGCTGAACTTCCTATCGCATATAAGTTATTTGATAATGTAATATTTTGTAGATATGTACAATTTTCGAATGCACTAGAATCAATATTTGTTACACTATTTGGTATTATTATTGAAGGTAAACTTGAACATCCTTTAAATGCCGAGTCTCCTATAGTTAATAAATTATTTGATAATGTAATACTTTGTAGGTATGTACAATCCTCAAAAGCATTAGGCCCTATATGTATTATAGTGTTAGGCATAATTATTTCCGTTATATTTCCATAATTTTTGAATGCATTTTCAGAAATACTAGTAATTGTATTTCCATTAATTTGACTTGGTATTGATACTGTACCTGAAAGTGGGTAATTTAACGAAACAATTGAATTGTCATAAATTGTAAATATATCATCTACTTTTCTATGACCACATTCTTCGCATCTAACTTCTACTTTAAATCCGTCAAAAAAATTATTTGTAACAACATTGTAATTATGTATATGGTTAGGTCGTAAAATAATATATCCATCACACCAGCTTGAATTTATCCAGACCTTATTATAGTTATTTCCTAGCCATCCAAAATGCACAACATACCCTGAATATGTTCCACTTCCATCTGGATATGTATAATCTTGGTAACCATAGCAAACCACAAAATGATCAGATCCACCTAAATTATCATCCATTGAAACGATTATTGGTCTATCAGCATCGATTTCTGATTTAATATCACTTGATGATATCGGAAATAATGATAAAAATGTTTGTGAATATTTCATATAATATTCATTACCAATTACACTAGTTAAATAGTTATTCATACCAGTATATACTTCATGAACTGTTGAGCCACTTGAATTAGAATCCATTATTCTCTTTACTAACATATTGTAAAAACTATTATCCCCAGTGTCTTCACTTCGACTTCCTATTATATAACTATCCATATAGGATGGGTCGGTACAAAAATTAGGATTTTTTGAAATATCACTCACAGAATTTGTAGCATCATCATATCCATTTAAATACTTATTTGCTATTATTCTTCTATCATTATAATAATTATTATAGCTCAATAAAATTTGTGCAGCAACTGGTCCACATGTACCTGTATTATTATTTCCTGCGATATGTGGTGTTGAATTATTTCCAAAGGTTGGGTTAACAATAAAATAATTATAATTATCGATAATTTCTCCACTAGATATATTTGCCAAAATAACTTTTTTGTTGGAATCGCCAATGTCAGGTGAATTTCTTTCACAAGTATTTTCATTTTCATAAAGTTTCGACAACTCACTTAGTTTATTTGATTGAATTCCTTCTCTATTAATAACATTGTCTCTGATGAATCTCGCATAATTTATTGTTTCACTATTAATAGTTATAGATTCATTAGTTTCTAAATTCAAATATTCATCATCATTTAATATATAATAGTTGCCTGGCCCCGCGTAATACTTTTTTAGACATTCAGCTTGATATGGAATACAACTTGTAAGATTATACTCTAATATTTCAAATGTATATGCAGAAATAATCGCATAACCACAATTTTCAAACGAAACTAAAACATAATCAGGACTATCATCTAAATTATATAATACTTCATAATTTTGTATCCTTAAATTTCCAAATAAAGTTTCATAACTAGTTTCATTATCAATACTGCCGTTATCATTAAATGCATAAACAGTATTATATGAAAAAAGTACAAAATTAAATAACAATGTAATTACTATCAAAATTTTAGCATAAAATTTATTTTTCCTCATCATTAATTCCACATCAACTCTTCCTATTTCATATCTACAATATAATTACAAATATCTTGTTTATTAAGAGAGATTAATACACATCTTTGATAAGGCGCAACCGAATCTTTTCTATTCGATGATTTTCTTTTTAATGAAATCATAATATTACCATCTAATTCTTCAATGTTACTTATAAAAATATTTCTAGGATAATAATCTGCAAAGCTATACATCACTAATATTCTCTCGTTAAAATCAACAAGATAAGTTTCGTCAGCAAATATTGAATTATATTGTTCTTTATTATCTATTACAACTGTATAACTATCTGGTAAATTTTCATTATTGTTATCGAGTATATATTTACCTGATGGTTCAGTTAATCCCTCTACATAATCAGGATTTAAATAATAAATATTTTTAATTCTATTTAACGATAAATATGATTTATCAATATTATCATTTACATTGTCAAATACTTTTGAATCATATTTAGTCGAAGAAAATTCAACATCATTTTCACATCCGCAAATAAAAACTGATAAAAACAAAATAAACATAACTGAAATAATTTTTTTCATTTATTTGATTTTCTCCTTTCTTAATTTTCTTTTAAAGTTTTTAATTATTGGCATCCAAAGTGCCATATAAAACAATTCTAAGTATCACCTTGTTTCTTAAGTAAGGCTTCATTTAATATTTCCCCCCTCTACAATTATTATATTCATTTTTCGCACAAAAAACTCCCCTAATCTAGGAGAGCGAGTCTTCATTATTTAATGCTTGTGTTTCTACTATTGTTTATTGTCCCCACATTTCCTAGGAATAAGGATTTATTCATTCAGTTATAATATACCATAATTTGGTAAAAAATGCAAGAGTTTACAATATAAATTTACAAAATTGTGTTTATTTTGTAATAATGTCTTAGTGTTTAATGGTAATAACCATCGTGCTATTATGAAATCATTATCTCTATAGGTTCGAATCCCGTAAGAATCAAAGATTCAAATCCCGTAAAACAATGGTTCGAATCCATGATTAGTCTTACCTAGTTGTTACTATAAAATGTTTCATAAATGCATAAAAAATAGGATATTCTAACCAAAAATGGCTAAAATACCCTATAAAATTAAAAAAAATAAGCCTTACTAATAGAAACGCAAAGTTTCTATTGAAGACTTATAGATTTACTTAAATGGTAGCCCATTAGGTTTAGAATTAGAACACAAAATAAAAATTGAACACGACCACCACCAAATTAAATCGTGTTCAAATTCTAATACAATTGGTAGCCAGCACGGGGTTCGAACCCGCGAATGTCGCCTTGAGAGGGCGATGTGTTAGACCACTTCACCAGCTGGCCATATTCAAGAGGATTTCCCTCTTGTTTTTATTTTAATTGTTGAATGACTTTATCAATTCTTCTTGCAACTTCTTTTTCTCCTAAAATTTGTAGAACAAAATACGGATTTGGCGTATTCTTTCTTGTTGAAAAAGCAATGCGAATCATTTCAGAAATATCTCCTACATGTCCAGGATATGCTTCTTTATTTTTCTTATATTCTTTTACGTTAGGACAAAATCCACATTTTGAAGTTGTTTCTTTTAGGTTATTAAACCAACCTTCCTCATCATATTCTAATCCCATATTAGATTTAAATGTTTCTAAAACATAGATAATTGTATCTTTGGTAAATCGTTCATAGTTAAATGGAAGTTCTGTAGTATCTAATAATGCATCATATAAATCATTGTAAAAGAAACTGATAATTGGGTAAATATCCTTATATGTAGTGTAATCCTTTCTTGGATTTTCCTTTTCTCTTTCAATATTAATAATGGATTTGAAAAATTCAGGATTACGCTCAATTAAGTTCTTTAATTGTTCGTCATATTCTATAGCAAAGGCGTATGCCTTATTTGTAAATTCTTCCTTATTTAATCTTGATAACCTTTCCTTGCAAATGTTTTCTACTTTAGCAAGGTCAAATAAAGCTCCATCTAGTGTCATTTTATCAAAAGATAGAGGAAAAGTAAAGATATCTGCACTCATATTTTGTAAACGCCATTCTTCAAAGTTAGAATTTGCAATCGTTACTAAATATTCTAGGATTCCTTCTACAGGATAGCCATTTTCTAGGAAATAAGAAACGGACGCTTCAGGGTCTTTTCGTTTTGATAATTTTCTTCTATTTCCATTATCTAATTTCATGATAACAGGAAGATGAGCATAGTTTGGTCGTTTCCATCCTGCCGCATCAAATAATTCATAATGAATTGGAAGGCTTGGTAGCCATTCTTCTCCTCTTGTGACATGAGTTGTTCTCATAAAATGATCATCTACTAAATGAGCAAAATGATAGGTTGGAAGTCCATCACTTTTTAGAATCACAATATGTTGATCGTTTTGAGCAAGTTCAAGATTTCCTCTAATCAAATCGGTGATTTTCACTTTATTTTGGTAATTTCCTTGTGAACGGAAACGAATCACATAAGGCTCTCCATTTTGAATTTTCTCCATTGCTACTTTTGGAGAAAGGGTAGAACATTTTGCATATTCACCATAATACCCAGGATTGAGTTTATTCTTTTCTTGATAGGCACGAAGCATAGTTAAATCTTCACTTGAACAAAAGCAAGGATAAGCAAGACCGCGTTTTATAAAATCTTTGATAACAATTTTATAAATTTGAGCACGATTGCTTTGCTTGTAGGGTCCATATTGGCCTTTTTCATAGGTTCCCATATATCCTTCATTAGGAATGATACCAAAAGCTTCAAGCTGTTTTAATAATTCCACTCCCGATCCTTCAATTTCTCTTTTTGTATCGGTATCTTCTAATCTTGTATAAAATACTCCATTTGTTTGTCTTGGAAATTTCCAAGCAATTAGAGTTGCAAATAAACTTCCTGTATGCAAAAAACCTGTTGGTGAAGGAGCAAATCTTGCGACAATTGCACCTTCTGGTAAATTTCTTTCTGGATATCGTTTTTCTAAATCCGTAATGGTTTCTGTTATATCAGGAAAAATCAATTCGGCTAATTCTTCAAATTCAGTCATATTGCACCTCTAATCATTTTGTTAAAACTCTTTATATATTATAACATATTTTTTTCATTTTAGGTAATGATTTAATCTATTTATTTTGATGATATTGTGCTTCATACATTTGTCTGTATTTTCCACCTTTTTCATATAGTATATCATGAGTACCTTGTTCAACAATTTGACCATCATCTAAAACAAAAATGTTATCCGCATATCGAATGGTAGACAGACGATGAGCAACTACAAAAGTCGTTCTTCCTGATGCAACGACCTTCAAAGCATGTTGAATGATATTTTCAGTTTCTGTATCAATATTGGCAGTAGCTTCATCAAGGATTAAAATACTTGGATTTCTAAGTAGGATTCTGGCAAAAGAGATCAATTGTTTTTCACCAGTTGATAGATTTCCTCCTAAATATTCCAATTTGGTATGAATTCCTTCTGGGTAATCTTCCACAAATTTCCTAGCACCAATCAATTCTAATACCTGTTCCACTTTTTCATCAGGAACATCTAACCCCAGTGTTACATTTGATTTAATTGTACCTGAAAATAGGGCGGGCTCTTGCAATACATAGCCAATATTACTTCTTACTTCCTGCTTGGTATACTGCATAAAGTCCACATCATCAATTTTAATGACACCTTTTTGTAAATCATAAAATCTTTGAAGCAAAATCATCATAGTTGACTTTCCACTTCCAGTATGACCAACAAGTCCTATAAACTGTCCTGGTGTAACATGCATGCTAATGTCTTTTAGGACTACATTCTCATCATAAGCGAAAGTAACATGTTCAAACTTGATATCTCCTTTAAAGTTAGGCCGTTCATTCCATCCTAGATATTTATCTTCTTCTTGATCTAACAAATCAAATATTCTACTAGATGCAACGAAAGAATCCTCAAGTGAGTTCAAATTTGCAAATATTTCTCGGATAGGATCAAACACTTTATTGATATAAGTAACATATAAGTATAATGCTCCTGCGGTAATAGCTTCAGAATCACTTAAATATCTTCTACCAAAGTAATAAATAATAACGGCCAATAAAGCATTTTGAATCAATAATAATAATTCTCCACCAAAAATAGAGTTAATCTTTAAAGCTTTCATCTTATTGCCATAATTGGTAATCAATAAATCATCATATTCAGTGGTCATTGCCTCTTCTTTGTTAAATTGCTGAATCATCGCAACACCATCCACATATTGAGCCATAGAAGCATTAATAATGGAATTCATTTCACGAATTCGATGATGATATTTATTATTTGCTCTGCGATAAACGGTCATCCAAAGAAGAATAAACGGAGTAGCTAATAAAGTAATGAGCGATAACTTCCAATTTACCCTAAATAATTCAAAATAAACCATGAGTAAAGAAATTACAGCAGTCAAAATGGAAAAAATAACTTGATAAAGTCCTCTTACCCCTTCAGAATCACTCGTAATTTTTGTTACGATTTTCCCACTCGGTTCCGCTACAAAATACCCCATTGGAAGACGATTTAATTTACTAAATGCATCCTTTCTAATATCAAGAGTAAGCCGCATTGATGCGGTGAGAAAGAAAACATGTTGCAAATATCTTAGTACAATGATAAATAAAGTTGTACATCCATAAATTATCAAAAGCCTAGTAATAGGAGATATACTTGGTTGAAAGAAATGACGCATCTCCTCTTTGTCAATAGATGTCGCTGGAAGTATTTCTTTTTCATCTGTTTTCGTTATAATATTTCCAGTCTCCCTATCATAATCAATTTCGCTACTTTTATATACTCCTTCAATCGCATAATATCCGTTATCTGTATATACAATGGAAATTACACCATCAAGGGGAGTATTTTCATCAACTTCAATTTTTTTATACGTCTGATTTTGATACGTAACATCTCCATCTTCCGCTAAAACCCATGTTGTTTGAACACCTAATAATTCATCATCAAGCATTCTATCAATCAGTTTCGGTTGAAATAATTCTAAGTAAGTATAGCCAATCAAAAAGATTAGAGATAAAAAGATAATCCATTTGCTTTTCCAAGCATATTTTAATACTCTTTTGAGCACTACTTCAGCTGGATAATTATAATATTTATCATACTTACTCAATTTTTCTTTAGATAGTTTGTGGCTTTGTTTTTGCATCATCTCCACCTCCCATCTCTTGAATAATATATTGCTCATAATACCAGCCTTTTTTTTGCATTAACTCCTGATGGGTCCCACGTTCAACAATTTTTCCCTTATCTAAAACTATGATTTCATCACAGGATTCCACTGCTGTTAAACGATGTGCAATAATAATATTTGTTTTTCCCTTTCTAATTTCTCTTAGATTACGAATAATATTGGCTTCTGTAGTTCCATCTACAGCACTTAGGGAATCATCTAAAATAAGAATCGGTGAATCTTTCATGAGTGCTCTAGCAATGGATAATCTCTGCTTTTGACCTCCTGATAAGGTGACACCATATTCTCCCACAATTGTATCTAGTCCATCATCAATAAAAGCTAAATCCTTTTGAAAATCAGCCATTTGAATCGCATAATCTAAATCAATATTTGATGCTTCACTTTTTCCAAGTAAGATGTTGTCACGAACACTTCTAGCAAATAATTGATGCTCTTGGGGAACATAAGCAACTAGTTTTCTTACATCTTTTTTCTTTAATTCATCAATAGGAATCGCATTGATACATAGTGATTGACTATTTTTGATTGGATATCGCCTTAACAATTGTCGAATAAGCGTTGTTTTCCCAGATCCAGTTTTGCCAACTATACCTAGAGATTTTCCATTTGTAATCGTTAAATTAATTCCATTTAAAATTTGCATATGATCTTCAGGATAACCAAACTCATAATTTTTAAATTCAATCGTTTCAAAGTGGTCAAGGGATTTAGCATCTGGTTTATCCATAATTTCTGGCACAGCATTTAGCACTTCTTTTACCCTTTCAAAGGAAATTGCACTTTGAGCAAATTGTGCAATTTGATTTCCTAGTTGCATCATTGGTGAAGAAAATTGTGCGAGCAATAAACTAAATGTGATTAAATTTCCAACAGTTATCGTACCATGGATAATCAAATAGGCCCCATATCCGTATGCAACCAATTGACTAATATTGGTAAAAAAACGAAATGTTGGTCCAAAGGTAGATTGCATCATAACTGATTTTTTTTCAGTATCATAACAATCTTTTGCAGAATACGCAAGTTTTTGATAATCATTTTCTTCATTAACAAAAGCTCTTATCAATTTTACATGTTGTACACTTTCCATTGCAAGATTACTCATAGTACTATTTTTCTTCCGAACGAGTCGCCAATTTGCACTAATTTTAGGTCGCATCGT
>ERZ1673738.4988-NODE-4988-length-12616-cov-3.769365_pt1 | contig 12616 bp, 10 predicted proteins | sample MGYA00580198_ERZ1673738 | MGnify/ENA primary metagenome ERZ1673738 (study PRJEB41218, sample SAMN15661784) | gut metagenome | host: Homo sapiens | place: Canada: London | collected 2015-08-20/2019-03-30 | study: EMG produced TPA metagenomics assembly of... | reverse complement strand
AACCTTTTTGTTCTACATGAGTTCCTAAAACTTCACGCAGAGCTTCGTGCAAAAGATGAGTCGCCGTGTGATTACATGCAGTCGCCCGACGTGCCTCTTTATCGATAACGGCATGGAATGTAGCGGTCACATCTTCGGGTAATCGCTCGGCTATATGAATACTCAAATTATTTTCCCGCTTGGTCTGTAATATCTCCACGATATCATTTCCAGAAATCAACTTTCCTGTATCGCCTACCTGACCACCCATTTCGGCATAGAAAGGGGTTCTGTCCAAAACAATCTGATAAAACTCGCGAGCTTTTTGTTTTACCTTACGATAGCGTAATATCTCGGCGTCGCACTCGGTCATATCGTATCCCACGAATTCGGGCTCACCCTCTTTCAATACAACCCAGTCGCCCGTTTCTACGGCAGCCGCATTACGAGCCCGTTCCTTTTGTTGTTGCATTTGGGCGTTGAACTCGTCGATATCCACTCCTAACCCTTTTTCTTTCAATATCAACTCGGTCAAATCAAGAGGGAAACCATAAGTGTCGTACAACACGAAAGCATCCCGCCCACTAATCTCGCTCTTACCAGCAGCCTTTGTATCGGCAGTTACTTTATCGAGCAACTTAATACCGGTTTCGAGAGTACGCAAGAAAGCATCTTCCTCCTCTTTAATTACTTTTCCGATAAGGACCTTTTGAGCCTTCAATTCAGGATAGGCATCTCCCATCGTTTCAATAAGAATGTCCAATAATTTATAAAGGAAAGCCTGCTTCTGACCCAAGAATGTATACCCGTAACGTACAGCCCGACGTAAAATACGACGAATTACATAACCGGCTTTCGCATTCGATGGCAACTGCCCGTCGGTAATAGAAAATGCAATCGTACGTATGTGGTCTGCAATGACACGCATAGCAATATCGACCTTAGGATCGTCGCCATATTTCTTACCGCAAAGACGCCCGATTTCCCCGATAATCGGTTGGAATACATCGGTGTCATAATTAGACGTCTTTCCTTGCAACGCCATACAAAGCCGTTCGAATCCCATACCGGTATCGATTACCCGAGCAGGAAGAGGTTCGAGCGAACCATCGGCTTTACGGTTATATTGCATAAACACAAGGTTCCATATCTCTATCACTTGCGGGTGACTCTGGTTAACCAATTTCAATCCATCGACTTCGGCTCTCTCGGCATCACTCCGCAAATCGATGTGAATCTCAGAACAGGGTCCACAAGGTCCCGTATCTCCCATTTCCCAAAAATTATCATGTCGATTTCCGTTAATTATATGATCTTTGGGCAAATGCGCTTCCCAATACGAGGCAGCCTCGTTATCTCTCTCCAAACCTTCGGACGCATATCCTTCGAATACGGTAGCGTATAATCGGGCCGGATCTATTTTCAATACGTCGACCAAATATTCCCAAGACCAATCGATCGCTTCTTTCTTAAAATAGTCCCCGAACGACCAGTTACCGAGCATCTCGAACATGGTGTGATGATAGGTATCCAGTCCCACCTCTTCCAAATCGTTGTGCTTACCGCTCACTCTCAAACATTTTTGTGAATCCGCGACCCGCTTATATTTTGCCGGAACATTTCCCAAGATAATATCTTTAAACTGGTTCATTCCCGCATTGGTAAACATCAACGTAGGGTCATCTTTAATCACCATCGGAGCCGAAGGCACGATCTGATGGCCTCGTTCTCTGAAAAAATCCTTAAAAGATTCACGAATCTCTTTTGCTGTCAGCATAACAATTTAATTATATTAAGTTCCACGGCTTTCTTTTTCGTTATCGAAATAGAAATCGCCAATACGGTATATTAATATTACCAAAAACAATTTGCAAAAATAGCCCAAATTATTATTTTTGTACCCATGTGCAGATAAAAAAATGCTTAGAAACATATTTTTTTACGGTCTATAAAAGCTTTTGCCAATAAGAATGAGCCGACAAATAATCAATGAGTAAAAAAATATTCTACATATACAATCCTAAAACACTGACATACGAACGGGTATATCCTTCACTTCGCCAGCGCATCATCGTTGTTTTACGCCATTTGTTCGTCGGTAGCATACTAAGTATAGGGGTCATCGTCGCATTTTATTTTTGGTTCGGTTCGCCCAAAGAAGAGCTTCTGAAAATGGAAAACGAGCAAATGCAGACACAATATAAAGTGCTTTCCAAACGAGTCGATGCAGCGCTGGAAGTTCTGAATGATTTACAACAACGAGACGACAACATGTATCGGGTCATTCTGCAAGCCGAGCCTGTAAACGATGAAATCAGGAATAACGGAATATACAATCCCAGCCGGTACGAGAATCTGTTGCAAATGAGCGATGCAGAGCTGGTTGTTTCCACCAGTCAAAAAGTAGACAACCTTGCGAGGCAAGTATATGTACAATGCAATTCCATGAACGAACTCGTCAAACTGGCACAAGGCCAAGAGGAGCGCATAAAACACATTCCGGCCATACAACCCGTTTCTAACAAAGATTTGAAACGAACAGCATCGGGGTATGGTTATCGAATAGATCCGATCTACAAGACCACAAAATTCCATCAGGGAATGGACTTTTCTGCCAATGTGGGAACCCCTGTTTACGTAACCGGGAACGGCCGTGTCGTTGAAACCGGCTGGCAACAAGGATTTGGGAACACGGTAGTCATCGATCACGGATATGATTATAAAACCCGATATGCTCACCTCAGTAAAATATTAGTCCGTAAAGGACAAGAAGTCATACGAGGAGAAGAAATAGCCGAAGTAGGCAATACGGGGAAATCCACAGGGCCGCATTTACATTACGAAGTTCTATACAAAGGGAAAGCACAGAATCCTATCAATTACTATTTCTTCGACCTTTCACCCGAAGATTACGACCGCATGACTCAACTTGCCGAAAATCAAGGGCGTGTAATGGATTAAAAACAAATCGTATGAAAGAACCTGTAACAAATAAACAAAAACTATATTACACGATCGGTGAGGTATCGGACATGTTCAATGTAAACCAATCCTTACTCCGATATTGGGAAACAGAGTTTAAAACAATCAATCCTAAACGATCCCCCAAAGGGACTCGTTATTATTCCCAAAAAGATATCGAAGAAATAAAGCTCATTCACTATTTGCTGAAAGAAAGAAAGTTGAAAATAGAAGGAGCGAAACAAGTGTTGAAACACAAAAGAGAAAGTACCGTTCGGTCCCAACAAGTAGTGGAACGACTGAAATCACTGCGTTCCGAACTAATTGCCATTATGGAAGAACTGGAATAGCTTGGCTGTTAAGAAGGAAGATATTGACGATTTCAAGAAAGTTTCTTACACTTCCTAAACAAATAAGGTACACTATTCACACCGAGAATAAGCCCCAGAATCGCCCCGCAACTATTGGCGAGAAAATCATACCAGTCCGCACTTCGACCCATAGACATAGCACCCTGCAACAACTCCATCAAGCCACCCCACACAATAGCCCCGCACACGAGCAAAATCAACTTGGGAGCGGTAAACTTCGATACCCGATATATATCGAAACAGCCTATCCAAACAAGCCCCAAATACATACAACCGTGCACCAGCTTATCGGCTCCTTCGAATAAATAAAACTCCTGACTATGTACCGGATTCTTAGCCAGAGACAAATATGTAATTACAACCAATACTATAATCGTAGGGACAAACGCCAAAAATCTAAAAGGCCTCATATCTATTCACGTAATCTTTACAACAAACAAAAAGGTGCAATTATCTCCTTTTTACAGAAATACTTGCTTTTGCAATCCTTTGACAAAGATAAAGTAAGCTAAGAATAAAAACAAATCACCCGATTTCTGCCAAGAATCAATCTACCTGTACCTCCTGTCACAAAGGCCGCATTTTCATTCACGACAAAACCAAATCCATTTGTATTTGGTTATATAATCTATCATTCATTTTTTACAAAAAGGATTACACTTTTATAGAAAAAAGGCTCTATTCCCTTTTTATTAAGCTACTATATGAACAAATAAATTAAAATTTTATACTTTTGTAATTATATCTTGAACTAAAAATGGGAGAACGGGCAAAATTCGCGACCAAGTTAGGAGTAATAGCCACCACGGTAGGATCGGCGGTAGGATTAGGAAATATTTGGAGATTTCCTTATGAAGCCGGAATGAACGGAGGGGGAGCATTCTTAATGATTTACATTCTATGTGTTCTTATATTAGGTGTTCCGGTTATGTGTGCCGAATTCATTATCGGAAGGAAATCCAAATCCGACACGGTAGACGCATTCAAAAAATTAATTCCCGGCAGTCGATGGTACTACATCGGATATATCGGAATATTGGCCTCGATTCTTATTTTAGGATATTATATGGTCATATCGGGTTGGACACTCGAATATCTTTTTCAAGCAGCCTGTAACAATCTGACCGGAAAAACGGCAGCAGAATTCAAAGCTGAACAAAACGCATTTATTCAGAACGATTTTCGGCCGTTACTATGGATATACATTTTTCTCTTTATCAACTATATCATCATATCTAAGGGTGTACAGAAAGGAATCGAAAAAATGTCCAACATATTGATGCCTATACTGTTCATTATTCTCATCGTTTTTTGCATACGATCGTTAACACTACCCGAAGCCAACGAAGGTCTGAAATTTTTCCTACACCCCGATTTTTCGAAAATCACACCCCAAGTCATCGTACGGGCAATGGGGCAAGCATTCTTCTCTTTAAGTTTAGGTATGGGTATCCTCATCACCTACTCCTCCTACTTCAATAATAAAACTCATCTGATAAAAACAGCCAGCACGGTAGCGATACTCGACACAACCGTTGCCATTCTGGCCGGAGTAATTATATTCCCGGCTGTTTTCTCTTATGGTGTGGATCCTGTCGCCGGTCCCGATCTTGTATTTGTCACCCTCCCCAATGTATTCAATCAAATGCCGGTATCTGCGTTATGGTCTGCATTGTTTTTCTTACTCCTCACTGTGGCAGCTCTTACTTCCACCGTTTCTCTTTTCGAAGTTGCAGTTGCATTTTTTATCAACCACATGCATCTGTCAAGGAAAAAGGCAACCCGGACAATGATGATCATTGTTGCCATATTAAGCACTATCTGCTCTCTTTCTATCGGTTCATGGAGCCATATACGCATTTTTGGGAAAACCATATTCGATGCCTGCGATTACTTCTCAGCTATCATCTTGCTGCCAGTAGGCGGACTGTTGATAAGTATTTTCATCGGGTGGATACTAAAACGAAATATCTCCCGGGAGGAATTGACTAACCGAAATAAATTACACGAGCCACTATTCAACGCAATCTTTTTCTGTATCAAATACATAGCTCCAATCATCATCATTTTAATCTTTTTATCGGGATTTGGTATTATCTGATGGCACTTAAAAACGATTCTTTTTTCTCATTATCGAAAAGCGAACGCAGAGCGACTCTGTTATTGATTATCATTCTGTTAATCCTCACAGGAGCTCGCATTGCGCAATACTACTATCATTCACGAGAAAAGGTTGAAGTTACAACGGAATACGAATCATTTCAATCCGAACTGGAAGAATTCAATCGTTCTTTGAACCATCAAAACGAAAAAGCAAAAAATGCCGAACGGCAATCATCTAAAAGTTCCCGTCCTCCTAAAAGTTTAAAACCAGTTCCCCGGGAAGAATAGTGCCAAAGAAGTTTTTTTAAATCCATACCTTACTATTCAACAAAAAGAATTATCTTCGCTTAACATAACAGTAGGCCGGTATGCAATGCCTGTATCGGCAGGTCTTGTTATATGATTTCAAAACGTACAGTACTATGTTCCAGTGGATACAAAAAGAACCGTTGTCTTTGAATCTTGGTGGAGAATTGGTTTCCCTATCGAGACCGCTAATCATGGGAATACTCAATATCACCCCCGACTCTTTTTACCCCGGAAGCCGTACTACGGAAGAAGAACAAATCGCCGAGCGACTGCGTAAAATGATGAATGAAGGCGCCGACATCATAGACATAGGAGCCTACTCCTCGCGACCTAATGCCGACGACATCTCACCCGACGAAGAGATGAAACGACTTTCGAAGGGACTCGATATTATCCGCAAACTATATCCCGATGCACGAGTTTCGGTCGATACATTTCGTGCCGATATAGCCGCTCGCTGTGTCCGGGAATACGGAGTACAGATGATCAACGACATATCGGGGGGAGAGCTCGATTCTCAAATGTTCGAAACCATAGCCGAGTTGAAAGTCGCCTATATTTTGATGCACATGAAAGGGACGCCCCAAACCATGATGCAACAAATCCGATACGAGCATATCATTCCCGAAATGCTTTACTATTTCTCAGAACGTATCGCCCGACTCGAAAGCCTCGGTGTCAACGATATCATTATCGATCCGGGATTCGGATTCAGCAAATCGGTCGACGACAACTACTTGCTCATGAACCGACTCGACGAATTTACCCGTATAGGCTATCCCTTATTGGTGGGAATATCTCGTAAATCAATGATATATAAATACTTTGGATACACTCCCGAAGAAAGTCTAAACGGAACTACAATCTTAAACACGCTGGCTTTATTAGGAGGAGCCGACATTTTGAGAGTGCATGACGTAAAAGAAGCTGTGGAAGCGGTAAAAATAGTTTCAAAAACCATACAATCCGTAAAATAAAATGTTCTCATTCGGCATAAAAGATATTATCGACATACTCATCGTAGCCCTGCTTCTGTACACTCTTTACAAAATGATGAAAGAGTCGGGAACAATAAGTATATTCACCGGTGTATTAGCATTCGTGGGAGTATGGATCGTTGTAACGCAAATTCTCGACATGCGTCTCATCGGGTCTATCATGGACAAATTTATGAGTGTAGGTCTCCTTATACTCGTTATTTTGTTTCAAGATGAAATCAAGCGCTTTCTCGTACAACTCGGGTCGCACAAACGATGGAGTTTCTTTTTCAATTTCTTCCTTAAACACAAAGATACCGGAGAAAAGCCCTCTATCATGCCCATCGTACATGCCTGTATGAATATGTCCAAGACAAAAACCGGAGCCCTGATAGTCATCGAGCAAGGAGTTTCACTCGATAATTACAAAAATACCGGCGACACGATCAACGCAAATGTAAATGCAAGGCTCATCGAGAATATATTTTTCAAAAATAGTCCGTTGCACGACGGAGCCATGATTATCGCCGATGATCGAATAGCCTCGGCAGCTTGCATATTACCGGTCTCGCACAATACGAGAATACCCAAATCGATGGGGCTAAGACATCGGTCGGCATTAGGTATAACCGAAGTAACCGATGCACTTGCCGTCGTCGTATCGGAAGAAACGGGAAATATCTCTTTGGCTCACAATGGAAAAATAACGACCAAAATCTCAGGTAAGGACCTCGAACGTATGCTGGCACAAGAATCTATTGATTGACTCAAAACGTCTGAATCGAAACAAAATCGCTCCACGGAAATCGTTCGGAATAAATCACACGAGAACAGCTCGGAACATGAAGAACCACTTCCGAAAGAATGGACGGATTAAAACCATCGGCCACCGCAGGAGGTATCGGAGCTTCGATATAAATATCTTTCAACCGGAGACAGCCCGTAAAAAGATGATCGCCGATACACGTCACCTCCTTACCGAAAACCACAGTCATAAGAGTCTTGATTTTACCGAAAGAAAAATTTTCAAATTTCAAATCTCTCCCCACATAAAGTTTTTCCAAAGGACAATTATAAAACAAATTATCTCCCACCTGCAAAGGTTTATTCCCATCGACAAATATCGCCTCTTTCAAAGAAATACAACTCCTGAATGCGTACATTCCTATCGTGTTCACATCACACCCTATCGACACCGAACTCAAAGACTCACATCTATAAAAAGCCAATTCACCTATATCCCGAACTTTATCCGGTATAACAACCAACGACAAATTATAACAACACCCGAATGCACCTTCTCCGATAGACAATAGATTATCGGGCATTATCACCCTTGTCAATCGGGCACATTTATAAAAAGTATAATCTCCTATCTTATTATCCGAGGCACTATAATTTCCATAATAGGTATTTCCCCCATCTACGATATTTACCCCCGACAAATCCAAAACGGACAAACAACCGCCTGTCTCCTTTCCGTTTGCATCACACCCGCTCATCTCGCGAATGTATCTTAGGTCCGTGCCATTTAATTCCCCTATCAGCGTAAGTTCTACGATTCTGTATTTCAAATGAGACGCTATCAACGACGGTAGTGTACCAGCTTCATTCACACGAATAACCATACTCTTGTTACCGGGCCTTAATCTTCCGGTCAACGCCTTTAACGACCATATAACACATTTCAAATTTTTCATAAATGCAATAAACTCTATAAAAGAACAATTCCCCCAACAATTAAAAATATAAGAAATCGTTTGCCCACCCAATAGAAATACAAACTCAGTATGACAACAACATTATACGCACCCCAAACGTAAATTCGACTCCGTCAAAAAAAACTTTATTCCCTCTTTATAAATAAAACTAAATGCTTCAACACAACACAATCGCTATACTTCTAAGTAATTTTTGTATAGCGTCACAAATATTGGAAATGGTGAGTGCAGAGACAAACGAAAATCTTATCTCCAACTTGACTATGCCGAACCATATCCTATATTCGTATCTGCAAATATAATAAAATCTGTTATAACAGATATGAATCCTATTTGTAATACACAATTTTATATATATTATATAGATTCAGTCGATAATTGATGGTGATTTTCCTTGTATATCCTAACCCCTCTCCTATATCGCTAACGCAACACAGGGGAGAAGGGCAAATACAATCCCATTCCATTCGCTAAAATAATGAGACAGAAGGGCACTAAAACTCCTCCTTTGCCTTGTTCCGTAGCATTACGGGGTATTTCAGTTTTCATCACTATCGGAAATTAAAAACTCCTCCCTGCTGTGTCCCGTAGCCTTACGGGGTGTTTGGCAACGCTAAATATAGGGGAGGTGGCACGAAGTGACGGAGGGGTTAACCCTTACAGTCAAAAAAACTTATGAAATCTTTTTAACCCCTCTCCTCAGAAACGGGTGTTTCTTCGGTATCTCTCCTGTATCGCAACACAGGGGAGAAGGGGTGAATACAATCCCATTCAATTCGCTAAATTAATGTGGCAGAAAATAGAGCTGTCCCTACTTTCTACTTCCCCATTATATATCGACTAAACAAAAACATTTCTTGAATTTATTTAAAACAGTTGAGGCGTAGAAAATACTCTACGCCTCAATACCCTATTTATATTGTAACTATTTTATCGATTAGCTCGCTTACGCTCCGTCTCATCTAAGATAATTTTACGTAAACGCAAATGATGAGGAGTCACCTCCACATATTCGTCTTCTTTTATATATTCGAGAGCTTCTTCCAAACTGAATATAACCGGTGGAACGATACGAGCCTTATCGTCTGCACCAGAAGCTCGCATATTCGTCAGTTTCTTCGACTTGGTAACATTCACCACTATATCGTTATCCTTAGCATTTTCCCCAACAACCTGTCCGGCATAAACTTCTTCCTGAGGGAAAATAAAGAACCGACCTCTATCTTGCAACTTATCGATAGCATAGGCATAGGCCGTACCCGCTTCCATCGCAATTAACGAGCCGTTTGTACGGCGGTCTATATCGCCTTTCCAGGGCTGATATTCCAAAAAGCGGTGAGCCATAATAGCTTCTCCCGCCGAAGCGGTCAGCACGTTGGTTCGCAATCCGATAATACCACGCGAAGGAATATGGAACTCGATGTGTATGCGATCGTTCTGCGTAGTCATCGATACCATCTCTCCTTTCCGGCGTGTAACCATATCGATAATCTTGCTGGCATATTCCTCTGGAAGATTGATTGTCAACAACTCCACCGGCTCACATTTCTGCCCGTCAATTTCCTTAATAATTACCTGAGGCTGTCCTACTTGCAACTCATATCCTTCACGTCGCATAGTTTCTATCAAGACCGACAAATGTAACACTCCACGTCCATAAACAGTCCACGCATCATCGGTATCGCCCCGCTCCACACGCAAAGCCAGATTTTTATCCAACTCTCTTGTCAAACGATCGGCTATATGCCTCGAAGTCACATATTTTCCATCTTTACCGAAAAAAGGAGAATCATTAATTGTAAACAACATAGACATGGTAGGCTCATCGATAGCGATTCTCGGTAAAGCCTCCGGTTCGACGACATCGGCTATGGTATCGCCAATTTCGAAATTTTCGATACCAATGAGTGCACAAATATCCCCCGAACCTACCGACTGAACTTTGGCACGTCCCATACCCTCGAAAACATCGAGCTCTTTAATCCGCTGTTTAACGACCGATCCGTCTTTCTTACACAAGGCCACGTCCATACCCTCTTTCAGCTCACCGCGATGAACACGGCCGACAGCAATACGTCCCACATAAGGAGAATAATCGAGCGAAGTAATCAACATCTGGGGTGTACCTTCGAGATACTGCGGTTCGGGTATATACTCGATAATCGCATCGAGCAAAGCGGTTATATTGTCGGTCGGTTTCCTCCAATCTGTCGAAAACCAACCCTGTTTGGCCGAACCGTATATCGTGGGGAAATCAAGTTGTTCTTCGGTTGCATCGAGACTAAACATAAGGTCGAGAACCATCTCTTGGACTTCGTCCGGGCGGCAATTAGGTTTATCCACTTTATTGATGACCACAACCGGTTTCAATCCCATTTCAATAGCCTTCTGCAAAACGAAACGAGTCTGAGGCATAGGGCCCTCGAAGGCATCGACTAACAGCAAACAGCCGTCGGCCATGTTGAGTACACGCTCTACCTCCCCACCGAAATCGGCGTGCCCCGGAGTATCGATAACATTGATCTTGTAATCCTTATAACGGATAGAAACATTCTTCGAAAGAATCGTAATTCCTCGCTCCCTTTCCAAATCGTTATTATCCAATATCAACTCCCCGGAATTCTGGTTCTCGCGAAAGAGATGCCCGGCCAATAACATTTTATCCACCAACGTAGTTTTACCGTGGTCGACGTGAGCGATAATCGCAATGTTTCTGATTTTTTGCATATAACCTATTTTAACCGCGCAAAGTTACTACATTTTTTTAAAATGATATATCACTTTCCCTCATTTAGTATTTAGAAGACTTTGCGAGCGTACGGAACAAGCTATAACAACGATGACTTTCTATCTTTGATTTTTAAATAAACATATCTCAAACCTGGCAACAACGGCTTCATAACAGTACTCGCCATTAAAAACAGCTGGGGATATCTCCCGATAAATGAAACCAACTTGTCTTTACAAGGTAACATCGGTTGATAAGTTACTAATAATTCTTTTCTATCTTTATATGACAAACGCCACCAATAACGAAGAATATTCATTTTATACATAAAAAAGTGATGTCTCATAATACAATTGGAAACATCTTTATCTTGTTCTTTATAAGCTATTTCCTTAATTCTATCACTTTGTTCGAAAAAGTTTACAATCTTATTCTTTTCACATCTAATTTTTGTTGTCTGAGAATCATACATAATATAATTATATACAACAATTGCAGCATATTGAATTCGATTCGCTATTCTTATACAATTAATAATATAGTCTGCATCTTCGAATCTAACATTTTCTCGAAATAATATGTTATTTTCTAACAAAAACAACCGACGATATGCACAAAGCCATGAGCTCCACGGAATTGAATTCCTTTTGATAAAATCGTGTCCCGACATTACATCTTGACTATCAAATTCCTCAATTATATTCTTTGTAGAACCATTACGTTCTACAAGGGCATAATCAAACTTCAAAATATCCAAATCTTTATTTTTTTCTATAACATTCCTAAGTAAAGGCAATGCGTTCGACTCAAAAGTATCATCTGCATCAATATACAAAATATAATCACCCTTAGCAACTTTTACACCTGTATTGCGAGCGCTTCCCTGTCGTCGATTTGTTTCATGATTAATCAATCGTATATTTTGATGAAATTTCCCATATTCCGAAATAACCTGTGCCGTATTATCTGTTGAACAGTCATTGACACAAATCACTTCAAAATCATCGTCCCCCAGTCCCTGCCGATAAATGCTGTCCAAACAATTTTTTATATACTGTTCCCCATTATAGACCGGAATAATAATAGAAAAAAACACACCCATAACAAAGCATTTTTAGTATGGGCAAAAGAACAAAACAGGATTAAATATTTTTAAAATAATATATCGCTGCGATCGCTACGAATTTGTAGACTTTTTAGCTACACCCTTATCGAAAGACTGGGTATATTCCGAAAAAAAATCGTAACCTAAAATACAAGAGATACGATATAACATCGATGAATCGATACTCGATTTTTGAAAAATTTTATACACATTGGTTCTATCGCAATGTAAGGCGGTGGCAAACCAAGTAACTGTACGACCTTGTTCGCGCAACTTTTTTTCTATGAGAGAACCGATGTGTATCATCGTATCGACATCGTGCGACTCCCCTACACGAGCTAAACAAACACAAAAAAGGCGTG
>ERZ1673738.4986-NODE-4986-length-12623-cov-5.294080_pt1 | contig 12623 bp, 8 predicted proteins | sample MGYA00580198_ERZ1673738 | MGnify/ENA primary metagenome ERZ1673738 (study PRJEB41218, sample SAMN15661784) | gut metagenome | host: Homo sapiens | place: Canada: London | collected 2015-08-20/2019-03-30 | study: EMG produced TPA metagenomics assembly of... | reverse complement strand
GGCGCAAATACTTCGTTTTTTCTTGAAATATCGGTATTGTTCGCTTGACAGCTCCCATTCATCCCATATTGATCGAAAGCCCGGACGGTTTCAATCGTCCGGGCTTTTGCGTTTATACCCGGCCTTCCAGCATAAAGGCTCGAAGCACAGATTCCATTTCGCCGATATCCGTGATGGCGTTGACCCTGACGCGAAGCCTTGCCGCGTCGCGCATCCCGCGCACATAGCAGACGATGTGCCGCCGCATCTCGCGCACGGCGACCGTCTCGCCCTTGAGCTGCGCCAGCGCGTGCAAATGCCGCCTGAGCACGTCAAACTTCTCCTCGTTCGTCGGCTCGACAGCGGCCTTTCCGGCCATCGCGTCGGCAATCTGCCGGAAAATCCACGGGTTGCCCTGCGCCGCGCGGCCGACCGCCACGCCGTCGCAGCCCGTCTCCTCGCGCATCCGCAGCGCGTCCTGCCAGCAGGTCACGTCGCCATTGCCGACCACGGGGATGGACACGCGCCGCTTGAGCTTCCCGATGGCGCTCCAATCGGCGCGGCCTTCGTAAAACTGGCTTCTCGTGCGCGCGTGCAGCGTAATCATCTGCGCGCCGCTCTCCTGCGCCAGCTGCCCCAGCAGCAGATAGGTTTCACTCCCTGCTTCAAACCCCAGCCGCATCTTGACCGTCACCGGCACATGCGAAGCCTTCGCGACCGCCGCGACGATTTCTGCCGCGCGCACCGGCTCCTTCATCAGCGCGCTGCCCTCGCCGTTGCCGACGATTTTGGGCACAGGGCAGCCCATGTTGATATCCAGCAGCGCATAGCGCCCGCCGCGCGTCAATTCCTCCGCCGCGCGCGCCATGATTTCCGGCTCGTGGCCGAAAAGCTGCAAGGCCACCGCGCCGCGTTCGCGCTCGTCCACGCTCAGCAGCTCGCGCGTCGCGCGGTTATCCTTCGGCGCAAGCAGATAGCCCTTCGCGCTGACCATTTCGCTGACCGCCATCGGGCAGCCCATTTCATGGCAGAGCACGCGGAAGGGCATATCCGTCACGCCAGCCATCGGGGCGAGCATCGCGCCCCGGTTGAGAAAATCAAAGTTCATGTTACTCCGCAATCGACTGTAGGTTGGAAATCAGCCACCGGCCCGCCGTGCGCACCAGCGTCACGCGGTAGCGCGTCGTCGTCCACGCGGGCGGGGAAAGCCGCTCCTCGCCGCCCTCGGCCAGCGCCGCCTCCCGCTTGGCGGAGCGAATCGTGCCGTCAATGGCCGGTATGCTTTCGACCACCTCGGCGCGCGCCACGTTCTCCCACGGCCACGACCAGACGGAAACCATCTTCACCCGATGGTCGTACCCGCGGATCTCGTAATCCCGATAGGGCGACGTGTCGCTCATGCCCACCTGCAAAACCGGGTCCTGCGCGATAAATTCCGGCCTGAAATAGCTGGTCAGCTTACCCGCGTCCTCGCCCATGAGCACGACGCTCGCGCGCGCGTCCAAGCCGTCGTCGATCAGCACCCAGATGTTCGCCGTATTCATCGCCAGATAAAACGAGATAATCAGCAGCGCGCATGCCACCGTGACCATGAGCATCCGCGACGCAATGAAATCCAGCATCCGTTTGAGAATCCGCATGGCGGCGCCTCCCTGTTTATCCGTCCGATTCAAATTAGAAAATCGCGTCCACAAACGCATTCGCGTCAAACGCCTGCAAATCCTCGATGCCCTCGCCCACGCCGATGTAGAGCACCGGCAGCTTCAGCTCGTCCATGATCGCAACGGCGATGCCGCCCTTGGCCGTGCCGTCCAGCTTGGTCAGCACGATGCCGGAAACGTCCGCCACCTCGGAAAACTCGCGCGCCTGCTGCAAGCCGTTCTGGCCGGTCGTCGCGTCGATCACCAGCAGCGTGCGCACCTCGGCCTCCTCGTATTCGCGGGTGATGACGCGGGAGATCTTGCGCAGCTCCTCCATCAGGTTCTTCTTGTTGTGCAGGCGGCCGGCCGTATCGACGATCAGCAGGTCGGCCTCGCTGGCCTTCGCCTTCTGAACGCCGTCGAACACCACCGCCGCCGGGTCGGCGCCCTCCGCGTGGCGCACAATCGGCACCTGCGCGCGATCCGCCCAGATTTGCAGCTGATCGCCCGCCGCCGCGCGGAACGTATCCGCCGCCGCCAGCACGACGCTGTGACGCGCATCCTTGAAGCGCATCGCCAGCTTGCCGATGGTCGTCGTCTTGCCCACGCCGTTCACGCCGACGACCAGCATCACCATCGGCCATTTGAGCGGCTTACGCGGCATGCCCATGATCTCCTTGAGGATCTCCTTGAGGATTTCGCGCGCCTTCTTCGCGTCGGTGATCCGCTCGCGCGCCACGCGCGTTTTGAGCTCCTGAATCACCTTGTCGCTGGTGCGAACGCCCATGTCGCTCATAATCAGGATATCCACCAAGTCCTCGTAGAAATCCTCGTCGATCGTCTCCGTCGCCTCGATCAGCTCATCCACGCGGCCGGCCACGTTTCCGCGCGTCTTGGAAAGCCCCTGCCACAGGCGGCTGAAAAGCCCCTGCTTCTTTTCATCCTGCGCGGCCTGCTCCGCGTCGCCCGCCGCGGTCTGCGCGTTTTCCGCCCCGCTCGTCTCGTCGGCCTGCGCCTCGAGCCGGGTTTCTTCCGCCTGAGCAGACTGCTGCTCTTTCTCTTTCTCTTTCTTTTTGCCAAATCCGAAGAATCCCATGTTTCAAGACCCTTTCTTTGTCGTCCTTTTGAGGCGCTTTTATTCCATCGCCTCTGCGCTCACGTCCTTCAGCTCGACGCTGAGCATCTTGGAAACGCCCTTCTCCTCCATCGCCACGCCGTAAAGGCCGTCGCAGCGCTCCATCGTGCCCTTTCTGTGGGTGACGACGACGAACTGCGTGTCCTTTGAAAAATCGCGCAGATAATCCGCGAAGGTGGAGATGTTGCCGTCGTCCAGTGCCGCCTCGATCTCGTCGAGGAAGCAGAACGGCGTCGGCTTGAGCCGCAGCATCGCGAACAGAATCGCAATCGCCGTCAGCGCGCGCTCGCCGCCGGAGAGCAGCGAAAGCATTTGCAGCTTCTTTCCCGGCGGCTGGGCGACGATCTCAATGCCGCAGCCGAGCACGTCCTTTTCATCCATCAGCCGCAGTTCGGCCTTGCCGCCGCCGAAGAGCTTGACGAAGGTTTCGCTCAGGTATTGCTGGAGCAGCCGGAAGTTTTCCAAAAACTGCTTTTCCATCTGCCTTTGCAGCGATTCAATGATGCCCAGCAGGTCGTCCTGCGCCTTCACCAGATCGTCGCGCTGACCGGCCAGATCGTCGTAACGCTCACGGCAGGCGCGGTAATCCTCCATCGCCGTGACGTTGACCGGCCCCATGGCGCGAATCTCCCGGCGGATATCGCCCGCGCGCTTGTCGCTCCCCGCCATGTCAAACGGCTCGACGAGGTATTCCTTCGCGCCCGCATAGGTCAGCTCGTAATCGTCCCATATCCGCTGCTGCATCTGCTCCAGCTCGCTCTGGGTGCGCCCGAGCACCAGCTCGGCCTTGTGGCACTTGTCCATATCCATGGCCAGCGTCTCGCGCAGGCTGTCGATCTCCTGCGTCAACCGGCGGATCGTCTCCTGCTCCTCGTTGCGCGCGTTCTGCCGCGCTGCCAAATTCTGCTGAGCCGCCTCAAGCCGTCCGGCGCAGGTTTGCTGCTCGGCGGCGTCGCGCGCGAGCTGCTGCATGCTCTGCTGATGGCGCAGGGTCAGCGCCTCGCGGTTTTCGTGCGCCTCGCCGATCTGGACACCGACGGCGCTCTGCTCCCGGCGCATGCGCGCGCCGTCCTGATTGAGCGCGTTTGCGTCGCGTTCGCAGGCCGCCAGCGTCACGCGCAGGTTCTGCGCCTCCTCGCGCAGGGCGTTCAGCGCCTCGCGCTTTTCATACAGCGCGTCGCTGAGCGCGGCCGTCTGCCTGTTCATTTCCTCGTTGGTCTTCTGCTCGCCCGCCTGCGTATCGCGCGCGCCCGCCAGCTGGCTGTCGATCTGCGCGAGGTTCTGCGCGATCTGCGTCCGCAGCAGCGCGCATCGATCCTGCTGGGCGCGGTGCTCCTCGCGCTGCGCGGTCAGCGTGCGAACGCGCTCCTGCGCAACGGAAACGTCGATCTGCGCCTGCCGAATCGCCTCAAACGCCTGCGCGCGGCGCTGCTTGATCTCCTGACGGATGGCCTCGCCCCGCTCGATGCGGCGGCCGTAATCGGCGATCTTCTCCTCCAGCTCGACCAGCAGCTTCTCATGCTCCTTAATCTCGCGTTCGCGGGAGAGCAGGCTGGTCATGCGGGAAGCGCTCGAGCCGCCCGTCATCGAGCCGCCGGAGTGCATGACGTCGCCCTCCAGCGTCACCAAGCGGAACGCATGCCGCCCCCTGCGCATGATTTCAATGCCCGCGTCGAGGTTTTCCGCGATGACGGTTCGTCCGAGCAGGTTTTCCACAATGCCGCGGTATTGCTCGTCAAACTCGATCAGCTCGCTGGCCACGCCCACGCAGCCCGGCATGGTCAGCACCTGCCGCTCCTGCGGGCTGAGCGTCCTGCCGCTGATGGTCGTCATCGGCAGGAAGGTCGCGCGCCCCAGCTTGTTCTGGCGCAGATACGCGATCATGTCTCTGGCGATGTATTCGTCCGTCGTGACGACGTTTTGCAGCGCGCCGCCCAGCACGGCCTCCGTCGCGCGCTCAAGCCGCTTGGGCACACGCATCAGCGTCGCCACCACGCCGCGAACGCCCGCGTTCCCGCGCGCGTGCAGCAGAACCTGCTTGACCGCCTGCTGATAGCCCGCGTAGTCGCGCTCCATTTCGCGCAGCACGCGCAGGCGGCTGGACGCGGCCTGCTTCTGGCCGTTCGCGTCGCCGAGCGCCTGCTGGACGACGGCAATCTTCTGCGCCGTCTCCTGCGATTCCTGTTCGATCTTCTGTTCGGCTTCAACCTTTTCGGCCTCGCCGCGCTTGGCCTGCTCCAGCTCCTGCGCCGCCTGCGCGAGCTGCTCGTCCATGCGGTCGGCTGCCTGTTCGAGCTCTTCCTTCTGCGCGTCGGCTTCCTCGCCTCGGCGCTCCAGCTCCCTGCGCATGGTGGAGAGCCGCGCCTCGCTGGTGCGCACGTCGCTCAGGCGGTTCATCGCGTCGATGATGGCGCTCTTGTGCGCCTCCAGCTTTTCCTCCGCCTGCCGCGCTTCTTCCTGCGCGTTTTGCAGGGCTTCTTCCTTCTGGCCGAGCTCGCGCGTCAGGCCGATGATCCTCGTGCGGTTGGCAAGCGCGTCCCGCTCGTTTTTTGCAATTTCCTCGTCGAGCGCGGCGCTCCGGGCGCGCTTCACGTCCTCCTCCTGACCGAGGGCAAGCACGTCCTTTTCCATGCGGTTGATTTCCGCGCGCAGAACGCCCAATTCGCCCTCGCGCGCCTCCGTCTCGCGGGTCAGCTCCAGCACCGCGTCGTGGGCGGCGGTCACCTCGTTTTCGAGCTTCTGCGCGCCCTCGTTGGCCTTTTCGCGCTGCTCGCTCAGCGCGTCGGCGCGCTTTTCCTCGCTGGCGATGGCCTCCTTCAGGCCGGTCAGAAGCTGCTCGGCCTCGGCGATTCGCTCCTTCGCCCGGTCGCTGCGCAGAACGAACGCGGAACATTCCAAAACGCGCAGCTCGTCGCGCAGATTCAGGTAGCGCCGCGCGGTTTCGCTGGCCTTTTCCAGCGGCTCGAGCTGGCTTTCCAGCTCGGCGATGATATCCTCCACGCGGGAGAGGTTGTCGCGCATGTTGGAAAGGCGCTTTTCGCTCTCCTCCTTGCGCGTGCGGTATTTGACAATGCCCGCCGCCTCTTCAAAAACGCCGCGCCTGTCCTCGCTCTTTTGGGAGAGGATTTCGTCGATTCGGCCCTGGCCGATGATCGAATAGCCCTCCTTGCCCACGCCCGTATCGCGGAAAAGCTCGACGATATCCTTGAGCCTGCACGCGGATTTGTTGATGTAGTATTCGCCCTCGCCGCTGCGATACACGCGCCTGGTAATCATCACCTCGGTGTAATCCACGCTCAGCGCGTGATCCTCGTTTTCAAAGACGAGGGAAACCTCGCAATAGCCCATGCGCTTGCGCTTCTGCGTGCCGTTGAAGATGACGTCCTCCATCTTGCCGCCGCGCAGCGCCTTGGCGCTCTGCTCGCCGAGCACCCAGCGTACCGCGTCGGATAAGTTGGATTTGCCGCTGCCGTTCGGGCCGACAATGCCGGTGATGCCCTCGTCAAAGACCACGACCGTGCGATCCGCAAACGACTTAAAGCCGTATATTTCCAGTCTTTTTAGCCGCACCTGTGCGACTCCTTTCCGTCAACCCGCATGCGGGCGTCATTGTGCCTTGTTCAGCTTTTGCAGCGCCATCTGCGCGGCGGCCTCCTCGGCGCGCTGCTTGCGCGCGCCCACGCCCGTGCCCAGCTCGCTGCCGTCCGCGCGGAGCACCCTGGCGGTGAACACGCGGGCATGCGGCGGGCCGTCCTGCCCGATAATCTCGTAGGTCGGGGTTTCCTCGCCGAGCGCCTGCAAATACTCCTGCAAGGCGCTCTTGGCGTCGCGGTCGTTCTTTTCGCTGGTTTCATAGCCGTCCATCGCCAGATCGACCAGCTTGGCGGCCTCCTCCATGCCCGCGTCCAGATAGACGGCGGCGATCACCGCCTCCATCGTATCGGCGAGGATGGACGGGTTTTCGCGCCCGCCGACGACCTCCTCGCCCCGGTCGAGCTTGAGGTAGCTGCCCAGCCCCAGCCGCGTCGCGGCTCTGGCCAGATTCGCCTCGCAAACCAGCGCGGCGCGCTTGCGGGTCAGCTGCCCCTCGCGCAGCTTGGGGTAATTGTGATACAGCACCCGGCTGACGCAGATTTCCAGCACCGCGTCGCCCAAAAATTCAAGGCGCTGATTATCCTGACACTTATGCTGAAGCGCATAGGACGGATGGGTCATCGCCAGATCGAGCAGGGCGATATCGGCAAAGGAATGGCCGATCGTCCGCTCCAGCGTTTGATAATTCATATTTGCCTCGCTTATGCGTCGCCCCGTCCATTTCGCTTCGCGCGAAAGGCCGCGCGAAATGAAATACACGGGAAGGGCGCGCCGCCTGCGCGGCACGTCCGCTTCCTGTTGTTGTTTACCCTCGGGTTACTGCTTATCTTCGATGTACTTGACCAAATCGGCGACGGTCTTGACCTTTTCAATCGCGTCGTCCTCGATTTCGATGTCAAACTCGTTTTCGATATCCATCACGAGCATCATCACGGTCGCGCTGTCCGCCTTGAGATCCTCCTTGAGGCGGGTTTCCGGCTTCACTTCGTCCTCGCTCACGCCGAGCTGATCGGCGATCATGGTTTTAAGCTGATCGTATACCATACGTTCTCCTCCTTGTCCTTTTACCATTATTTTTTTACAAAGTTCCGTTTATTCCAAACCCATTTCGGGTTTCCAGCTTGTTGACATAAGCAAACTTGGCTTGAATAGCAAAATCAAGAAATTCAGCTATTCTTTCATTTGCGGAAAGGGCTATTCTCCCCCTTCGGGGGGAGAATAGCTTTTTGTCTACAGTCTGAAACCCATTTCGGGTTTCAGACCGATTACGCCTGTTCCTCCCCGACGGAGAGTTTGGCCACCTCGTCGCGGATGACGTCCACCACGCCGCCGTCCACCATGCTCTTGGCCTGACGGATCGCGCAGAAAATCGCGCGCGCGTTGGAGTTGCCGTGCGCCTTGATGACCGCGCCCTCCACGCCCAGCAGCGGCGCGCCGCCGATTTCGGTGGAATCAAAGCTGCGCTTGATCCCGCGGAACGTGTCCTTCGCCAGCAGCGCGGCCAGCTTGCCCTTGGTCGAATCCATCAGGCCGCCCTTAATCAGGCCGAAGATCATGGAGATCACGCCCTCGGTGTTCTTGAGCAGCACGTTGCCGACAAAGCCATCCGCCGCGACGACGTCCGCCTTGCCCGACAGCGCGTCGCGCGCCTCGACATTGCCGATAAAATGGAACGGCTGCGGCTTTTCCATCAGCGCATAAGCCGCCTGTGCCTGCTCGTTGCCCTTGGCCGCCTCCACGCCGATGTTCAGCAAGCCGACCTCCGGGTCGCTCACGTTCATCACGCGGCGCATGTAGGCGCTGCCCATCATCGCGAATTGCACGATCCACTTCGGCTGGCAATCCGTGTTCGCGCCCGCGTCCACCAGCAGCATCGGGCGGCCCGGCACGGGCAGAAGCGTCGCCAGCGCGGGGCGGTCAATGCCCTTGATGCGGCCGATTTTGAACATCGCGCCCGCCATCAGCGCGCCCGTCGAACCGGCGGAGACAAACGCCTGCGCCTCCTTGCGGCGGACGATGTCCATGCCGACGACGAAGGTGGAATTTTTCTTGCGGCGCAGCGCCATGACGGGGTGCTCCTCGGTGGTGATGACTTCCGGCGCGTCCACTACCGTCAGGCGCTCGCGCACCCTGCCCAGCGCCTCCGCGTCGCCATAGGCCGAAATCGTCTCCTCCACCAGCGCCTGCGGGCCGACGAGGATGATGTCCATATCCGGGTATTCGCGCAGCGCGTCGATGGCGCCGTCCACGTTGACCTTGGGGGCGAAATCGCCGCCCATCGCGTCTACGACAATTTTCATGGTTTCTTCTCCTTTATCTTCTCGTAAAGGCATACATGCCGATGCCCGCGGCAATCGCGAGATTGAGCGAATCAATCTGATGGCTGTGCGGGATGAGCGTGCTCACGCCCATCTGCGCGAAGGCGTCCGGCAGGCCGCTGGCCTCGTTGCCAAAGACGAGCGAAAACGGCCCGTCCACCTTCTGCACGGCCTCGTCGAGCGGCACGGCGCCCGTCAGCATGAACGGGAAAAGTCGGCGCAGCGGATACTGCGCGCGGTATTGATCGAAGGAATCGAAGTGGCGCACATTGAGCGAAAACGCCGCGCCCATCGACGCGCGCACCACGCGGGGATCGTCCGAATCGACCGCCGGGCGGATGATCGCGATGTTTTTGAGGCCAAAGCCGAGCGCCGTGCGCAGGATCGTGCCCAGATTGCCGCTGTCGCTGGGGTGGTGGAGCACGATGTGCGGGCTGTCCTCGTCAAACCTGCCCTCCGCCTTTTTATAGACCATCGCCGCAAAGCAATTTTCTTTTTTGGAAATGCGCTCCAGCGCGCGGTCGGCGACCTCCACGCGGACGCCCGCCTCCTGCGCGTCCCTTTCCAGCGCCTGCACACCCTCGCTCTGCAAGCCGTTTGAGGAAACCAGCAGCCGCATGCAGCGCTTCTTGGCATTTTTGAGGCACTCCGTCGCGGGGAAAATGCCCGGCGCGTAGGAATAATCCAGCGCCTTGTCATACGCCTCCAGCTTTGCCAATCGCTTTCCCTCCTTTGATTTTCAAACACATTCAACCATTTTGTCATTATAGCAGACTTGGCCGCCCGCATCAAGCAAAAGCGCGAAAAAAACGGCGCGGCGCGGGTTTGCGCCCCGGTTTCTCGTCCAATCCTCACGGTTTCCCTTCTTTATTATTGTTCAATCATTGACTGTTTTCTGTTTATACTTGTAAAAACATCGTTTTTCGCTTATAATGTCATGTTGAAAAAAGCTGCTTTACGCATACACGGTCTATATTTTCCCGCTTTTTCGCGCAATACGGCTTGGATATTGGATACACGTCGCAATAGAAAGGACGTTTTCATGATGCCCGAAATTCTTCGCATCGGTCTGGATATCGGCTCGACCACCATCAAGTGCGTCGTGCTCGACGAAGCCGACAAGATTATTTATTCCTGTTATGAACGCCACCTCTCCCTGATCGCGCAGAAGACGCGCGAGCTGCTGACCCGCCTTGACAACGAGGTGGTGCACGGCGCGCCCGTCCGCCTGAGCATCTCCGGCTCGGCCGGCATGGGTCTGGCGCTCGGCTCGCACATCTCCTTCGTGCAGGAGGTCTACGCCACCAAGGTCGCGGCGGATATGCTCATGCCCGGCACGGACGTCATCATCGAGCTGGGCGGCGAGGACGCAAAAATTCTCTTCCTGCAGGGCACGCTCGAAGTGCGCATGAACGGCTCCTGCGCGGGCGGCACCGGCGCGTTCATCGACCAGATGGCCACGCTGCTGGGCGTGACCCCGACGGAGATGAACGAGGAGGCCAAAAAGGCGCAGCGCACCTACACCATCGCCTCGCGCTGCGGCGTGTTCGCCAAGACGGACGTGCAGCCCCTGCTCAATCAGGGCGCGGCGCGCGCGGACGTGGCGCGCTCCATCTTCATGGCCGTGGTCAACCAGACCATCGCCGGTCTGGCGCAGGGGCGGCCGATCGAGGGCAGTGTCGTCTACCTCGGCGGCCCGCTCACCTTTATGAGCGAGCTCCGCGCCTGCTTTGACGAGGCGCTGCACCTCACCGGCGTCTGCCCGGAAAATTCGCTGTACTTCGTCGCACTCGGCGCGGCGCATCAGCCCTCCGAGCCGGTTCTGCTCGGCGAATGTCTGGAAGCCATCGAGGCGTTCCACAGCACGGAGAGCTACAACGCCCTGCCGCCGCTCTTCCGGGATGAGGACGAGCTGGCCGCCTTCCGCGCGCGTCATGCCAAGGCGCAGGTCAAGCGCCGCGATCCGGCGGCGTATGCCGGCGACGTGTATCTGGGCATCGACTCCGGCTCGACGACCATCAAATCCGTCGTCATCGCCCCCGACGGGGCGCTGCTGCTGACCCGCTACCAGAGCAACAGCGGCGATCCCGTGCCCCATGTGCGCAGCTTCCTGACCGACCTGCGCACCGAGCACCCGGATTGGGTGATCCGCGCGGGCGCGGTCACCGGCTACGGCGAGGATCTGATCCGAAGCGCGTTCGGCGTGGATTTCGGCCTGGTCGAAACCGTGGCGCACTTCACCGCCGCGCGCGCGTTCATGCCCAACGTCGATTTCATCATCGACATCGGCGGGCAGGATATCAAGTGCTTTAAGATTCACAACGGCGTGATCGACAACATCTTCCTCAACGAAGCCTGCTCCTCCGGCTGCGGCTCGTTCCTGCAAACGTTCGCCAGCGCGCTGGGGTACAAGATCGAGGATTTCGCCCAGTTGGGTCTGGCCGCGCGCAAGCCGGTCGATCTCGGCTCCCGCTGCACGGTGTTTATGAATTCCTCCGTCAAGCAGGCGCAGAAGGACGGCGCGGATGTGACCGATATCTCTGCCGGCCTGTCCATCTCGGTCGTCAAAAACGCGCTCTACAAGGTCATCCGCTGCTCCGGCCCGCAGGAGCTGGGGCAGCATATCGTCGTGCAGGGCGGCACGTTCCTCAACGACGCGGTGCTCCGCGCGTTTGAAAACGAACTGGGCGTGGACGTCGTCCGCCCGGATATCGCGGGGCTGATGGGCGCTTACGGCGCGGCGCTGCACGCCATGGCGCAGCGCGCGCTGCACGCGGGCGAGAGCACCGTGCTCAGCCTCGACGCGCTGAATGCCTTCACCCACAGCGTCAAGCAGGCGCGCTGCGGCCTGTGCGAAAATCACTGCCGCCTGACGGTCAACGATTTCGGCGGCGGCCGCCGGTTCATCAGCGGCAACCGCTGTGACCGGCCGGTTTCCGGCGGCAGGCAGCAGAGCGGCCTGAATCTTTACGCCTACAAGCAGGAAAAGCTGCTGGCGCTCATCAACGACCGCCGGGAGAACGCGCCGCGCGGCACAATCGGCCTGCCGATGGGGCTCAACATGTATGAGCTTCTGCCCTTCTGGCACGCGCTGTTTACGGATCTTGGCTTTGACGTGGCCGTTTCCCCGTTCTCCAGCCGCAAGCTGTATATCGCCGGTCAGGCAACCATCCCGTCGGATACCGTCTGTTTCCCGGCCAAGCTGATGCACGGCCATGTCGATTACCTCATCGAGCAGGGCGTAAAGACCATCTTCTACCCCTGCATGAGCTACAACATGGACGAGCATCTGGGCGACAACCATTATAATTGCCCGGTCGTGGCGTATTATCCCGAGGTCATCGCCGCAAACATGCCCGCCGTGCGCCGGATTGATTTTATCCACGATTATGTGGGCATCGACCACCGCAAGGTGTTCCCGAAGAAACTGACCGGCATTTTGCAGCAGCATTTCCCGGATATCACCGCCCGTGAGGTTCGCCATGCCTGCGACGCGGCCTACGCCGCCTACGACGCCTACATGAACGACGTTCGCGCAAAGGGCGAGGAGATGATCGAGCAGGCGCGCCGGGAAGGCCGCCGCATCATCGTGCTGGTCGGCCGCCCGTATCACGTCGATCCCGAAATCAACCACGGCATCGACAAGCTGATCACGGGCTTCGGCGCGGCCGTCGTCACGGAGGATTCCCTCTCCTGGCACATGGAGAAGCAGGCGCAGGGCGTGCTCAACCAGTGGACGTATCACGCCCGGCTGTACGCCGCCGCGCGCTACATCACCACCCAGCGGGATATGAACCTCGTCCAGCTCGTCTCCTTCGGCTGCGGCGTGGACGCGATCACCACCGACGAGGTGCGCGAGATTCTGGAAGCCAAGGATAAGATTTACACCCAGATCAAGATCGACGAGATCACCAACCTGGGCGCGGTGCGCATCCGCCTGCGTTCGCTGTTCGCCGC
>ERZ1673738.4982-NODE-4982-length-12636-cov-13.765043_pt1 | contig 12636 bp, 9 predicted proteins | sample MGYA00580198_ERZ1673738 | MGnify/ENA primary metagenome ERZ1673738 (study PRJEB41218, sample SAMN15661784) | gut metagenome | host: Homo sapiens | place: Canada: London | collected 2015-08-20/2019-03-30 | study: EMG produced TPA metagenomics assembly of... | reverse complement strand
GGGGATGCAAGGGGCGGAGCCCCTTGCATGAAATAACCTTGGGCTCCCCCTTCCCGCCGGGAAGGGGGTGGGGGGATGGGGGCAAAAAAGCAAGCTAAAGTCAGGGTTGGCAGGCGACAAGAAAGGCAAGCCCCCCTGCCGGGCGTATGGTTCGCCCCTCTTTTCCCGTGCCGCGCTGGGTTCAGCCCGGGGATGCAAGGGGCGGAGCCCCTTGCATGAAATAACCTTGGTCTCCCCCTTCCCGTCGGGAAGGGGGGCGGGGGGATGGGGGCAAAATCAAAACTAAAGTCAGGGGCGGCGGGTAATCCAAAAGGCAAGCCCCCCCTGTGGATTCCGGAATGGCACGGTCAGCCGGCGACCAGCCGGGCAATACCCCCGCCTGGCGCCCCAACGGCAGGCCGAGCCGGCAACGGCGCGGCACATCTCCCCGTAACAATAATAATTTCTTGCGGAAAATGTGACATTTTCCCGAAAATATGTTGACAAGCTGGTGAAATCGCGCTATACTGATCGGACAATACAGTAAAGGAGAGTTAACCCAATGGAAAACAAGAATCTCGCACGCTTCCTCCTGACTTTCTTCCTCGGATGGATCGGAAGTCTCATCATCAACCACTCTTCCCTGAAGGTAGAGGGTTGGACATCCCGCACCGGCTGCTACATCCTGCTTACAATCGTGACCTTCGGAATCTACCAGATCGTGGCTTCCATCTGCAACCTGACCTTCGACGCCTCCAAGCCCAAGAACATCGGCTACAAGAAGGACGCGGCTCAGGCCTGATTTTCCCGTGAACCTCTCCGGAGGACTGCCTCGCATTGCGCGCGGCAGTCCTCTTTTGTCTGCCGGTTTCCGCCAGCCGTACACCCCGCCGCCGGAAAAACGCAAAAACTTTCCGCCGCTGCCGGTTTCTGTTTAACACAGCACCGCACGGCGCATACTGTGTTACAAAGCACGGCACAGGAGGTAGAGTATGCTCAGAGGCGCGCAGAAACAGATGATCGTGATCCGGACGCATGACAGCCGGCTCTTTGAGGAGGCGTACTTTGTCGTGCGCAAGCCGCGCACGGGACGTCCGGCGTGCAAGGAGGATATGCTGTGGGAGGCGAACCGCATCATCGAGCGCAGTCTCGCCGCCGCGGCACCGGCAGGGGGCACGGATACCGGCACAGCTCCCGCCGACGGAGACGAGCGCATCGCCGGGGCAGGGAACACCGCCGCGCACAGACAACCTGCCGGACGGCACCTGCCGTTCCTGCGGCGGCAGGGCATCGTCCGGGGACTGTGGTTCCTGCTCGGGGTGCTGTGCGGGGGCGGAGCGGTCAGCCTGCTGCATCTGCTGCCGTAAGCAGCCGCCGAAAAAATGCCCGAATTGCACGCGGGATCGGAACGGCGCATCGCCGGATTGCACAAACTTTCCGCCGTTTCGGGATGCGCTCGAAACTGCCTGTTGACAGAACGGCGCGGCGGGTGTATAATAAGACGATGTTTGTGTTCGGATACGGCTTCGCGGGGCGGTTCTGTACCGCCGGAGTTTATCGCCGGGGAAGGGTTCCCCGGTTCCGCCGGAGCCGGAACGACAGCGTCAGGCACAGGCGGCAGCAGCCGGACCCGGGTCGTAAAGGGGTTCGGCACGACGGTGCGGGAACCACTCCCCGCGCTGTCCCCCGCCCGCTCCGCGCTGTCACTCGGGGGCACGCGCCCCGCCAAAGCATAACATACAGAGAGAGAGGGGTTCCTGCCGCTCCCGCACGCTGCGCGACGGGGCAGGCGACCGATCTCCCAAGGCTCTCCCCGGTGTACAGACTGGCACCGGAAGGGTCTTGTTTTGCCGTGTCCGGAAAAGGGTTTTCCCCGTACCGCGCCGGCAAGGGTGCAGATGCCGCCGGCGTCTGCGCCGTTTCGGCGTTTTCTCCCGTCACCGGAGGATAAATGCCCGCCGGGCGTGCTGCTTGCGCACCCGGCTTCCGGCGGCGCCCACGATACGCGCCGCCTGCTGAATATTCAGAGGTGCTCATGTGAATTCGGCACCTCCACAGGAAAGGAAACAGTATGGATCAGAATACCAATAACAATACGCCTGACCGGAACGCCCCGGAGGGGACAGCCGCACCGGACGCCGCCGCAAAGCCGGAAAAGTCCCGTCGCCGCCCCAATCCCCGCCGCCGTCCCGCCCGCCGTCCGGCACAGGAGCAGTCCGACGGACTGTGGAGCGGCTCCCGTGACATTCTCGGCTCGCCCGAGATCCGCCTGAACGAGCAGACCGCGCCGGTCGCCGATGCGCCTGCAACCGATGCTCCCTCCGCCGCCCCTGCACCCGACGCGGACGCATCCGCCGGGAAAAAGCCCGGGCGCCAGCCCGGCCGTCAGCCCGGTCGCCGTCCGGGACGCCCCAAGGGAACCGGCAAGTCCGGCGCACAGAGCAAGCCTGCCGCCGAGGCGACCGGCACAGACGCAGTCAAACAGCCTGCCGCGGCACCCGCCAAGGCACCCGCGCGCCGCGGTCGCAAGCCCGCCGCGCAGAAGCCGGCATCCGATGCGCAGAGCGCGCAGAGCACGCAGAGCGCGGCACAGACTGTGCCGAACGCAAGGGGAGCGCAGAACGCCGCACCGGCGGCGGATAAGTCCCGCAAGCCCCGCTCCGGCGGGCGCGGACGGCGCAATGTCCCGATGGTGGTCAGCTCTGCGGACTCCATCGTCCGGGATGCCGAGATTCTGCGGCATGAGGGCAGTACCCTGCACGTGCGGCGCATGGGCGGCGAGCTTGCCTACATCCCCAAGGCAAAGCTGCGCATCATCCCGCTGGGCGGTCTGAATGAGATCGGAAAGAACATGACCGTCATCGAGTACGGCAATGACATCCTGGTGGTGGACTGCGGCATCGGATTCCCGGATGAGGACGAAATGCCCGGCATCGACCTGGTCATTCCGGACATCACCTATCTGGAGAACAACAGCGACCGTGTCCGGGGCATCGTGCTGACGCACGGTCACGAGGATCACATCGGTGCGATCCCCTACATCCTGCAGAAGCTGTCGGTGCCGATCTACGGCACCCGGCTGACGCTGGGCATCATCGAAAACAAACTGCAGGAGCACACCCTGCCGTGGAAGGCGGATCTGCGCTGTGTCAAGGCGGGAGACGTTATCCGGCTGGGGGCGTCCTTCACCGTGGAATTCATCCACGTAAACCACTCCATTGCGGACGCCTGCGCGCTTGCCATCAATACCCCGCTGGGAATGCTGGTGCACACCGGCGACTTCAAGCTGGATCTGACGCCGATCGACGGCGACATGATGAACATCACCCGGCTGGGCGAGCTGGGACGGGACGGCGTGCTGATGCTGATGTGCGAGTCCACCAACGCCGAGCGCCCCGGGCATACCCCCTCCGAGAAGAAGGTGGGCAAGTCGCTGGAGATGATCTTCACCATGAACCCGGAGAAGCGCATCGTCATTGCCACCTTCTCCTCCAACGTCCACCGCGTCCAGCAGATCATTGACATCAGCGCCCGCCACGGGCGCAAGGTCGCCGTCACGGGGCGGAGCATGATCAATATCGTCGCCGCCGCCGTGGAGCTGGGCTACATGAAGGTGCCGGCTGGCGTGCTGATCGACATTTCCGAGATCCGCCAGTACCGACCGGATCAGCTGACGCTTATCACCACGGGCAGTCAGGGCGAGCCGATGTCGGCACTCTACCGCATGGCGTTCGGGGATCATAATCAGGTCACGCTGGGTCCCTCCGACCTGGTCGTGCTGTCCGCCTCCGCCATTCCCGGCAACGAGAAGCTGGTCGGACGCATCATCAATGAGCTTGCCAAGATGGACGTGCAGGTCATCAACGATTCCTCTGTCGAGGTGCACGTGTCGGGTCACGCCTGCCAGGAGGAGCTGAAGCTCATGCAGGGGCTGGTGCACCCGCGCTACCTCATGCCTGTCCACGGCGAGTACAAGCACCTTGCCGCCAACCGCGAGCTGGGGCTGTCCATGGGCATTCCCTCCGACCATATCTTCATCTCCGACATCGGCAAGGTGCTGGAGATCGACGAGGCGGGCGCGAAATGGGGCGGCACCGTGCCTGCCGGCATCGTGCTGGTGGACGGATACGGCGTGGGCGACGTCGGCAACATTGTCCTGCGCGACCGCAAGCACCTGTCGCAGGACGGGCTGATTGTCGTGGTCGCCACGGTGGACGAGAACGCCGGACAGCTGGTGTCGGGTCCCGATATTGTCTCGCGCGGCTTCGTGTACGTGCGGGAGTCGGAGGATCTGATGGAGGAGGTGCGCCGCATCGCCGCCGCCGCCATCAACAGCTGCATCGACCGTCACGGGTGCGACTGGTACGAGATCAAGAACCGCATCAAGGACGATATCACCCGCTTCCTGTACACCCGGACCAAGCGCAAGCCCATGATCCTGCCCATCGTGATGGATGTCTGAGCCGGATCGGCGCCCCTCTGTGCCGGTGTCCCAAACGGACTTTTTCCGTGACGCAGCCCCCTGCCGGGCAGAATATCCGGCAGAACGGTGCAAAATTTTATACCAATTCACGACTCATTCATAAAAACAACACGAACGCAAGGTATAATAGGAGCATTATCCGCTGTCTGTCCCTGTGGGGCGGACAGCGCAAACACCCGCCCCCGCAGAAAGGGATTCCCCCCTCTTTGCGCCGTGCGGACAGAAAGAGAGGACTTCTCACTCATGAATCAGACCGCCGCGAAAAACAACAAGACAAAAAGTTCCCCGACAACGGTTCTGCTGATCGTTCTGCTGGCAGTTGCCGCGCTCATTCTGGTGTACAGCGTCATCAACAGCTTCGGCATCATCGGACGCATGAGCACCGCCGCCAAAACCGATAATTACTCCCTGAGCAAGAACCAGATCAAGGTTCTGAAGTATCAGCAGGAGCAGAATATTTACCAGAGCCTGTACTACAACTGTATGTACTACTCCTACGGGCTGAGCGGCTATTACACCGATTACTTCGGTGATCTCTCGGCTTACAAGAACAACCCGAGCGGCTACGCTTCGGCGCATATGAACAAGTATAACTTTGATTCGCTCGCTTACAGCCAGGCGGAGAACCTGCTCATCTACTGCGAGGGTGCTCGCGCCGCCGGCGTTTCGCTCAGCAAGGAGGAGCGCAACGACGAGGACGCACTCAAGAACATTGCCTATATCAACATGGAGACGCTGCGGAGCGGCGCCGACTCCAACGGGCAGACGCTGTCCGCCTACATCAAGGCGTGCATGGGCGAGGGCGTCAGCAAGGGCGACGTGCAGGGTGTCATTGAGATGACCATGCTTGCCAACAAGTACTACGAGCAGAAGGTGGAGGAGCTGAAGAACGCCGTCACCGAGGAGGACGCGAAGAAGTACCGCGAGGATAACAAGTCCAGCTTCTACTTCACCAAATACACGTCCTACACGCTCAAGAACACCGACTGGAAGGAAGACGCCGAGAAGGTCACCTCCGTTGAGGAGCTCAAGAAGCTGATCGTCAACAAGATGTTTGACAGCAGCTACAACGAGAAGTACAAGTCTGTCTTTACCGACAAGGGAATTACCGACGCGGACAAGGATCAGACCAAGAAGGACGTGCTGGCGACCATCCTGCACTGGGACAGCCTGGATGAAGGGCACGGCGACGAGGGCCACAAGGAGCCTGCGTTCGGTGTCAAGCCGTCCGAGGAAAAGACCGACGAGGACAAGTACAAGACTGCCGGCTACAATCTGGCGACCGCGCTGAACACCGATATCCAGAAGGAGCTTGCCAAGGTCAACGAGAGCGGCAAGTCGTACTACGCCGACCCCACCGCCTCCTCCGCGACCGATGCCCAGAAGTGGCTGTTCGACGCCGGACGTAAGAGCGGCGACCATACGGTCATCACCACCGAGACCAAGTCCACCGGAAAAGACGGCAAGGAGACGACCACCAAGCACTGCTACTGGTACCTGATCGCCAAGGATGAGGATATCATGCAGATCGACACCGAGAAGACCCGCAAGGGCTTCTATGTGGAGCTGACCGACGATACCGACAGCAGCATCAGCGCCACGGATAAGGTGAAGCGCACCGGCGTTGAGAAGTACGAGCTGGTCGAGAAGGCGGCATCGCAGGACGACCGCGTCAAGGTCTTTACCGACGTGCTGGGCGCGTCCGAGCAGTCCTCCATTTCCAAGAGCGCACTGTCCGGCAAGGAAGCCGTCGAGAAGTGGTTCTTCAGCGACGACCGCAAGGAGGGCGACTTTGATAAGGTGACGGTCACGACCGGCACCGACACCAAGGTTACCAAGTCGTATGCTGTCCTGTTCCTCGGCGTGAACGAGGAGAACTGGCTGATTTCCGCCAAGAGCTCGGTTGCCGGTGAGCGCCTCCAGACATGGTACAACGGGATGAAGGAATCCTGCCACCTGACCATGGATTACGAGCAGGCGACCGCCGCCGAGACCACCGGCGCGGCGACGACTGTCACCGGCGGCACTTCTGCCGCAACGGAGCCTGCTTCCGAGACCGCTACGGAGGCTGTTTCCGAGGGTGAGAGCGTGACCGAGACCGCGACCGAGCCCGCGGAGAGCGAGACTGCCGCATAAGGCACGGTCGGACAAAAGTTCGCTATACTGTGGGGGAGCGGAACACGCATCGGTGTGCCGCTTCCCCCTTCCTGCTTCCTCCTGTTCCTCACCTGCCGCCGCCGGACGGCATAGGATAAGCGGGGAAGCCACTGCGCCGTCCGGCGCACGCTGCGTGTGCCGGGGCGCCCTTTTGCCGAAAGGATGGATTTGCCTGTATGGTTCTGAAAGAAAAACACACCACCGTTGCGTACCGCTGCCCCTTCTGCGGCTCCGGCGTGATGAGTGCCGTGGGGCTGTTCGGACTGTCTGCCGACATGGTCAAACTGAAATGCCCCTGCGGAAAGAGCGAGATGCAGATCGTGCGGCAGCGGGAGAGCGCCGCGGACGGCACTGTCCGGTTGACGGTGCCCTGCCTGCTTTGCCCCAAGCCGCACACCTTTACCCTGCGCGATGCGGTTTTCTTCTCGGACGATCTGTTCACTTTGCCGTGCCCGTATTCGGACGTGAATATCTGCTTTACCGGGGAAATCAACCGGGTCAAGGCGGAGCTGGCGCGCACCGAGCTGGAGCTGCTGGATATGCTGGAGCAGAACGGCATTGCGGATTTCTCGGCACTGCACGGTGACGAGCGCGACCTCGGCGACCCGCAGGTGCGCGAGGTCGTGCTGTATGTCATCCGGGAGCTGGAGGCGGAGGGGAAGCTGTACTGCCGCTGCCCTGACCGACAGGAGCGCCCCGCCGACGATTTGTCGGAGGATGCCGTCCAACCGGGTGATGCGCCGTCCGATCGCGACACCTGCGACAGCGAGGATCGCTACGAGGCGGAGATCACGCCGGAGGGGATCCGCGTGACCTGCCGCCGTTGCGGTGCCACCGCCCTTGTGCCGACCGGCTCCATGGTTTCCGCCCATGAGTTTCTCACGGCGGATTCGCTGCGGCTGGAGTAACGGGAAAATCCGGTGCCCGGCAGGCGCCGGCATACGGGAACCCCCTGCACAATCCCGCTTCGGGATGTGCAGGGGGTTCCGCATTCTTTTCGGGGAAGTGAGACGGGTGCGAAAAAATCCGAGCCTCTGCCGTCCGGCAAAGACTCGGATTTCGTATTGGTGGAAACGAGGGGACTCGAACCCTTGACCTCACGGATGTGAACCGTGCGCTCTAACCAGCTGAGCTACGCTTCCTTGTGACCTGATTATTATAGCACAAGCGGCGGCGTATGTCAAGGTATTTTTTCAAAAACGCCGGATTTGTGCAGGTGTACAAAAATACAGCTGGATATTTGTGAATTATTGCAGAAAACCTGTGCCGCGTCCCGTCCGACCGGGGATGCAAGAGGCGAAGCCCCTTCGCTGTTTGTTAAGGCATTGCCGCGCAATTCCGATGGTACAATTGCGCAGTCGGATTTTTCGTCAGACAATACAAAAATTCGCAGGCTGTAGTAGAGCTACTGACAAGAATTTTTGTGAAGTATGACGGAAAAGACGCAAGCAAGTGTGCCATGCGTGGATTGCGCGGTAATGCCTTAAAATACTCCTTGACAAAATCCGACAGAACGGGTATAATAGATATAATGGTACAAAATAGTACAAAAACGCAACCGGAAACAGCGTCCGTCCGGATGCACCCTGTTCTGAGGAGGATCTGCCGTCATGAAAAAGAGGATTGCCGCCGCACTCGCCCTGCTTCTGCTCGCCAGCAGTGTCGCCGCCTGTAAAGGGAAACCGTCGGGGACAGACGAATCCGGAACGGGCGGGGGGGATGATACCGTTTTCGCTCCCGCGACCGGAACCGGTGAGGCTGCGACCACGTCTCCTGCCGCGACAGATCCGGACAGCGCCTCGGAGACTCTTCCGGAAACAGACACCCGGGCAGGCGAGGAGACCGGAACCGCTTCCGCCCCCGCCGAAACGGATACCGAAACGGAGCCGGCACATATCCGGGTTCCCGCAGGGGAGCCTGCCGATCTGACGCCCATCCTGCGCGGGGAATCCGCCGGGTATGATATGCAGTATAATTTCGCGGGAGCCAGCCTGAACGCCCTGCGCGCCGATGCCAATCTGCGCTTCTCGCAGAGCGGGGATATGACAGCGGGCGAGCAGGGACTGACTGTCCCTGCCGACCGCTGGGCGGCGGTCGGATTTGCCCGCAGTATGAACGCCCCCTGCACCGTGACCGCCCGCGTGGGCGCCACAAACTCCACGGGTGCCGCCAAGGTGACGTCTGCCGTCATGCTGGGACTGCGCTGCACCGATGCGGGGCATATCTATACCGACAGCGGACTGTGGATCATTGTCCGGGACAAGGCGGTCTTCGCCTGCCTCGGCGGGGATACCACGCCGGTTCAGCTTGCCGTGCATCTGCCCGCCGGACTTGACGCCGGTGTTTCCCTGCGGGCGGAGGATGACGGCTCCGTCCTGCGCGTGCTCGTTGAGGATACCGCCGTTGCGACAGCCCGCTTTTCGGATACCGCCGTCCGGCTGTTCAATGCCGCCGGAACGGAGGTTGCGTCCGCCGGACTGAACCGGATCGCGCACGGCGCAAATCTCGGCTATACCCGCATTCTGTCCCACAACACCAACGGGTGCCTGTCCGCGCTGAGCGCGGTGTCCAAGGTGTCCGCCTCGTATGCGACCACCGCCGGCACCGTGGCGCTCAAGGCGGAACGGGACTATCTGTTCCGCGATAAGGTGCAGTACAGCGCCGCCTTGCCGACCGTCCGGGTGGACGGACACTATCTGGCGGATGCGCAGGCGCTGGCGACACTGTTCGGATTTTCCTATTCCTTCAACGGAAACACTGCCACACTGAGCCGCCGGCTTCTGACGCTGACCTTCCGGGCAGGCGAGGACAGCGTCGGCGTCAACGGCGTTGCGTCGCCGTTCCCCACGGTCGTAAGGCGCGGGAACGGACTGCTTCTCTGCGCGGACTGGCTCGCGCCCATGCTGGGGTATACCGCCCTGTGCGGCGAGGATACGCTGTACATTTTCCCGGATGCCGCGCAGGATGCCGAGCGGCTGACTGCCGTCATGGATGAGCGCTACCGCCTGTACGAGACAACTGTCTACGACCGGACGACACCGGACTTTGACAAAACCGGCGTCGGCAAGTATACCGCGACGGATCCTGCCGCGCGGCTGGTCGGTATCGCCTACACCGCCGGACACACTGCCGCCAAGTCGTGGGGCAGTGCCGCCCGTCCGCTGCTGGGCGCGTACACCTCGGATGACCGGGAGATTATCTACCGGCACGGCGTCTGGCTTGCCGCCGCGGGCGTGGATTTCGTGTACGTGGACTGGTCACGCAATACGCTGTATGACCCCGACATCGCCGGGGATAAGCGCTCCGAGTACCGCACCATCGAGGAAACGACCGATCTGCTGTTTGAAATATGGTCATCCATTCCCGGTGCGCCGCGCATCTGCATCCTGCTGGGACCCGGCACGACCGGTCAGATGGGCATCGCGGGGGGCAGTCACCAGAGGAAGGCGGATCAGGTTTACCGGGCATATGCGGAAAAATACCCGGATCTGTACTTCTGCTATGAGGGGAAGCCGCTCCTGCTCTGCTATGGCGGAACGCCTGCCCGTCTGGGAACCAATCCGGACTGGAAGGACGACCGGTTCACGGTCCGCTGGATGACCGATTATGCGGGCGTGCAGACTGCCCTGATCGAGCCGGCAGACCTTACCGCGCCTGTCTACTGGACGCGCCGCGACCGGGATGCGCAGGTGCTGTCCGTCCGGGGGAGCCTTGCCGAGGCTGTCTCCTGCTCCGCCGCATGGAGCGGGCAGGGCAAAGAGGGCGACACCGCCTATGTTGCCGCCTGCGGCTTTGAGTCCGGCGAGACGCTCCGCAGGCAGTTCGCACGCGCCGACGCGCTGGGCGCCCGTATCGCGCTGGTCAGCGCGTGGAACGAGTGGTCTGCCGCGTCCCTCGGCTTCTCCGCTGACCTGGAGCCGTCCGATGCCGAGGGCACCTTCCGCTATGACCTGCTCTGTGAGCTGATCCGGCAGTTCAAGAGTTGACAGGCAGGGCGTTGCGGGAATTTCCGCCGGCGTGCATTCGCACCGTCCGGGCGGGGAAAAACAGGGGGTGCCGTAAACTATAAGCATAGCCCCCCGGCACCGGGTTTCCCGGTGTCGGGGGGCTATGTCGGCTGTCCCGTTACCCGATGCTCCGGACGGTGTAGCCCGCCTCGGTCACGACGCGCGTCAGCTCGCCGTCGGAGCCGGGAGCGGACAGCGTTACGGTTACGCGCCCGGCGCTGTGATCCGGTTCTGCCTTCTCCACGAAGGGGAGCGCCTCCAGCGCCTTGCGCACGCGCGCCTCACAGTGCGCGCACATCATTCCTTCCACGTACATGATTTTCTGCATATTGTTTGTCCTCCCTGTTTTTATTTGATAAGGTGATTTTATTTGATAGGGTTTCCGGCGGCGCAGTCGGTCATTCGCCCGACCGCCGCACGGAAGCGCGGGTGATCCTGCAACGGGGCAAACACGCGGCTCCCCGTCAGGTGCGGCAGCAGTCGGGCACACTTGCCGGCGTCCGGATCGGTGTGGCGTTCCGTCCCGTCCGCCGCGCGGGAGTAGGTGACGCGGTTGATGAGCGCCGAACCGTAAACCGCCTCGGCAGGGCGCCTGTCGTAGGCGACGGCATAGTCCGCCATCCGTTCGATCTGCTCCAGCGCGGCGTCGGTGTCCCCTTTTTCCATGTACAGCAACGCCATCTGCCGGCAGGAGTTGGCAAGCCTGTCCGCGTAGAACAGCGGCTCATCCCCGAATATCAGGCGGAATATCTCCACGCCGGTGGAAAGCAGCTCCAGCTTCCCGTCCACCGTGTAACGCCCGCCGGAAATATCCGGCACGCAGGCGAGATTGTACAGATGCCACCAGATGTTGTCGGCAAACAGGATGAGGTTTTCCTGCGCCTGCCGGAAGGCGGTCTCGCCGGTCAGCACGGTTGCCTTGATGATCTCCCGGCAGTACGCCATATCGTGGAACTGCTCGGCGATTTCCAGTGCCTGCACGCTGTCATCCAGCTGGTGCGCGTAGATGTCGCACAGCATCCGCTTGGTACGGTCGCGCAGGACGTCGTCACTGCAATCCTCCAGAATGTGCCGGCAGAGCGACACCGCCTCGCCCAGCGCGGCGCCGATGGCTGTGCGTGCCGCGCTCCGGGCGGACTCGTTCCCCGCCGTTTTCTCCGCCACCGTCTCGGCATACAGCGACAGCACCTCCGCCGCCTCCAGCCGCAGGGCGTAGCTGGACGGTACCTCTGCCATGGTCCTGCGCAGCAGTTCCAGCGCCTCCGGAACCCGCTCCGCCTCCAGCAGTGTGTCCACCTGCCCGATGCAGTCCTGCACGCGTTTTTCCGTGCGCCTGTCGGCGTAGCAGAGCAGTTCATCCATGCTGACGCTGAAGAAATCCGCAATGGCTGGCAGGTACCCCATGTCCGGGTAGCACACGCCGGATTCCCATCGTGACACTGCCTGCGGTGTCACGCCGAGGTGTCCCGCCAACTGATCCTGCGTTACGTCGTTCTTTCGCCTGAGCAGTCTTATCTGCTCTCCTATCCGGATCTTTTCCATCCTGTCTGTTCACCGCGCCCTTCCGGGATCCGTTCGATCCCTGACTGGTTTCATTATACTCTTATTCCGTCCGGAAGTCAATAGATTGTTGACAATTTGCGTGTAGGTTTATTTTTTTGAGGGGGTAACCCGGCGGGGCTTGCCTTCTTTGTCGCCTGCCGACCATGCCGTTAGCTTGCCTTTTCGCCCCCTATCCCCCCGCCCCCCTTCCCCGGCGGGGAAGGGGGAGCCCAAGGTTATTTCATGCAAGGGGCTTCGCCCCTTGCATCCCCGGGGTTGAACCCGGGCGGCACCGGAGCAGGGGGGCGAATCGCGCGCTGGCGGGGGGCTGCCCCGCCTTGCCGACTTGCCTCGCCGCCGCTGTCCCCAGCGGGGGGCTTGCCTTTCTTGTCGCCTGCCTACCCTGCCTTTAGCTGCCCCCTATCCCCCCGACCCCCTTCCCCGGCGGGGAAGGGGGAGACCAAGGTT
>ERZ1673738.4981-NODE-4981-length-12637-cov-26.902003_pt1 | contig 12637 bp, 8 predicted proteins | sample MGYA00580198_ERZ1673738 | MGnify/ENA primary metagenome ERZ1673738 (study PRJEB41218, sample SAMN15661784) | gut metagenome | host: Homo sapiens | place: Canada: London | collected 2015-08-20/2019-03-30 | study: EMG produced TPA metagenomics assembly of... | reverse complement strand
GAATGGTGTGAAATGCAATATCATTGACACTCCGGGACACATGGATTTTATTGCAGAGGTGGAGCGGACATTCAAAATGCTTGATGGAGCAGTCCTCATATTATCGGCAAAGGAAGGCATACAAGCACAAACAAAGTTGCTGTTCAAGACTTTGCAAAAACTGCAAATCCCGACAATTATATTTATCAATAAGATTGATCGTGCCGGCGTAAATCTTGAGCGTTTATATCTGGACATAAAAACAAATCTGTCGCAAGACGTCTTGTTTATGCAAACGGTTGTCGATGGAGTAGTTTACCCGATTTGCACCTCAACAGATATAAGGGCAGAACACAAAGAATTTGTATGCAACCATGACGACGATATATTAGAACTATATTTGGCGGATAAAGAAATCTTACCGGCAGATTATTGGAATGCGATAATCGCTCTTGTGGCAAAAGCCAAAGCCTATCCGGTCTTGCATGGATCAGCAATGTGCAATATTGGCATCAATGAGTTGTTAGACGCCATCATTTCTTTTATATTTCCTCCGGCATCAGTCCCAAATAGACTTTCAGCTTATCTTTATAAAATAGAACATGACCCCAAAGGGCATAAAAGAAGTTTTCTAAAAATTATTGACGGAAGTCTGAGACTTCGAACCGTTATAAAAGTCAATGATTCGGAAAAATTCATCAAGATTAAAAATCTAAAAACCATTTATCAGGGCAAAGAGATAAATGTTGATGAAGTGGTTGCTAATGATATCGCAATTATAGAAGATATAGAAGAATTAAGAATCGGAGATTATTTAGGTGTTAAACCTTGTCTGATTCAAGGATTATCTCATCAGCATCCCGCCCTTAAATCTTCTGTCCGACCAGACAAGCCCGAAGAGAGAAGCAAGTTGATATCCGCTCTAAATGTATTGTTTATTGAAGACCCGTCTCTGTCCTTTTCCATAAATTCATATAGTGATGAATTGGAAATCTCGTTATATGGTTTAACCCAAAAAGAAATCATACAAACATTGCTGGAAGAACGATTCTCCGTAAAGACCCATTTTGATGAAATCAAGACTATCTACAAAGAACGACCTAAAAAGAAGGTGAATAAGATTATCCATATCGAAGTCCCTCCCAACCCTTACTGGGCCTCAATAGGACTGACTCTGGAACCTTTACCGATAGGGTCAGGGGTGCAAATCGAAAGTGAAATCTCCTTTGGTTATCTGAACCATTCTTTTCAAAATGCCGTTTTTGAAGGAATCCGTATGTCTTGCCAATCGGGATTGCATGGATGGGAAGTGACGGATTTGAAAGTAACCTTTACTTATGCCCTTTATTATAGTCCGATAAGTACCCCTGCCGATTTTAGACAATTGTCTCCTTATGTCTTCAGGTTGGCTTTGCAACAATCAGGAGTGGATATTCTCGAACCGATGCTCTATTTTGAGTTACAGATACCACAAGTAGCAAGTTCCAAAGCTATTACAGATCTGCAAAAAATGATGTCTGAGATTAAAGGTATCAGTTGTAATAAAGAGTGGTGTCTTATTGAAGGGAAAGTTCCATTAAATACAAGTAAAGACTATGCTTCAGAAGTAAGTTCATACACTAAAGGCTTAGGCACTTTTATGGTTAAGCCGTGTGGGTATCAAATAACAAAAGGCGGTTATTCTGATAATATCCGTATGGAAGAAAAGGATAAACTTTTATTCATGTTTGAAAAATCAGTATCATCAAAATAATGGAACGATCCAGGAATTTCTATAAGACAATACGGTTGGGGTATATACTTATCTCCGTTCTTATCGGATGTATAGCATATAATAGCTTCTATGAATGGCAGGAGATAGAAGCATTAGAACTTGACAATAAAAAAATAGACGAGTTCCGAAAAGAGATAAACAATATCAATATTCAAATGATAAAATTTTCTCTATTTGGTGAAACAATACTGGAATGGAACGATAAAGATATCGAACATTACCATGCACAGCGTATGGCAATGGATAGTATGCTCTGCCGTTTCAAAGCTACCTATCCGGCAGAGCGTATAGACAGCGTACGCCATCTTCTCGAAGATAAGGAACGGCAGATGTGCCAAATCGTTCAAATACTTGAACAACAACAAGCCATCAACGATAAGATAACCAGTCAAGTACCTGTAATCGTGCAGAAGAGTGTGCAGGAACAGCCCAAGAAGTTCAAGCGCAAAGGTTTCTTGGGCATCTTCGGCAAAAAGGAAGAAGCGAAACCAACTGTGACTACCACGATGCACCGTTCCTTTAACCGGAATATGAGAACCGAACAACAGGCGCAAAGCCGCCGCTTATCGGTTCATGCCGATAGCCTTGCCGCACGAAATGCGGAACTTAACAGGCAACTGCAAGGACTGGTTGTTCAAATAGACGGGAAAGTACAAACTGACCTACAAAAGCGGGAAGCCGAGATAACAGCCATGCGGGAACGGTCGTTCATTCAGATTGGGGGCTTGACAGGGTTCGTTATACTGCTACTGGTCATATCATATATCATCATACACCGAAATGCCAACCGCATCAAGCGATATAAACAGGAAACCGCAGATTTAATCGAGCGACTGCAACAAATGGCAAAGCGAAACGAGGCACTGATAACCTCCCGCAAGAAAGCCGTACATACCATTACCCATGAATTACGCACACCGCTGACTGCAATAACGGGCTATGCCGGACTGATACAAAAAAACTTCAATGCGGATAAAACCGGGATGTATATCCGAAATATTCAGCAATCCTCCGACCGTATGCGTGAAATGCTTAATACTCTTCTGAGTTTCTTCCGGCTGGACGACGGCAAGGAACAACCTAATTTCTCCACGTGTAGGATTTCATCAATAGCGCATACGCTCGAATCAGAGTTTATGCCAATTGCCATAAACAAGGGACTTGCCCTTACTGTGACGAATCACACGGATGCTGTTGTCTTGACCGATAAGGAACGCATACTACAAATTGGAAATAACCTGCTGTCAAACGCCATCAAGTTCACTGAAAACGGTGGCGTTTCTCTGACAATGGGGTATGATAACGGTATGTTGAAACTTATCGTCAAAGATACGGGTACGGGTATGACCGAAGAGGAACAGCAACGTGTGTTCGGTGCGTTTGAACGTTTGTCAAACGCTGCCGCAAAGGACGGCTTCGGATTAGGTCTTTCCATTGTTCAGCGCATTGTGACAATGCTCGGCGGCACAATCCAGCTGAAGAGCGAGAAAGGCAAGGGCAGCCGTTTCACGGTGGAGATACCCATGCAGTCAGCCGAGGAATTGCCGGAACGGATAAATAAAACACAGATTCATCATAACCGAACACTCCATGATATTGTTGCCATCGACAATGACAAGGTACTTCTCCTAATGCTGAAAGAAATGTATGCACAAGAAGGGATACATTGCGACACTTGCACCGATGTTGCGGAACTGATGGAAATGATACGCCGGAAAGAATACAGTCTGCTTCTGACCGATTTGAATATGCCGGATATAAACGGCTTCGAGTTGTTGGAACTGCTACGCACCTCCAATGTGGGCAATTCAAGGATCATTCCGATTATTGTAACAACCGCTTCGGGCAGTTGCAACAGAGAGGAACTTTTAGAACGTGGATTTTCCGATTGCCTTCTCAAGCCGTTTTCCATATCGGAGCTGATGGAAGTTTCCGACAAGTGCGCCATGAAAGGTAAACAAAATGAAAAGCCTGATTTCTCCTCCCTACTGTCTTACGGCAATGAATCCGTCATGTTGGATAAACTGATAGCGGAAACCGAAAAGGAAATGCAGTCGGTCAGGGATGCGGAACAACGGAAAGACTTTCAAGAACTGGACGCCCTGACACACCACCTACGTAGTTCGTGGGAGATACTGCGTGCCGACCAACCATTAAGGGAACTTTATAAACAGCTTCATGGGAGTGCCGTTCCCGATTATGAAGCATTGAACAACGCCGTGACTGCCGTATTGGATAAGGGTTCGGAGATAATCCGGCTGGCAAAAGAAGAAAGGAGAAAATACGAAAATGGATAAAACAAAAATCATCGTGGTGGAGGACAACATCGTATATTGCGAGTTTGTCTGCAACCTGCTGGCACGGGAGAAATTCCGTACCGTGCAGGCTTTCCACCTCTCGACAGCGAAGAAACTTCTGCAACAAGCCGCTGACAATGATATAGTAGTTTCTGATTTGCGTCTGCCTGACGGTGACGGCATCGACCTATTGCGCTGGATGCGCAAAGAAGGCATGACGCAGCCGTTCATCATCATGACCGACTATGCCGAAGTACATACGGCGGTTGAAAGCATGAAACTCGGTTCGCTGGACTACATACCCAAGCAACTCGTGGAGGACAAACTCGTGCCTTTGCTCCGCACCATACTGAAAGAGCGGAATATCGGGCGAAGCCGCATGCCCGTATTTGCCCGTGACGGTTCAGCCTTTCAGAAAATCATGCACCGGATAAGGCTGGTAGCTCCTACCGACATGAGCGTACTGATATTCGGGGAGAACGGTACTGGCAAAGAGCATATTGCCCATCTACTGCACGATAAAAGCAAGCGTTTAGGCAAGCCTTTCGTGGCGGTGGACTGCGGCTCACTCACCAAAGAGCTTGCACCATCGGCGTTCTTCGGACACGTCAAAGGAGCGTTCACTGGTGCTGAAAACACAAAGAAAGGCTATTTCCACGAGGCGGAAGGCGGCACATTGTTTTTAGACGAAGTGGGTAATCTCGCACCAGAAACTCAACAGATGTTACTCCGTGCCATACAGGAACGGCGGTTCCGTCCCGTTGGCGACAAGTCCGACCGCAGTTTCAACGTCCGCATCATCGCCGCCACCAACGAGAATCTGGAAAAGGCGGTCAATGAAAAGCGTTTCCGGCAGGATTTGTTATACCGCCTACATGACTTTGAAATAACCGTTCTGCCCTTACGTGACTGTCAGGAGGACATCATGCCGCTGGCGGAGTTCTTCCGTGAGATTGCCAATAAGGAATTGGAGTGCAAGGTTAGCGGATTCAGTTCCGAAGCACGGAAAGCGTTGCTGACCCATTCATGGCCGGGCAACGTGCGCGAGCTTCGGCAGAAAATCATGGGTGCGGTGTTGCAGGCACAGACGGGACTTGTCACGAAAGAGCATCTGGAACTTGGGATAACCGAAACAACCTCTGTTACCGGCTTCTCCCTACGCAACGACGAGGAAGATAAAGAGCGGATTATACGTGCTTTGAAGCAGGCTGACGGGAACCGCAAGGTCGCCGCCGAACTGCTTGGAATAGGCAGGACAACACTCTATAATAAACTGGAAGAATATGGATTGAAGTATAAATTTGAGCAACCATAGCCCGCAATTCGCTGAAAATGGCTATCTTTGCATGACATATCAGAAGGTAACGGCGATTGGCAGAGCCTTTTGCCGCCTATATATAACATAAGACCGCAAGGCGTCCTAATGGGAATCTGGAAAATTAACATTGAAAGGAACTATTGCGTGATTGCTTATGCTATGCCTACGCATAGCGTGCATTCACCTATTCCTGTTAAGGGCATTCCAGAGCCTCCATTAGTGATAGCGTGGATTGCACGCTACTTTTTTGCCCTTGCCCAACGAAAGGAAACGCTAATGGGTAAAGTACAGATTCTTGCCGTCCTCACGATGGACGGTTGTCAAAGCTCCGAGTTATATTGCAAAGCGTATAAGGAACTGCGCCTTGAAGATTGCGGTATCAACGAGATAAGGGAAAACGCCCTTTATCATATCACACCGGATTATTCCATATCCATGCTTGACGAATGGCGGAAATCCACAACAGACATCTGCTATCTGGCGGAAGTCACCCCTGAAAAGACGGACTATATCAACGGGCTGCTGCGTATGCGTGTGGTGGATGAAATCATACTTTACACGATTCCTTTCATTGCCGGAACGGGAAAGCGTTTTTTCCAATCCGCCTTGCCTCAGGCACAATGGACGCTGACCTCACAGAAAGCATATCGCAACGGAGTGGTCCGCCATATCTATAAAGCGTGCGTTTGATGTCCGGAAAGTGGACGAATGTTCAGGAAATGAACATTTTACGTTGAATACGATTCCTGCCGGACAAATAAATTATAAAATTATCATTCTGAAATCCAGCACCTTGCAGAGAGCGTGCCGGATTTTTTATTTTATGAACACGCTTTTTGCCAATCATATTCATGTGCGCATACCGAAAAACAGAGTGTAAAATTTCAAAATTGACAGGACATGAATTATTTCTTATTGGCGGAAACCGAGTTCTTCCGCCGTATAAACGAAGCCGGGGACTGCAATATGGAAACGGCATATACGGCTTTCGCCACGCAAGTAATCGAGCTATGCAGCGGCAATGTGGACACCAACCGCACCATCATCGCGCTGGCTTACATTGAAATCGAGTTGCAGCACCATCCCGTACGCAATCTTCCCGAAGAAAAGAGGGAGATTGCAGCCTACATCAGCAAGGCACTCTCTTTCGTGAGGAAGATGCAGAAGTTCCTTGCCGCTCCCCAAGTGCCACCACTAATCCCCATCCGTACATCCTCCGACAACACAACCGAAAATCCCTCCTCACCCCTGCAATGGACGGGCAACGCCATCGACCTCGTGGAACTTATCTACGGCATCAACGAGATGGGCTGCATCAACAACGGCAACATGCCGCTTAAACAGCTTGCCCCGCTTCTCTACAAGATTTTCGGTGTTGAATCAAAGGACTGCTACCGCTTCTATATAGACATCAAACGCCGGAAGAACGAAAGCCGCACCTACTTCCTTGACAGGATGCAGGAGAAACTGAACGAAAGGATGCTCCGCGACGAGGAAATGGAACGTTTGAGAAAATAATCCTGTACCAATGATGAATCAGGGGGTGACGTTATGCCACTCTCTGATTTTTTGTAGGTTTTGTACCTGCCGTGCAAATACATTTCGTTATCTATTCACCCGAAAACCAGCGAAAAGCACTATCTTTGTACCCACATTACAGAATTGTATATGAGCATAGACAACCTCGACATAGTAAAACGGCTGATAGCCGAAAAAGAATGCGGACGGGTGGAGTTCAAGGAAACTACCGGACAGTTGGAGCGCGGCATGGAAACGCTTTGTGCCTTCCTTAACGGAGAAGGCGGCACGGTATTGTTCGGTGTCACCGACAAGGGAAAAATCATCGGACAGGACGTGAGCGACAAAACCAAGCGGGATATAGCGGACGCGATCCGGCGTATCGAGCCGTTTGCCACAGTTGAAGTTTCTTATACTGAAATACCATACACCGGCAAAAGCGTCATCGCACTGTCTGCGGAAGAACAAAGATATATGCGTCCGTTCTCTTACAAAGGACGGGCTTACCTGCGGGTGGAAAGCGCGACGTCCACCATGCCGCAGGAGATGTATAACCAATACCTGATACAGCGGGGCGGGAAATACGCTTGGGAGTCAATGACAAATCCCGACCTTAAAATATCCGACCTTGACGAACATGCCGTCATTAGTGCTGTTCGCGGGGGAATCAGAAGCGGTCGTTTACCTGAAACAACCATAAGGGAAGACCTGCCGACCATTCTCGAAAAATTCAGTCTGTTGCATGACGGGAAACTTAACAATGCTTCAGCAGTGCTGTTCGGTCGTGATTTTTATTATTATCCCCAATGCCTGCTCCGTCTGGCGCGTTTCAAAGGCACGACGAAAGACGAGTTTATAGACAATCAACGTGTCACCGGGAATATCTACGCACTGCTGGATGCGGCAATGGCGTTCTTTTTCAAGCATCTCTCCCTTTCCGGAAAGATAGAGGGGCTATACCGTGAGGAGGAACTGGAAATACCTTACAAGGCTTTGAGGGAGTGCTGCACAAACGCCTTGTGCCACCGCTCGTACCACCGTCCCGGAAGTTCGGTGGGGATAGCCATCTATGACGACCGTGTGGAAATAGAGAACAGCGGAACATTTCCACCTGACATGACAATGGAAAAGCTGTTAAGCGGTCATAATTCAGAACCGCAAAACCTGATCATAGCGAATGTGCTGTATAAAAGCGAGGTCTTGGAAAGCTGGGGAAGGGGCATCGGGCTTATTATAAGCGAGTGCCGTCGTGTAGGCATTCCTGATCCGGAATTCCATACGGACGGAAACAGCGTATGGGTTATTTTCCGCTATGTCCGGAAAGCTGTGGGGTACAACCCGACAGTTACCCCACAGTCGCCCGACAGTTACCCCACAACCACCCCACAAGTGGGAAAAGTGTTGTCCGCAATAGAGAAACAGACGCTCTCGACAAAAGAGATTATGGGCATGATCGGATTGAAAGACAAAAGCAATTTCTTGGAACTCTACCTATATCCTGCAATAAGGCTGGATTTGGTGGAGCCGATTTACCCGGAAAAGCCTAAACACCCACGACAGAAATACCGCCTTACAGAGAAAGGCTTGGAATTGTTAAAACAGCAATAGGCATGGCGAAAAAGAAGAAGAAACAGCAGGGACACTATTGCCGTATCTGCGGTGATTACAAGGCGAACGAGAAGTTCAGCGGCAAAGGTCACGCACAACATATCTGCAAGAGTTGCATGTCCGCCATGCACAGCGGCAAGAATCCGGAAGATATTCTGCCGGAGCCGTTACCCGTGAGCCGTGAAACGACACGCTTCAAGAAACTGGACAAAGAGGAAAAAGCCGTGTTGAAGGCGTTTATCACCGAAGCAGTAACCGAATACTGGCAGGAAAACAGACAGATACCGTTTTCGGACAGTTTTTCCGAACTTAAAAAATATATCATCGGAACTTACGATGAGGAATGCGACATACTCCTGAAAGATGACGCGGAACTGAAGACCTACTTTCAGACACATACGATAACGACCATAAACAAATTGCTGAAAGAGGAAAATCCGGAAAACGAAGGGTAAAGATAACGGGCGGAACAAGGTCTCAAACTTGCCCCGCCCGTTTTTGTTGCCGTCTGCCGGCTATTTCTGCTGCAACAGATGTTTCAAGTTCTCGTCACCCGCGATACGCTCCAGCTCGTCGGCGACAATCTGTTTCACCTCCTCCTTGATACGCCTGTAATTCGCCTGCACTGTTTCCTTCATGCAGTCTTTGCCATCCTCGTCCGTGAAGTCAGTAATTACGGGTATCGGCTTGTAGGCTTTCTCCTCGCGCTTGACCTTCTCGGCATCCACGACAATCTCACAGTGGAAAATCTTCTGCTCGATACGCTCGTTGAAGTTGTCGGACACCGAACCGACGAACATGCCCTGCGTCAATCCGGAAATCTTGCTCGGCGGGATAAGCGCGTCCATCTGCGTGTTGATGGAGGTGGAAACATCCTGCCTGTTGATGGAAATGGACTGCCGTTTCTGCAACACCTTTCCGAAGCGTTCGGAGAGCGTCTTGGCTGTTTCGCCCACCACCTGACCGGAGAAGATATTTCCGACCGTGTTCATCACCACTTTGGCTTCCTTGTCCCCGTAGTCACGTACCAACTGACTGAAATCCTGAAATCCCAGACACACGGCAACCTTGTTACTTCGCGCGGTGGCGATAAGGTTGTCCAGTCCCTTGAAATATATCGTCGGAAGCTCGTCTATAATTACCGAAGACTTCAGCATCCCCTTCTTGTTAATGAGCTTCACAATACGGGAGTTATACAGACCGAGAGCCGCACCGTAAATATTCTGACGGTCGGGATTATTACCCACGCACAGGATTTTCGGATCTTCGGGATTATTGATGTCCAGCGTAAACTCGCTGTCTGACATTACCCAATAGAGTTGCGGGGAAATCATGCGCGAGAGCGGAATTTTTGCACTTGCTATCTGCCCCATCAACTGCTCGGCAGCCCCTCCGAGCCATGCGTCCATGAACGGTGAGAGATAGTTCTCCAGTTCGGGATAAGAGGTCAGAATCGGGAAAATATCCTCATAGCGGCGGTTCAGGAACTCGATGGCATGGGGGAACGTGCAATACTTGCCGTTCTGAAAAATTTTAAGATACCAGATGATAGCCGCGAAAAGGATGATGGGCGATTCCACAAAGAAGTCGCCCTGCTTCTGCACCCAACTTTTATTTAAGTTGAGCATGATGGTGTACGCGCTCTCGTAAGCGTCCGTGATGTCCTCCATGAAGTCCGGGTGAATGGGATTGCAACGGTGCGAGCGTCGCGGGTCGTCGAAGTTTATCACATAAAACTTCGGCTTCACCTTGTATCCCTCCGGGTGGTTGAGCAGATGATTATAGGCAATCGTGGACAAGTCACTGAATTTGAAATCATAGACATACATCGAGAAGCCCTTCTCTATCTGCTGCTTGATAAAACTGTTTACCACCGCGTATGACTTTCCGCTGCCCGGCGTACCCAATACGATGGAAGCCCTGAAGGGATTCACTACGTTAATCCAGCCGTTGTTCCAACGTTTCCTGTAATAAAAGCGTGTGGGCAGATTGACCGAATACTCGCTTTCGATGAGCCGTGTTTCCTGCATGAAGCTCTCGTTCTCGTTGTTGAACACATCATCCATGAGGTTGTGCTTCAACAGGCGGCTCATCCACAGACCGCCCATCAGCAGGCATACATAGCCCGTGCCGACGGTCAGCACGTAAAGTCCCGTCACCGCTTCAACCGGCAGCGGCAATGCCAGTATCCACCAGTTGAGGAAGAACAGCACGAACCCTGCGGCAAGTGCCGTCCAGATTCTTCCCCAAGTGATTTTCTCTCCCTTGACGCCCTTTGTCCCCAGACAGGACAGGGCAAGCAGGAGGACGGCGAACAGTTTCGTGTAGAGGATGGAACGGAACAGCCCCGCCGTGCGGTTGAAATTCATCAGGATTCTATCCACCACGCCGATGTCCACGCCCCAGAGCCGTATGGCTTCATAGCAGAACCAGTACACGTTCATGACCACTAAAATAATACTCACGGCACGCAGAAAATCCATGATTTTCGCCAATGCCCTCAAATCGTCTTCTTGTTGTGACATACATTGATTTTTTAATTGTTGATACTCCGATTACATACCCAAGCCCTTGCGCTTTTTCTTCTTTTTGCGCTTCATCGCCCGGATGAAAGCCTCTTCCTCGGCATCGGTCGCCGGACCTTCGGGAGTGAGCAAGCCCATTCCGCCCGATACGTCTTCACGGTCGTATGCGGTCTGTCCGTGTGCCTTGTCCGCAGCATCCATAGGGATGGATAACGGTATCGGCGGTTGTCCGGCGTATGGCAGGGTGAAGTGTTCCTGCAAGGCATTCGCCGAAAGCTCCTTACCCATGCGCGAACCGTTCAGCACGCATCCCGTGCGGTGGTCGATGAAGGTAGCCCCATAGATGCGCCCTTCCTCTGTGTAGCGCAGTACGGTGTCGATGCCCTTCTCTTTGAGTTGGGATACAAATTTGTCCTTGTCATAAGTGCCTTGCAGCACGGAAAGGACGGTGCGTTTCGTCATGTCTGCCAGTTTCCTGTCCTTGATTTCCGATTTGGAACGGACAAACTTCTTCTGCACGGCTTCATAGCCTGCGGACTTCCCGAAAAGCGAGGACTTGAACGGGTTGCCCGTCTTGTTCCCGGCATCATCGGTGACGGAATAGACCAGCCCGTGATACTCACGTCCGCGCACGTTTCCCCGCGCTTCCTCCACCGTCATATTATATAAGGAAAGGAGGGCGCGGTATTCGCCCATCGTCTGGAAACGGTAACGGCGGTTAAGTTCCTTTACCACATTCCCCGCCTGTTTCTTCACATCGCCCGCCAAAACATCCACTTTATGCAGCGGCATATCGGTACGGCGGCTTTTCCGTTCCGCGTCATGCAGCCCGTATTTCCGTTCCAGCTCGCGGGTTATCTGCTTGCTACGGTAAAAGTTGTTTCGGGTGTCTATGCTCCTGCCGTCCCCGTCCACCCGCACCGTCACGATATGCAGGTGGTGGCGGTCTATGTCCTCATGCTTGTACACCATATAGGGCTGGTTGCCGAAGCCCATCTTCTCCAGATACTCCCGCGCGATGTCCTGAAGCTCGGTGTCGGTCAGCATATCGTCGGGATGCGGGTTGAGCGAGATATGCACCACCGGCTTCTCCACCTTCGACCGCACGGGCATCAGGGCGAGGAAGTCCTCCATCGCCCGGCGGATGTCCACCGTTCCCGTACCGTCATTGTAGATGCGGTTGGTCGTCAGCAGCCGCCCTTCCTCCTTGTTGATCTTCTCCCCGTTGTAGGCAAGTGCGCCGTACAACGAGTTTCCTACGCTGATTTTTGCGACCATTTTTCCTGCATCTCTTTAGACAGTTCCACAATCTGGCGGCTCAGTTTCACGAGTTCGACGGTCTGTTGCTCCAGTTTGTAGAGCAACGCCATCGCCTTTTTCTCGGAAAAATGCAGCCTCAGTTCCTTCACGACTTGGTTGTAGTTCGTGCCTATTGCGCGGAATTGCGCATGAAAATCAGATAGCTTGGTGTAGTAATCCACCAGCGTTTTATCCACTTTCAGTACCTTGAACGGTTGCCCGAAGAAGTGCGCCTTCAGGAAAACCGACTTGGCGTAAACGCCCGACTTCTCGAACATGGAGAGGAAACGGTTGTGTTCCTCCTCGCTGAAACGGACGG
>ERZ1673738.4974-NODE-4974-length-12654-cov-5.735138_pt1 | contig 12654 bp, 9 predicted proteins | sample MGYA00580198_ERZ1673738 | MGnify/ENA primary metagenome ERZ1673738 (study PRJEB41218, sample SAMN15661784) | gut metagenome | host: Homo sapiens | place: Canada: London | collected 2015-08-20/2019-03-30 | study: EMG produced TPA metagenomics assembly of... | reverse complement strand
TAACGTGAAAATAGGAATGTTTTGAAATTAAGACTTGCAAAACGAAAAAGCGCGTGCTATAATCCGATTATAACATGACAGCGCGGGAGCCGCAAGCGCCCGCTTCTGCCAACATGATAAGGGAGGAAATTGCGATGAAAAAACGTCTTCTTGCGTGGCTTCTTTTGATGGCCATGCTCCTGACCGTCGGCGCGGTGGCCGCGGCGGAAACGAACCCGAACGCCGGGCTGGGCTATTACCCCGGCACGAGTGAAAAGGGCTGGATCAGCGTGGAATGTTCCACGATGAGCAAGATGAACCCGTTCCTCCAGACCTACTCCACCGAGTTCTCCATCAACCGCCACATCTGGGATTGCCTCGTCAAGCTCAGCCCGGAAGATAACTCCATCGTCCCGGCCGCGGCCGAGAGCTGGGAATCCTCCGAGGATGGCATGAACTGGACGTTCCACATCCGCAAGGGTATGAAGTGGGTCAACTCCAAGGGCGAGGTTATCGGCGACGTGACCGCCAACGACTTCGTGTTCGCGTGGCGTCAGCTCCTGAACCCGGCGAACGCCGCCGAGTATTACGCCTTCGCGACCGTCTTTAAGAACGGTCAGGCCTACTACGATTACGCCTCCGGCGTGGACGGCGCGCCCGAGGTCAAGATCGAGGACGTCGGCTTCAAGGCGGCGGACGATTACACGCTCGTCTGCGAGCTGGAGAACTACCTGCCGTACTTCCTGCAGTATGTGAAGTTCGAGGTCATGGCGCCGGTATACGAGCCGTTCTACACCGAGGTCGGCGCCGATCTGTTCGGCACCGCGCCGGAATACATCTGCTACAACGGCCCGTTCTACATGAGCGAGTGGGTGCTGGAGAACAGCATCAGCTGCCCGAAGAACGAAGCCTACTGGGATGCGGACAAGGTTAACCTCGCCGGCATCAAGTGGGTGAAGTACACCGATACCAACGCGAAGTTCAACGCCTTTGTCGGCGGCGAGCTGGATGTGCTCGACCTGACCGGCGAGCAGCGCGCCATGCTGGAGGCCGAAGGCTATAAGCCGAGCAACTACATGGGCGGCTACAGCTACTGGTACTGGTGCAACGTCAAGGATACGGCGCGCGACGTGGCCAACATGAACCTGCGCAAGGCCATCAGCGCGGCGCTGGATCGCGAGCAGATCATCGCGACCGTGTATAAGAACGACAACGAGCCGTCCCCGTGTCTGGCCTACGGCATCAGCGGCGTGAACACCGAGACCTTCGGCGAGGCCGTGGTCGCGGCCAACGGCGGCAATCCGCTGTACGCGCCGACCGCCGATCTGGACAGCGCGAAGGAATACCTCGCCAAGGCGCTTGAAGAGCTGGGCTACAAGGACGCTTCCGAAGTCAGCCTCTGCCTGATGACCTCCGAGGGCACGCAGAACGAGCTGCTCAGCCAGGTTGTGCAGGAGCAGCTCCGCAAGAACCTCGGCCTGAACGTCACCATCGAGGTGCTGACCATTACCGAATGGCGCGCCCGCCGTAATTCGCTGGACTTTGACGTCTGCTTCGGCGGCTGGGGTCCGGACTACAACGATCCGATGACCGACCTCGATCTGATGATGAGCACCAACGGCAACAACCACACCGGTTATGCCGACGCGGATTACGACGCGCTGATCGAGTCCACCAAGACCGAGCGCGACGCGGCCGCCCGCGAGCAGATCTTCGTGCAGGCTGAAATGAAGCTGGCCGAGGATATGCCGGTGATCCCGGTCTACTGGCGTCACGAGGATTACGCGGCCAGCGAAAAGCTGGTCGAGGGCTATGCCCGCAAGCCGTTCCAGGCGTACAACTTCATCTACACCAAACTTGCCGACTAAGACAAAATCTGCCCTCTAAACGAAGAAAAGCGGCATGGGAAGACCCATGCCGTTTTCTTCCATTTCAAGGGCGAAATGAAAAGGGCATGAAAGAAACAAAAAAGGAGGGAGCGCGTTGATTCGCTACATTATCAAGCGTCTCGTCTATGCGGTGCTGACGCTGTTTGTGCTCATCTCGCTCACGTTTTTTATGATGCGCATGCTTCCGGGCGACCCGTTCATCGGCGATAAGACCGTCTCTGCGACGGCCATGGCCAACATGAACGCGAAATACGGCCTGGATAAGCCTGTGTTTGTGCAATATCTGATGTATATGGGCAACTGCCTGCGCGGCGATCTGGGAATTTCCATCACCTACAACCGCGACGTGATGACCATTATCTCCGAATCGTTCCTCGTTTCGGCAGATCTGGGCATTCGCGCAATCATCTTCGCCGTGATTATCGGCATTCTGCTCGGCGCTGTGGCCGCCATCAAGCGCGGCAGCGTGTGGGACTCCGTATCCATGTTCATCGCCATGATCGGCGTCTCCGTGCCGAGCTTCATTCTGGGCGCGGTGCTGCAATACTTCCTCGGCTTGCAGCTGCGCAAAACCTTCGGCATCAATCTCTTCCCGATTCAGGGCTGGGGCAAGTTCAACCAGACGCTGCTGCCCTCCTTCGCGTTGGGACTCGGTTCGCTGGCGACGGTTTCCCGCCTGATGCGCACGAGTATGCTCGACGTGCTGGGGCAGGATTACATCAAGACCGCCAAATCGAAGGGCCTCTCGCAGGGCAAGATCCTCTGGCGGCACGCGCTGCGCAACGCCATCATGCCGGTGGTGACGGTGATGGGCCCGACGGTGGCCTCCGTGCTGACGGGCACGTTCGTCATCGAGAGCATCTTCAACATCCCCGGTCTGGGCAAGTACTTTGTCACCAGCATCAAAGACCTTGACTACACGATGATCGGCGGCACGGTCGTCTTCTACGGCGGCCTGCTGATCGTCTGCACCCTGGTGGTCGATCTGCTGTACGGCTTCATCGATCCGCGCGTGAAACTGGAGGGCTGAGCATGGAACACATTGAAAAATCCCGCTTTGCCCACGTCGGCCAAAGCGCGCAGGAGAGCGAATCCATCAAGCGCCAGAGCCTCACGTTCATGCAGGACGCCATGCGCCGCCTGTGGAAGAACAAGGTGGCGGTGGTCTGCGTCGCGGTCATTCTGCTGCTGACGGCGATGAGCATCTTTGCGCCGATGGTTTCCAAATTCGACTATCGCGAGCAGCATTACAGCCACACCAACGCCCCGATGGGCACGGTTTGCAATGAGAGCGGCGCGGAGGGCGAAGGCCACGTGCATTATTTCGGCACGGATACGCTCGGCCGCGACATCTTCACCCGCATCTGGATGGGCGGCCGCGTGTCGCTGACCATCGCCGTGGTCAGCGCGCTGGTCGATCTGATTCTGGGCAGCATTTACGGCGGCATCTCCGGCTACTTCGGCGGCACGCTGGATATCATTATGATGCGCCTGCTGGAGATCATCAACGGCATTCCGTACCTGATTATCGTCATTCTGCTGATGATGATCCTCAGACCCGGCATGATGACCATTATCATCGCTTATTCGCTCGTCGGCTGGATTCCGATGGCTCGCCTTGTGCGCGGTCAGGTTGTCGCGCTCAAGCAGCAGGAATACATCGCGGCGGCGGAAGCCATGGGCGCGGGGCCCGCGCGCATCATCGCGCGCCATCTGCTGCCCAACACGCTCTCCGTGGTGATCGTCCGCGTGACGCTCTCCATCCCGAGCGCCATCTTTTCGGAGGCCTACCTCAGCTACATCGGTCTGGGTATTCCGCTGCCGATGTGCTCCTGGGGCTCGCTGGCGCAGCTCGGCATTGAAAATTTCCGCATCTATCCCTACCAGCTCATCATTCCGGCAATCTGCATCAGCCTGACGATGCTGGCGTTCAATATGTTCGGCGACGGCCTGCGCGATGCGTTTGACCCGCGCCTGAGGAGGTAAGGCGGCATGGCAGAGAGAGTTTTGGATATGGAAAACCTGCATGTGTCGTTTGACACCTATGCGGGCGAGGTCAAGGCTGTCCGCGGCGTGACGCTGCACGTGGACGAGGGCGAGGTGCTGGCGATTGTCGGCGAGAGCGGCTGCGGCAAGTCCGTGACCGCGCAGACGATTATGAAGCTCAACCCGATGCCCCCGGCGCGCATCGTCGAAGGCAGCATCAATCTGGCCGGGCACGACGTCGTGAAGGCCAGCGAAAAAGAAATGCAGAAAATTCGCGGCAAGGAAGTCGCTATGATTTTCCAGGACCCGATGACCTGCATGAACCCGACCACACAGGTCGGCAAGCAGATTGTCGAGTCCATCAAGCTGCACAGGCATCTCTCCCGGCAGGAGGCGAAGGAAGAGGCGGTCAAGTGCCTCAAGCAGGTCAACATCCCCAACCCGGAGGAGCGCGCCAAGCAGTATCCGCACGAGTTTTCCGGCGGCATGCGCCAGCGCGCGATGATCGCCATGGCGCTGAGCTGCAACCCGAAGCTGCTGATCGCCGACGAGCCGACGACGGCGCTGGATGTGACGATTCAGGCGCAGATCATGGATTTGCTGGTGGAGCTGAAGGACAAGATCAACACCGCCATCATCCTCATTACGCACGATCTCGGCGTGGTCGCGGGCATTGCCGACCGCGTCGCCGTGATGTACGCGGGCAAGGTGGTTGAGACCGGCACGACCGCGCAGATTTTCTACGAGCACAAGCATCCCTACACGGAGGCGCTGCTGCGCAGCCTGCCCTCCGCCGAGGCGGGCAAGCGCGAACCGCTGATGAGCATACCGGGCACGCCGCCCGACCTGCTCTGCCCGCCGAAGGGCTGCGGCTTTGCGGCGCGCTGCCGCCACTGCATGCAGATTTGCCGCGAGGAGCAGCCGCCGGAGTTTGAACTGGGCGACGGGCACAAGGCGAGCTGCTGGCTGCTGCACCCGGATTGCCCGTGCGCAGCGGAGAGGGGGGACGACCAATGACGGACGAGGTTCTGGTTCGCGCCGAACACATTTGCAAATATTTCAAGATTGGCGGCGGGCGCATGCTGCACGCGGTCGAGGACGTCAACCTCGACATCCACCGCGGCGAGACGCTCGGCCTCGTCGGCGAGAGCGGCTGCGGCAAATCGACGCTCGGCCGCACGCTGATGGGCATCTATCAGCCGACCAAGGGCAAGCTGATTTACGACGGAAAGCCGGTCGATCTATCCAACAAGAAGGATCGCTTTGCCTTCGCCAAAAAGGCGCAGATCGTCTTTCAGGATCCCTACGCTTCGCTCGACCCGCGCATGACCGTCGGCTCGATCATCGAAGAGGGCATGATTATCCACAACATGTACGACGCGAAGCGCCGTCAGGAGCGCGTGGCCGAGCTGCTTTCGATCGTCGGGCTCAACCGTGAGCACGCCAACCGCTTCCCGCACGAGTTTTCCGGCGGCCAGCGCCAGCGCATCGGCATTGCCCGCGCGCTCGCCATCGAGCCGGAGTTCATCGTCTGCGACGAGCCGATTTCCGCGCTGGATGTGTCGATTCAGGCGCAGGTGATCAATCTCCTGCACGATTTGCAGGAGCGCATGGGGCTGACGTACCTGTTCATCGCGCACGATTTGAACATCGTCAAATACATCTCCGACCGCATCGCGGTGATGTATCTGGGCAGCATGGTGGAGCTGGCGACGAGCGACGAACTGTACGCCCATACGCTGCACCCGTACTCGAAGGCGCTGCTTTCCGCCGTGCCGATCCCCGATCCGAAGCTGGAGGCGCAGAAGAAGCGCCAGATCATCGAGGGCGACGTACCCAGCCCAATTAACAAACCCAGGGGCTGCGCATTCTCCAGCCGCTGCCCGATGGCCTGCGACAAGTGCCGCCAGAGCGCGCCGACCCTCAAGGAGGCCGCGCCGGGGCATTTCGTGGCCTGCCATTTGGTGGAGGCACAAGGCTGAAAACGAGAGGCTGTCAAGCTTAAACCGAACATTTCAAGAAACAAATATCTAAGCATTTTGGGATATGGGGCTTTGCCCCATCGCCCCACCAAAGGGCTTTCCGTTTTCGTTTGTTTGTTTCTGCCACTGGCAGCAACAACCGAAAACCTCTTTGGAAACCTTCGGGCGCAAATACTTAGGCTTACTCTTGAAATATCGGCGCTGTGAGCTTGACAGCCCTATTTTTTACGATGCGAGTTGACAAAGCGTTTTCACAAACACGCAAAAATGAATCAAAAGCAAAATCCTGCATAATCATGCAAAAAGTCAACCCTTCGGACGAAAAAGGAGCAGATGAAACTCACAAAATGAATAATCAGTCGTTTGAAATGCGAAAAACGGCGCGAAAACGGCTGAATATGCATCGAAACTGCAAAACAATGTGAATAAAAATTAAAAAAGGTCTTGCATAAACTGACAAACCCTGCTATAATGAGCTCAGTTTTACAAAAACAATCGTTTTTGAGAAGGCTGAATCGTTTCGCTGTTTCACGCTTTGCATTGACAAAGCGCCGGGAATAGAAAAAATTGATGGAGGGCATACACTATGAAGAAACTGCTTTGTCTGGCGTTGGCCGCGATGCTGTGTCTGGCGCTGGCTGCCTGCGCGGTGGCCGAGGGAAATTGGAAGATCGCGATCCTGACCGGCACGACCTCTCAGGGCGAGGAAGAATTCCGCGCCGCGGAGCGCGCCCAGAAGGCCGACCCGGAGCACATCGTCACCGATACTTACCCGGATAACTTCATGGCCGAAACCGAAACGACCATCTCCAAGCTCATCGCGTTTGCGTCCGATCCGGACGTCAAGGCCATCGTGATGTGCCAGGCTGTTCCGGGCGCGAAGGCTGCGTTTGACAAGATCCGCGCCATGGGCCGCGACGACATGCTGCTGATCGCGGGCGTGCCGCAGGAAGACCCGGCCGTCATCACCGCGGCTGCCGACTTCGTGCTCTACACCGACGAACCGAAGCAGGGCGACACCATCATGGAGACCTGCGCCAAGTGGGGCATTGATGTGTTCGTGCATTACTCCTTCCCGCGCCACCTCGCGATGGAGACCATCGCCGCTCGTAAGGCGCTGCTGGAGGAGAACGCCGCGGCGCTGGGCATCCAGTACGTCGAGGCAACCGCGCCTGACCCGACCGGCGACGCCGGCGTTGCGGGCGCGCAGCAGTTCATCCTTGAGGATGTTCCGGCCAAGCTGAAGGAATACGAGGGCAAGAAGGTTGCGTTCTTCACCACGAACTGCGGAATGCAGGAGCCGCTTCAGGCCGCGATCCTCGATCAGCCGAACGCCTACTATCCGCAGCCGTGCTGCCCGAGCCCGTATCATGCGTTCCCGGCTTCCCTCGGCCTTGAGATTCAGGCTGGCGGCGACGACACCGAGGCGCTGAAGGCGATTGCCGCTGTGCTCAAGGAGCACAACGCGCTGGGCCGCTACTCCACCTGGCCGTCCCCGGTCAATATGTCCATCATCGACGTGAGCGTGGAATACGCCAAGAAGTGGATCGCCGGTGAAATCACCTCCAAGAACGACGGCGCTGCGATTGCCGCCATGTTCGAGGAGAAGGCGCCGGGCGCGATTGTCAGCAATTACACCAATGCCGACGGCCAGACCTTCGACAACTACTACACCGTTCTGCTTGGCGCTGTCGATTTCAACGACTACGCTGAGTAATACACGGTGAAACAAAGGTAAAGCCGGGGCTGTCAAGCTAACAACACTGATATTTCAAGCGTAAAACTAAGTATTTGAGCCCGAAGGTTTCCAAAGGGCGATCGGAAAGCCCTTTGGTGGGGCGATGGGGCAAAGCCCCATATCCAAAAATGCTTAGATATTTGTTCCTTGAAATGTTCGGTTTAGGTTTGACAGTCCCGCTTTTGCCGTTTCAAAAGACAGGAGGAGAAATGAAATTGGCCTCGGAATACATCCTTGAAATGAGGGATATCTCCAAAAAGTACGGCGAAAACGCCGTGCTCGCCGGCGTATCGCTCAAGGTCAAGCCGGGCGAGATTCACGCGCTGCTGGGCGAAAACGGCGCGGGAAAGAGCACGCTGATGAATGTGCTCTTCGGCATGCCCGTCATCCACGAAACAGGCGGCTTCGGCGGCGAAATCTATCTCGACGGCGAGAAGACGACCATCGCCTCTCCGCATGACGCGATGACCAAGGGCATCGGCATGGTGCATCAGGAGTTCATGCTGCTGCCGGGCTTCACCATCACCGAAAACATCAAGCTCAACCGCGAAATCAGCCGGCCGAGCGTGATTTCCCGCGTGTTCGGCAAAAACCTTGAAACGCTGGATATGAAGGCGATGTCCGCCGACGCGCGCAGGGCGCTGGATAACGTGGGCATGTCGATTGACGAATATACCCTCGTGGCCGGTCTGCCGGTCGGCTATATGCAGTTTGTGGAAATCGCCCGCGAGATTGACAAGCGGGGCGTGAAGCTGCTCGTGTTTGACGAGCCGACCGCCGTGCTGACCGAGAGCGAGGCGGCGCAGCTCCTCAAGGTGATGAAGGATATCGCCGCGCGCGGCATCGCCATCATCTTTATCACGCACAGGCTGGACGAGGTCATCAACGCAGCGGACGGCATCACCATCCTGCGGGACGGAAAGCTCGTCGCCGAGTGCCGCACGAAGGACACCGACGTGACCCGGCTGGCCGAAATGATGATCGGCCGAAAGGGCGAATCCGCCTTCGTCACCGCCGAGCCGCGCAAGGTGCGCCCGGATGCGCCGGTCGCGCTGAAGCTCAGCCATCTGGCGGTGGATATGCCGGGCGAGACGGTGAACGACGTCTCCCTCGAAGTGCGCGAAGGCGAAATCTTCGGCATCGGCGGTCTGGCCGGTCAGGGCAAGGTCGGTATTCCCAACGGCGTGATGGGCATTTATCCCGGCACGGGCGAGGTCGAGCTTTTTGGCAAACCCTCCCCGCTGAACAACGCGCGGCAGGCGCTCCAAAACGGCATGGCCATCGTGTCGGAGGATCGGCGCGGCGTGGGTCTGCTGCTGGATGAATCCATTGAAAACAACGTGGTCTTCAACGCCATGCAGATCAACGGCGATTTTACGAAGAAATTCCTCGGCATGCACCTTCGGGATGGAAAGGCCATCCGCGCCTATGCCGACGCGGTCATCAAGGAGCTGGATATCCGCTGCTTCTCCGCGCAGCAGCACACGGGCACGCTCTCCGGCGGCAACCAGCAGAAGGTCTGCATCGCCCGCGCGCTGGCCATGAACCCGAGGCTGCTCTTTGTCTCGGAACCGACGCGCGGCATTGACATCGGCGCGAAGAAGCTGGTGCTGGAAACGCTCGTGCGGCTCAACCGCGAAAAGGGCATGACCGTCGTGATGGTCTCCTCCGAGCTGATGGAACTGCGCTCGATCTGCGACCGCATCGCCATCGTCGCGGAGGGCAAGGTGGTGGACGTGCTGGAGACGGACGCATCCGATGCGGATTTCGGTCTGGCGATGTCCGGCATCAAGCCCGAGCATGTCAAGAAGAAGGGAGGCGAGGCGCATGACTAAGCTGAGGGCAACCCGCGCGCAGGTGATTGCGGCGGCGGTGATCGCCGCGCTGGCGATTGTGCTGGGCGTCGTCGGCCTGTACGGCCTGAACGCGCGCGGCTCCGAAAGCGGCGCGCAGGTGCTGGAGGATATGCGCCTGCAGGCCATTCTCAACACGGCGGGCAGCGGCGCGGTGGATGCGTATGTCGCGGCCGCCAAGTCGGAAGCCTCGACCAAGGCGCGCGAGAGCGGCGGCGGCATGTCCGCCGTGCGCGAGGCGGCGGCCAAGGCGGAGGAGGAAGCCCGCGCGAAGGCCGAGGAGCTCGGCATCGGCGCGGTGGATCTGACCGAAATCGACACCGAGCCGATGAGCGCGGCGCTCGACGTGCTGCTCGCGGCGCAGCGGGCGTATTTCGCCGAGGAGGCGAGCGCGCAGGCGGCGTATGCGGCGCAGGCCGCGCAGAGCGCCCCGGCGGACGACGCGGCGGCTGCGGCGGACGACACGGCCGAGGACGACCTGACGATGGAAGAAGAGACGGTCGATCTGTCCGGATTTGTCGCGACGGAGGCGATGAACCGCCTGTCTGCCGAGGCGGACGACGCATACGGCGCGCTGTGCGGGCAGATCAAGGCGGTCTTCCCGGCGCTGACGGACGATGTGCTGGCCACGCTCAAACCGACGATCACCGGCATCGTCGCCGTGCAGAACGATCGCTTTGAGCTGCAATACGACCGCGCGCTGGCGGCGAGCGGCATGAACCCGGGGCTGAACGGCGTGATCCTGCGCGAGGCGTATACCATGGCCGTCAGCGCATTTGGCCTGCTGATTCTGGCGGCGGCGGTGCTCTTCTATATCCCGCTGGTCGCGAAGATGGGCGTGCCGAGGCTGATTATCGGCCTGTTCTTCATTCTGCTGTGCCTGCTGGCCATGATCTTGGGGCTGTCCCTGCCGAGCCAGCTGAGCAACACGCTGGTGCGTCTGGGCATGAACGGCGTGCTGGTGCTGGCGATGCTGCCGGGTATCCAGTGCGGCATCAGCCTGAACCTCGGCCTGCCGATCGGCATCATCGGCGGCCTGATCGGCGGCCTGCTGTGCATCGAGTTTGGCATGTCCGGCTTCACGGGGCTGTTTTTCGCGATTGCGGTCGGCCTTGTGATCGCGGCGGCGACGGGCTGGCTCTACGGCCTGCTGCTCAACCGCCTCAAGGGCAGCGAGATGAGCGTCACCACCTACGTCGGCTTCTCCGTCGTTTCGCTGATGTGCATCGCGTGGCTGGTGCTTCCGTTCAAGAGCCCGATTATGAAGTGGCCGCTGGGCAACGGCCTGCGCACCACCATTGGTTTGCAGACCTCCTACCGCCACGTGCTCAACGATTTCCTCTCCTTTGAGATTTTCGGCGTGACGATCCCGACGGGACTGCTGCTGTTCTTTGCGGCCTGCTGTCTGGCGGTGTGGCTGTTCATGCGCTCCAAGACGGGCATCGCGATGAGCGCCGCGGGCGCGAACCCGCGCTTCGCCGCCGCGACCGGCATCAACGTGGATCGCATGCGCATCATCGGCACGATGCTCTCCACGATGCTGGCGGCTGTGGGCATCATCGTCTACGGCCAGAGCTACGGCTTCATGCAGCTCTATCAGGCGCCGCGCCAGATGGGCTTCCTCGCCGCTTCCGCCATCCTCATCGGCGGTGCGACGACGTCCCGCGCGAAGATCAGCAACGTGGTCATCGGCACGTTCCTGTTTCAGGGCGTGCTGACGCTGGGCATGCCGGTGGCCAACGCGCTCGTTCCGCAGAGCACCATCTCCGAAACGCTGCGCATCCTGATTTCCAACGGCATTATTCTCTATGCGCTCACCAAGTCGGGAGGTGCGAACCGTGGATAAGAATCGACTGCGCGACGCTGCGCGCAACAACATCGTGACCATCATGTTCATCGTGCTCTGCGCGGTGTGCATGGCTTTCTCCGGCTACGCGCCCAACTACGTGCTCTACGAGCTGTTCGGCCGCCTGTCGCGCAACATGTTCATCGTGCTCTCGCTCATCATCCCGATTGTCGCGGGCATGGGCATCAACTTCGCGATCACCATCGGCGCGATGGCGGCGCAGATTGCCTGCCTGCTCGTGCTGGAATGGGGCGTTCCGGGCATCGGCGGTCTGGCGCTGGCGGCGCTGCTGACCGTGCCGCTGGGCGGCGTTTTCGGCTTCCTGATCGGCAAGCTGCTCAACCGGATGAAGGGGCAGGAAATGATCGGCTCGATGATTCTGGGCTACTTTGCCAACGGCCTGTATCAGCTTCTGTTCCTGTTCATCTTTGACAACATCATCCCGATCCACAACCCGAACCTGACGATCAAGGGCTCGACGGGCATTGCCAACACGATGGATCTCTCCCGCGAGGGCGGCTTCGCCTATTCGCTGGAGAAGCTCTGGCAGCTTCCCGCGTCTCAGGCGGCGCTGGTGTTCGCCGCCGTCGCGGCGGTGCTGCTGGTGGCCGGCTATCTGGTCAGCCATCGCAGAAACGCCAAGAAGCTGGCCGTTCAGCTCGGCGTGATTGCCGCGGCCGCCGCCGTGATGCAGCTCCCCGCGATGAAGGCGCTGTTCTCCATGGTCAGCGTGCCGATGGCGACGTTCGGCGTGGTGGCGCTGCTCTGCCTGTTCAACGTCGTCATCATGCGCACGAGGCTCGGCCAGCAGCTCCGCGCGGTCGGCCAGAGCGGCGTGGTCGCCAACGCGGCGGGCATTGACGTGGATCGCGTGCGCATCATCGCCATCGTGTTCTCCACGATCCTCGCGGGCTGGGGTCAGCTCATCTTCGTGCAGAACATGGGCTCCTTCCAGACCTACGGCGCGCACGAGCAGGTCGGCCTGTACGCGGGCGCGGCGATTCTGGTCGGCGGCGCTTCCGTGATCCGCGCGACCAACACGCAGGCGCTCGTCGGCTGCGTGCTGTTCCACCTGATGTTCATTCTCGCCCCGGCGGCTGGCAAGAACCTCTTCGGCGACGCGGCCATCGGCGAATATTTCCGCGTGTTCATCTGCTACGGCGTGATTGCGCTGGCGCTGGTCATGCATGCGTGGAGCGAGAATAGCCGCCGCAAGCAGGCGGCCAGCGCGCTCCGGGCAGGCGGCAAGGCGTAAGCCCTTCGGGCGAACGCATCCAAAAGAACAAGGGGCTGTCAAGCTCAAACCGAACATTTCAAGAAACAAACATCTAAGCATTTTGGGATATGGGGCTTTGCCCCATCGCCCCACCAAAGGGCTTTC
>ERZ1673738.4968-NODE-4968-length-12665-cov-23.902062_pt1 | contig 12665 bp, 10 predicted proteins | sample MGYA00580198_ERZ1673738 | MGnify/ENA primary metagenome ERZ1673738 (study PRJEB41218, sample SAMN15661784) | gut metagenome | host: Homo sapiens | place: Canada: London | collected 2015-08-20/2019-03-30 | study: EMG produced TPA metagenomics assembly of... | reverse complement strand
CAGCCGTCGGAGCGGTGCTTAAGCCGTAAGGCGGGAATTGTGCGGTGTTGCCCTATCTTTATTATATCACATAGGCATGCCTGCGTCATCCTTGCGGCGCAGGCGAGGAGCGTTATCCTGCCGGTCAATTTCACTGTTTTGTGTGGAAATTCTGCTTCCGCCCTCTGCCAGCCCCAAAAGATCGGCGGCTTCGGTGGGTTCCAGCTGCTGCACGCTTTCCAGCTTGCGGGTAATAGCGCGGCTGCGGGTGCCGATCAGCTCTTCCAGATCGTTGCCGGTCTGGTTCAGGTGGCGCTGCATGGATTGCAGTCCACTGCCGAACTTCTCGAACTCCGTCTTTACCGCGCCCAAAATCTGCCATACCTCGCCGGAGCGCTTCTGGATGGCCAGCGTGCGGAAGCCCATCTGCAGCGCATTCAGCAGGGCCGCCATAGTGGAAGGCCCCGCAATGTTGATCTTGTAATCCCGCTGCAAAATTTCCGGCAGACCACAGTTCACCACCTCGGCATACAGCCCTTCAAACGGCAGGAAGAGAATGCCGAATGCGGTGGTGTACGGGACTTCAATGTATTTATCGTGGATGTCCTTGGCTTCCTGCCGCACCACGGTTTCCAGTTGGCGCCGGGCGGCGGCTACCGCGGCGGGGTCGCCGCTGGCCTGGGCGTCCTGCAGGTGTGCATAGGTATCGCCGGGGAACTTGGCGTCAATGGGCAGCCACACGGTTCCGCTCTGGCCCGGTAGCTTGACGGCATATTCCACCCGGTTGCTGCTGCCGGGCACAGTAGCCACATTTTCGGCGTATTGGCCGGGGGCCAAAATTTCTTTCAGGATCGCCCCCAGCTGTACTTCGCCCAGAATACCGCGGGTCTTTACGCCGGAAAGCACCTGCTTCAGGCTGCCCACATCGGCGGCAAGGTTCTGCATCTCGCCCAGGCCCTTGTACACCTGTTCCAGCTGGGTGCTGACCGCCCGGAACGATTCGCTGACCCGGCGCTGCAGCGTGGCTTCCAGCTTTTCGTCCACCGTGCCGCGGATTTCATCCAGCTTTTTGTTATTGTCGGCCCGGATGTTTGCCATGCCCTGCAGCAGGGTTGCCCGCACGCCGTCCAGCCGGTTGGCGTTGGTGTCTTCCAGATTTTTCAGGCGGGTTTCCAGCACCTGCAGCTGAGCCAGCAGGGCATCGTTGGCAGCGCGCTGGCGGGCGGCACCGGCGCGGTCGATGGCGTCCAGCCGGGCGGTGGCGGCCTCCTGGCTCTGGCGCTGGCTTTCGGCCAGCAGGGTTCCCATGTCCCGCGCGCTGGCGGAGGTTGTGCGGGTCACTTCGCCCTGCATCACGCGCAACTGGTCGGCCAGCACTTCGGTTTCGGCCTCTACTTCATCCCGCACAATGCGGGCAATTTCATCGGTCTGGTCCTCGGCGGTGTTCTGTTGGCCGCTGCGCAGCAAAAGCAGAATCAGCAACACATTGGTCAGTATCGACAGCAACAGAAGAATAATCAATAAAGGCTGCATCCCACAAGGTTCCTTTCTTACTTGGCTGTTTTGGTTCAGCTTTAGTATAGCATAGGAAACCGCAAGATACAACCTTTTGTTGTGCAGTGCTTGCGATTTAAAGAAGGAAAATGGGGCGGTTAAAAGCAGGAGTTTATGGAGTAGGGCGCCCCCGTAGGGGCGCATATTGTGCGCCCGTCGCCTTGCGGAGAACGACGTGACGGAATATATGGCAAGGTGCGCTATGCGGGATGATGCCCCCCTACTGCGTGCTTTTAAGGCCTCCGGTACTGTTTATCAATTCTTATATCACAATCGTAAGCAATAGCATTTGATATAACACCAAAAAAGGGAACGCACCTGATTCACAGGGCGCGTTCCCTTTTTATTTCTTAACTTATCCCTTTATGCGTTTCACAGCGGTGCCAAGTCAAACCGGTACAGAGTGGTTGCGCTGTAGGGGCGGTCGGGCAGGACGGTGGTATCCGGGAAATCGGGATGGTTGGGGGCATCAGGGAAATCCTGGGTTTCCAGGCAGACGGCGGAATACTGGCCGTAAGATGCGCCATCCTTGCAGGCGGTGGCGGACTTGAGGAAGTTGGAAGTATACAGCTGCACGCCGGGCTGGGTGGTCAGGGTCTCCATGCGGATGCCCGTTTCGGGGCCGGTCAGCCATGCGGTGTGGCGCAGACCGCTGTCCGCAATAACATAGCAGTGGTCATAGCCGCTGCACTGCTTCAGGGCCGGGTAATCGGCGTTGATATCGCGGCCAATGGTCTTTTCCTCGGTAAAGTCCATCGGGGTACCTGCCACAGCGATCTTGCGCCCGGTGGGGATGGAACCGGCATCCGTTTCCAGATAGGCCGGTGCAGCCAGAGACAGACGGTGCCCCAGCACGCTGCCGGAAGCATGGCCGTTCAGGTTAAAGTAGCTGTGGTTGGTAATGTTTGCCACAGTGGGGGCATCGGTGGTCAGGGTGTACTGAATCATCAGGCCGGTGCCTGCCAGGCTGTAGCGCACTTCCAGCTCGGCGTTGCCGGGGAAGCCGTCGGTGCCGTCGGGGCTGGCTGCGGTCAGAACCAGGGTATCGTCCCCCTCAAAGCCCATGTCAAACACGGTCTTATCAAAGCCGTGCAGGCCGCTGTGCAGGCAGTTTTTGCCCTCGTTCGGGGTAACATGGTATTCTTCCTCATACAGGGTGAATTTGGAGCCGCCAATGCGGTTGGCGTAGCGGCCCACCACAGCGCCCAGAAAACAGGTGTTCAGCTCATAATCCTGCACGGTGGGGTAGCCCAGCACAACATCCACCTTGTTGCCCTTGCGGTCCGGCACAAGCAGCTGCTGGATGGTAGCGCCATAGCTTAAAATATGAACTTCGATGGTATCGTTCGCCAGAATACCGACCTTGACCGGCTGGCCTGCGGTGGTTTTTCCGAAATCTTTGATTTGAATGCTCATTCTGTGGTTCCTCCTTCAGAATTTTCGCCGTCCTGCTGTGCAGCAAGGTCTTGGCGGACGCTTTTGCCCACGGCGCCGGTGCCATAGTTCAGCATCCGGTTCACCCGGCTGACCGTTGCGCTGGAAGCGCCCGTCAGCTGGCGGATTTCGCTGTACACCTTGCCTTGCAGCAGGCACCCTGCTACATCATAGCGCTGTTCCATGGTGCGGAGCTCCGTTACAGCGCAGAGATCCTCAAAAAATCGAATACAATCGTCCAGATTATCCAGCCGCAGGATGGCTTCATACAAAGCAGTGCTGCGGGGCTGCCCGTTGGGGGTGGTTCCAGCGCGCATAGGCGCCTCCTTATATATTGCATCATCGTGCATATTTGCCCTGCCAAAACAACCAAAATGTGGCAAGCTATCACTTATCAATTTTAGCAACTGAACCAACACAAGTCAAGGCTTTAATGCGCTGAATTCCATATTTAATTTTTATGAGGTCTGCCAGTTCCGCCCCGCCGGGCCAAAAGTTTTTCTTGCGCTCCGGCAGGCCCCGCGGTATGATAAAGACATTGAGCACCGGCGCGTGTCCGCCACCCAATGGTTTTAGGAACCTTTTTTAATCACCACGGCCCGCCGCCCCAGCTGGCGGTAAATTTTCATGAACTGGACACGCGGTACCACACGGTTAAAATTCAGCGGGTCTGCCACCACAAAGTTCTGGTCATCCATGCCGCACAGCACCATGCAGTGCAGGGTGTGCAGCACCTCGTGCCGCCGCCCACCGGGCAGGTCGTATTCACCGCAGGGGTCGTGCTGGATATCGCCAAAGTGCAGCGTTGCCCAAAAGATGACCGGGTTCCCGGCCTGCAGCTGGGATGCCAGTTCGGCTTCCTCGGCACCGGTCAGATCATAAGCGCGGCAGCTGCTGCCCTGCACAGCCAGGTAGGCGTTTGCCGCCTGCACAATCGGCCCCGCAAAGCAGTAATAGCCGGTTTCGGGGCTGCTATCGTCCAGGTGAGGATTGCCCATATAAACCTCGTCGGGGTCTGCGCCATACCACTGGGCGCTGCGCGGCAGATAGTAGTCGGCCAGTTCGCACTTATCCGGGGCAAAGCCCAGGTAGTGCAGCACTTCGCAGCAGCTGGTAATTTCGCAGCCGTTGGGCAGCTCCGGGTTTTGCAGGATCTGGGGAACTGGCAGCAGGATGGATGCCATAAAAACGCCTCGCAATCATACGATTATTTCCGTTTTGATTGTACCAGATTTCACCGGGAAAGGAAAGCCGCAGTATCTGCTCAGTTTGTTATAATTTATAGATAAATACAAAATGTATACCATGGAGGGGATTTTATGAAAGTATGGGATATGCATTGTGATACCCTGGCCGAGCTGCGCTATGCCCAGCAGGCAGGCAAGCCCAAGAGCTTTTTGCACAATGATTTAATGATGGATCTGGAACGCATGAAACAGGGCGACTATCTGCTGCAGTGCATGGCTTGCTTTGTTCACCTGGAACCGGAACGGGAAAAAAGCCCCCTGCTGGCCTGCCTGGAAGAAATCGACATTTTCTACCGCCTGCTGGAACAGTATCCCGATGACCTGATGCAGGTGCGCACTGCGGCGGACATCCAGACGCTACTCACCTCCGGCAAGCGCGGCATGATGCTGACCGTTGAAGAAGGTGGTGCCTGCCTGGACAGCCTGGGTGCGTTGCGGGATCTGTACCGCCTTGGCGTGCGGATGATGACCCTGACCTGGAACTTCAAGAACGGCTTGGCCGAGCCCAACATTGTACCCGGCACCGATGACATGTGGCCCCGCCCGGCCAACACCACCGGAGGCCTGACCGAAAAAGGCTTAGAATTTGTGGAGGAGATGCAGCGCCTGCATATGCTGGTGGATGTTTCTCACCTATCGGACGCCGGTATCTGGGATATTCTGCGGGTGGCAAAGCGGCCTTTTGTTGCCAGCCATTCCAACGCGCGCGCCTGCTGCCCCCATGTGCGCAACCTGACGGACGAGATGCTGACCGCCATGGGCGAAAAGGGCTGCCTGATTGGCCTGAACTACTGCGCTTCCTTCCTGGATACAAACCCCGACCGCAGCCAGGTCAGGAGCCGCATCACCGATATGGCCCGCCACGCCCGCTATATTATGGATAAGGCCGGTGAGGACTGCCTGGCCTTGGGCAGCGATTTTGACGGCATTGACGGCGACCTGGAAATTGCCGGTGCGCAGGACATGCCCAAGCTGGCCGAGGGGCTGAAAAAAGAGGGGATCCCCGAGCGTGTGGTGGAAAAGATTTTTTACGGCAACGCCGTGCGCTTTTTCAGCGAGAACCTGTAACGCTGCCAAAATAAAAGGAGAACCATTATGCCGCATCCTGAATTGACTTTGGAACGCCGCATTGATGCAGAGCTGTGCGGGCTGGACGCCAAAATGTGCGTATACGCAGATGACCTGCATGGCCATGTGGTGGAGCGTGGGGCTGATGATGAGTTTGAATCGGCATCCACGATCAAGATTTATATTCTGGGCTGTCTGTACGCCCAGGCGGAAGCCGGCAAAGCCAGCCTGGATGCCGAACTGACCTATGAAGCCCGGCATTTTGTGGACGGCTCCGGCCTGATCCGGTCCTTAGGCGAAGGTGCCAGGCTGCGCGCCCGCGATGTTGCTACCCTGATGATCGTTGTCAGCGACAACATTGCCACCAACATGCTGATCGACTATCTGGGGTTGGATACCATCAATGCGTTTATCCGCAGCATTGGCTGCACCCACACCAAGCTGCACCGCAGCCTGCGCAGCGATAACTGGAGCGAAAAGCTGGGTACCATTACCCCGCGGGATATGGGCCGCTTTTTTGCCCTGTTGGCAAAGGGCGAGCTGGTCAGCCCCCAGGCCAGCGATGCCATGCGCAATGTGTTCCGCCAGCAGCACTACAACACCATGCTGGCGGGCAGCATCCCCCCGTATTACACCGACCCCGAAGAATCCCACGCGGATCCGGATCTGATCTATGTAGCCAGCAAAAGCGGCTCCATGGATGCCTGCCGCAATGACGGCGGCCTGATCCACACGCCTTACGGGGATTATGTTCTGGTAATGATGTGCACCGACTTTGCCAACAAGCTGGAAGTAAACGACCACCCCAGCGTGATTTACGGCAACCGTGTCAGCCGCATGCTGTTTGACCAGTACCTGGCGCTGGAGGGTAGTTTTGTAAAGTAAGTGAAGGGCGTATTCGAAGCAATATTATGGCCTATGCGGCAAAGTTGCGGAACGGTCGAGACCGTTCCCTACAGAGCATTTTGTTGTGCACGACCAACCAATAAACGCTCTGTAGGGCGCGATGCATCGTCCCGCACGCCGGGCCTTGCCCAATATTTCATTCAATCACCCGCCGCACACCCTGCGGGTGCATTTCACCCCAAAACCAAACCGACCGCAAAGGCGATGCTGCTCGCCCCTGCGGTCGGTTTTACTATTTATGGCAATACCGCATAATTCTAAGTGCCGATACGGCGAGCGAGGTGCGACAGATGCTAAGCCAAAAGCGCAGATAATACTGGATGTCTTATCGAGCATTTTGGCAACGCAGATGCCGTGCCGCAGCCGCCGGAGCGGTGCTTAAGCCGTCAGGCGGGAATTGTGCGGTGTTGCCTTATATTTGTATCTGATTTACCCCTTCACGCCGGTGGTTTCATCAAAATGGTAGGTGGAACCCTCAATGGTGTGCCAGCCTTTGTACATGGCGCCGGTGGTCAGGTCGTAATACCAGGTTTTACCGTCCTGGGTGTACCAGCCCTTGATCATGCGGCCGTTGGCATCGTACCGCACCCATTTGCCGCCGTTGGAATCCTGGTATACTTCCTTGCTGGTGGCCTTGGCACCCTGCTGTACGTTGTCCAGCCAGTACCAGGCACCGCTGACGGGGTCGTAAATCTCCTTGCCGCGGTAATTGCTGCTGCCCGGCTGCCAGCCCTGGCGCACCCAGCTTTCATACCAGAAGCTCTTGCCGTTGCCGTCTGTGACCCAGAAGTTGGTCAAAGCACCGCTTTTCATTGTGCCGTAAACCGGGTCAAAGTAATACAGCGAGCCATTGATGGACACATTGCCGTACTGCATAATGCCGGTGGTCAGGTCATAGTAGACCTTGCGGCCATCCGGCAGGGTCCACGGGCCGTGGATCATGGCACCGGTGACAGGCTCAAAGTAATACCAGTTGCCGTTCTGGCAGTTTTCGCCTTTGATCATGTGGCCGTTTTCATCATAGCGCACCCACTTGCCGCCGTCCGATTCCTGGTAGACATCTTTGTTCACGGCTTTTGCGCCGCCGTCCACGGCATCCAGCCAGTACCAGGCATCGCTGGAGGCATCATAGATTTCTTTGCCGCGGCCGGTGGTGCCCTGCTTTACGCCGTTCTCGTACCAGTAATCGCGGCCGTTCTCGCTGCGCCAGCCGGTATAGCCGCCGGTGCTGCCGTTCTGGTACTTGGGCCAGAAGGTATCGCGCGCCAGCGTTCCGCGGGAATCGCAGCGGGTGGTATCAGAGGTGTTGCCGCCCAGTTCATACACGCGGCACCATTCGTACCCAGCATGATAAGCACCGTTGGCATCATTGCTGATACCATACATGTAAGAGCGCAGGCTGGAAAGGCTGTTCAGCTCATATTCCAAAAAGCGCATCTGGCCGTACAGGGTATGCCAGTCCAGGCCATGGTTGTTGCAGTAGTTCTGCAAATTGGTCCAGCGGTCGCCGTACCACTGGCACAGGCCGTATGCGGTGCCGTAGTCATTGGTAATGTCCACATAAAAACGGGATTCGCGGTACATGCTGGCCATCACGCCGCTGGCGGCGGCGCTGTTCATGCCCATGGTGCCGGTCAGGTAGTTGTAAACATCCCGCTCGTTAGCGGCAACATCTTCATTGGTGTTATAAGAAGCGTCATACGTTGCGGCGTCTTCCTGGACGATATCGCCGGAGTATTCGGCAATGCCGGTGCCAGCGGTGTCAAACATGGGCATCAGCGGGGTCAGGCTGCCGGCAGTTTCCGGCGTGGCGGCTTCGGCACCCGCCGAAAGCGCCAGCGCCATGGCGGCAGCCACGGCGGCGATCAGGGTCAAAAACTTACGTTTCAATGCTGCACCTCCTTAGAATGGTAAACAACCTTGATGATGAACGATCTGCGGGCCCGATACCAAAACAGCTCCCGACTGGAAGCAATCGGGAGCTGTAAAGCTCGGTGGAACCGCGGAACGCTTAGTTGTAGCGGCGCTCCTTGATCTCGGTCACGATATTGTTGATGAAGGCATCCAGCTCCTGCGTGGTGGTTTCGCCCTTGCGATCACGCACACTGATGTTGCCAGCCTCGGCCTCCTTAGCGCCCAGCACCAGCATGTAGGGCACGCGGTCAACTTGCTGGGCTTCACGGATCTTGTAACCGATCTTCTCATTGGATTCATCCAGCACAACGCGCACACCGGCAGCGGTCAGCTTGTCGGCAACGGTGCGGGCGTAATCCAGCGTCTTTTCGCTGACGGGCAGAACCTTGACCTGGGTGGGAGCCAGCCAGGTGGGGAAGCGGCCCTTAGTCTCTTCGATCAGATAAGCCATGAAGCGGTCCAGAGAACCCAAGATGGCACGGTGCAGCACAACGGGAGTCTTCTCGCTGCCGTCCTTGTCGATGTAGGTTAGGTGGAACTTGGCAGGCAGGCAGAAGTCCAGCTGGCAGGTGGACAGGGTATACTCTGCACCGACAGCGGGCTTAACGTTGACGTCCAGCTTCGGGCCATAGAAAGCAGCTTCGCCGATCTCCTCGGTAAAGTTGATGCCCAGCTCGGTCAGAACTTCGCGCAGAGCGCTCTCGGCATGGTTCCACATGGCGTCGTCGTCATGGTACTTCTTCTTGTCGGCGGGGTCACGCAGGGACAGCACGCAGCGGTAATCGGTGATGTTGAAATCCTTGTAGACGTCAAAGATCAGGCTGCAGACATTGGCAACTTCGCTCTTGATCTGCTCCGGGGTGCAGAACAGGTGGGCATCGTTCTGGCAGAAATGACGGCCGCGCTCAATGCCTTTCAGGGTGCCGCTGGACTCATAACGGAAGTCGTGGGCAATTTCGCCAATGCGGATGGGCAGCTGGCGGTAGCTGTGCGGGCGGTTGGCGTAGATCATCATGTGGTGGGGGCAGTTCATCGGGCGCAGAACATAGCTTTCACCCTCCATCTCCATGGCGGGGAACATGTTCTCACGGTAATGATCCCAGTGGCCGGAAGTCTTGTACAGGTTCACGGTGCCGATGCAGGGGGTCATAACGTGCAGGTAGCCGCGCTCGCGCTCCTTGCCTTTGATGTAATCTTCCAGCTGCTGCCAGATGATGTAGCCGTTGGGCAGGAACATGGGCAGGCCGCGGCCAACCAGGTCGTCGGTCATGAACAGGCGCATTTCCTTGCCGATCTTGCGGTGGTCGCGCTCGCGGGCTTCCTGCTGCTGCTTTTCCCAGGCTTCCAGCTCTTCCTGGTTGCGGAAAGCAACGCCGTTGATGCGGGTCAGCATCTTGTTCTCTTTGTCATTCTTCCAGTAAGCGCCGCTCTGCTGGGTGATCTTGAACGCCTTCAGAGCCTTGGTGTAGGTCAGGTGGGGTCCGATGCACATATCAACGTACTCGCCCTGCTGGTAGAAGCTGAACTCGGTCTCATCGGCCAGGTCGTCCATATGCTCCAGCTTATAGTGCTCCTGGCGCTCGGTCATCAGCTTCACAGCTTCATCGCGCGGCAGGATGAACGGCTTGATGGCAAGGTTTTCCTTGCAGATCTTCTTCATTTCCTTTTCAATGTTGGCAAGGTCTTCATCGCTCAGTTTGGTATCGCCCAGGTCAACATCATAGAAAAAGCCGTTTTCGGTAGCGGGGCCAAAGGCAAAGTCAGCCTGCGGATACAGGCGCTTGATGGCCTGTGCCATAATGTGGGCAGCCGTATGGCGCAGAACGTGCAGTTCTTCTTCTTTCGGGCATTCGGCAACAGTGCCGTCTTTGTAAATGATTTTCATTGGTAAACGCTCCTTTGGGTAAACAAAAATGCTCCATCCCATTCTTGACCATAAACGGGATGAAGCATACAAATTCATACTCCACGGTTCCACCCGAATTGGACGCGGCAAAGCATCCCACTCGTAAAACAAAGGCCCAAAGCCCTGTTTTGTAAGCGCCGGTAACGGGGCGCTGCCCCGGCGAAGGTTCGCCTTCGCACTCGGCAGTGGTAACTGTGCTGCCCGCCTGCAAAACCGCTTGCACCACGCCAAATTCGGCGGCGGTTCTCTCTTTTGCGCGTTCCAGCATGTATTGTCTGCCTCAACGTTTTATTCAGGATGAAGTTGCCTTTACTATATACCACCCCGGCGGGGAAGTCAAGGGGGCGGCGCAAAATTTTACACCGTAACAAAAGATGACCTTTGCCCAGAACTGTGATATGATGGAAAAAACGGGCCGCACCCGGCAGGGGCTCCCGGCCCGCTTTGCCATCGGCTACTCCCAATTCATCATAAAAATACAGACAGGACCCCTGCTTTGAAGCTGGCAGGCAGCCCCGCAGGTGCATTTCTGCCAATTTTTGTGCCAGGTGGGAACGTTCACGGTGTTGTAACAATTCCTTGACAATTTCCTGCAATGTAGCTACAATATTAGATAGGACTTAAGGGTGTCGCCCATCGGGAACGCCGCTTTTCAGATATTTGTTTTACCGCCGCAAATTTGGCGTTTTTTCGTTTTATTTGTGTATATGGGGCTTAAGGTGTATCCGCTTTTGGGTATGCTTTGGATTATCGCCCCATTTTGTATAGAATATCGCAGGCAGTATTTGAACCGCAAAGGTCAGCCCCTTGCGCTGTAAGATGCTGGCAGTGTACCCATGGTAGCTGCCAGATAAAACAGGCGCGGGCTGCCCGGGCTTTTCAGGTATGCCAGAAATAAAAGCGTTCCGCTTGTGTTGCGCCCTCCTGCATTTGATTTGAGTTTTGTAAGGAGTGAAACTGCCATGCCCCCAATTTTGATGTGGGTGCTGGTTGTCGTTGCCGCTGCCGTGTGCGGGGCGCTTGGTTATTATTTTGGCGGGGAAAACCGGAAGCGTACCGCCGAAGCCAAGATCGGCTCTGCCGAAGAGGAAGCCAAACGCATCGTGAACGATGCCATCAAGGCTGCCGAGCAGAAGCGCAAGGAAACCATCATCGAGGCCAAAGACGAGGCGTTCAAGCTGAAAGCTGACGCCGACAAGGAAATCAAGGACCGCCGCGCGGAGATCAGCCGCCAGGAACGCCGCATGGACCAAAAGGAGGAAGCGCTGGATAAGCGCACCGCCGCCATGGAGCGCAAGGAAGAGGACCTGAAAAAGCGCGGCGAACTGGTGGAAGCCCGCCTGGACGAGCTGGAACAGCTCAAGCTGCGCCAGACCGAAAAGCTGGAAACCATCGCCGCCATGACCCAGGAAGATGCCCGCGCCGTGTTGTTGAAGAACATTGACGATGAGCTGACCCACGAAAAGGCCATGAAGATCAGCGCCTATCAGGCTAACATGAAGGACGAATGCGATGCCATCGCCCGTGAGCTGGTCGGCCAGGCCATTGCCCGCTGCGCAGCCGATGCCACCAGTGAAGCCACCGTCAGCGTGGTGCCGCTGCCCTCTGACGAGATGAAGGGCCGCATCATTGGCCGCGAGGGCCGCAACATCCGCGCTCTGGAAACTGCCACTGGCTGTGACCTCATTATTGACGATACGCCGGAAGCCATCACCCTTTCCAGCTTTGACCAGACCCGCCGTGAAGTGGCCCGCATGGCCCTGGAGCGCCTGATCGCCGATGGCCGTATCCACCCGGCCCGCATTGAGGAGACCGTGGATAAGTGCCGCCGCGAACTGGAAATTCAGATGAAGCGCGAGGGTGAAAAGGCTGTGATGGACCTTGGTATCCACAGCCTGCATCCCGATTTGGTCAAGCTGATCGGCCGCCTGAAGTATCGCACCAGCTATGGCCAGAATGTGCTGAGCCATTCTCTGGAAGTGGCATGGCTGGCCGGCCTGATGGCTGGCGAGCTTGGCGTGAACGTTCAGCTGGCACGCCGCGCAGGCTTGCTGCATGATATCGGCAAGGCCCTTGACCATGAGATTGAGGGCAGCCATGTGCAGATCGGTGTGGATATCTGCAAGAAGTACCGCGAGAACCCGCAGATTATTCATGCAATCGAAGCCCACCACGGCGATGTGGAGCCCAAGACGGTGCTTGCCTTCATTATTATGGCAGCGGATGCCATCAGCGCAGCCCGCCCCGGTGCCCGCCGTGAAAACATGGAAAGTTATATCAAGCGTTTGGAAACGCTGGAAGCCCTGTGCAACGGCTTTGAGGGCGTTGAAAGCTCTTACGCCGTGCAGGCAGGCCGCGAGGTCCGCATCCTGGTCCAGCCGGATAAGGTTGGCGATGATCAGGTCATCCTGTTGGCCCGCCAGGTTGCCAAAAAGATCGAGGACGAGCTGGATTACCCCGGCCAGATCAAGGTCAGCGTGATCCGCGAAAGCCGCGCCACCGAGTACGCGAAATAACCAAAGCGAATAAAACAGATGCCGCACCTGGTATGGGTGCGGCATTTTGTATAAGCATTGATGTATCCCGTGGATGCTGCCATATGTTTAAGGCAACACCGCACAATTCCCGCCTTGCGGCTTAAGCACCGCTCCGGCAGC
>ERZ1673738.4966-NODE-4966-length-12669-cov-5.739971_pt1 | contig 12669 bp, 13 predicted proteins | sample MGYA00580198_ERZ1673738 | MGnify/ENA primary metagenome ERZ1673738 (study PRJEB41218, sample SAMN15661784) | gut metagenome | host: Homo sapiens | place: Canada: London | collected 2015-08-20/2019-03-30 | study: EMG produced TPA metagenomics assembly of... | reverse complement strand
AAAGCGCGTTTGGGGGAGGATGGGGGCTTGGGGGAAGGAACCCCCTTTTCGCGCCAGAGAAAGGGAGTTCCTTCCCCCAACAAACAATAGAACTTCCAACGCCTCAGCGCCGGGCCAGGAGCTTCAGGCGGCGCATGGTCAAATGGCAGATGGCCACGGCCAGGGCATCCGTGGTGTCCAGGGCCCAGCCCTCGCCACGCACGTTGAGCAGACGCCGCACCATGAAGGCCACCTGTTCCTTTTCCGCGCGGCCGGTGCCCACCACGGATTTTTTGACCAGCGTGGGCTCGTAATCGCTCACCGGCACCCTGTGCGCGGCGCAGGCGGCCACGGCCACACCGCGGGCCTGGCCCAGCTTGAGGGCGCTGGCCGCGTTCTTGGCCGTGAAGACCTGCTCGATGGCGGCCTCCTGCGGCCGGTAACGGCCCACCACGTCCGCCAGCTGCCGGTAGATGACGGCCAGTCGCTGGGAAAATTCCTTTTCACCGCTGGAGGTGGTGCGGATGATGCCGCAATCCACCAGGCGCAGCACGCCGGACTGTTCCGCGATGATGCCCCAGCCCGTACGCTGGGAGCCGGGGTCGACCCCCAGGACCACAAGAGGAGTGTCTGCCATAGCTCTCCATAGAAAAAAAGCCCGGCACTCAGGGAATGCCGGGCAAAAAACGGACATCTGCCGCCCGGAGGGGCGGGAACGTACCTGACTAGTCCATATCCATGTCTTCGGGGAAGTCGGCGTTGGCGTAGACGTTCTGCACGTCGTCGTTGTCGTCCAGGGCTTCCATGAGACGGATGACCTTCTGGGCGGCTTCGGCGTCCACGGCCACCAGGTTCTGGGGCACCATGGCCAGTTCGGCGGACTGCATGGTCACACCGGCGGATTCCAGAGCGTCGCGCACGGCCGCGAAGTCGGCCATGGCGGTCTGGAGGGTCCAGACATCTTCATCGTCGATGACGTCGTCGGCGCCGGCTTCCATGGCCACTTCCATCATCTGGTCTTCGGTGTAGGCGGCCTTGTCCACGGTGATGACGCCCTTGCGGTCGAACATCCAGCTCACGCTGCCGTCGGTGCCCAGGCTGCCGCCGTGCTTGGTGAACAGGTGACGCACTTCGGCCACGGTGCGGTTCTTGTTGTCGGTGGCCACTTCCACCATGATGGCGATACCGGCGGGACCGTAACCTTCGTAGAAGCATTCGGTCAGATCGCCGCCCGCATCTTCACCGGTACCCTTGCGGATGGCGGCTTCGATCTTGTCCTTGGGCAGGTTCACGGCCTTGGCAGCGGCAATGGCGGCACGCAGACGAGGGTTGCCCGCCGGATCGCCACCGTTCTTGGCAGCGATGATGATTTCCTTGGCGGCCTTGGTGAAAACCTTGCCGCGCTTGGCGTCCTGACGGCCCTTGCGGTGCTGGATATTGGCCCATTTGCTGTGCCCAGACATAAAACCTCCCAAAACTCGGAGAATGTAAAAGGTGAAAAAAGACAGACGGCCTTGCGGCGCGTCCGTTCCCTGCCCAGGATACCGGGACATCCCGGCGGCGGGAGCACGCTTCCGGCCTCTCCAGGCGCGCACGCGGGTGCAGCGGCCCGGACAGCGGAGGATGGGCCGCCCCTAAAGGGCGCCGGGCTCCTGTCCGGTGTCGGCGGCTCCGTCCGTGCCCGCATCCTGTGCGGCAGGACGCGCCTCGGCCTTGAACCCCATGCCCACGAAGAAGGTCTCCTTGCTCTCGGCTCGGGAGCTCTTGGGCTTGAAGGATTTGACGGCCTTGAAGGCGCGACGCATGGGCTGGAGCATCTCCTGGATGTCCGGCCCCATGAAAATCTTGACGATGAAGCTGCCGCCGGGTTTGAGGTGCAGGCGCGCCACTTCCAGGGCCTCGCAGGCCAGCTCGAGCGAACGGGCCTGGTCCGTGAACTTGGTCCCGGTGGTGCGGGGCGCCATGTCGCTCATGACCACGTCGAACGGCCCCATCTCGCGCAGGCGGGCTTCAAAGGCATCGGAACGGTTGAACACGTCCTCCTGCATGAAGGTGACCTGCGGCGGAAAGGCGGTCTCCGTGGTCTGGATGTCGCAGCCCAGCACGAGCCCGCGCTGGCCCACCTTTTCGGCAGCACCCAGCGACCACGAGCCCGGAGCCGCGCCCAGATCCAGAACGCGCATCCCCTGGCGGAAGAGCTTGAACTTCGCGTCCAGTTCCTTGAGCTTGTACACGGAACGGGCCGGATAATTCTCGCGCTTGGCCTTGAGAAAATAATGATCTCGATATTCCTTCATAGTGACACCAGCGGGCTTCTATAGCGTTTTTTTTCGCGGTAGCCAAGCCCCACAGGGGCGGCCCGGCCGATTTTTTTCAGGGATGGCGGAAGGAGAGGACCCGGGGTTGCCACGGGCTTTGTCCGGCGTGGCGTGAGGGTTGCCGGCCGGAAGACACGGCCCGGGGATGCCCCTGTATCCTGGCGGGCAGGGCGTTGGTATACCAGCCTGCTTCGGAGCGGCCTTGCTTTCCCGCAGGCATTCCGGGAAAGCTGGAGCTCGCCTGCCCGCATACCAAGGGGAAAACGCTCTGGAAACAACCGGAGCGAGCGGCGGACATGACGACCTCTCCATCCTGGCGGTCACTGGTGCAGGTATGTCATCCTGCTTGCCGGAGCCGGATTCGTAGCTGACCGGCCCTTGCATGCCACGGATATCAGGCCACTCTCTCCTGATCGACGGGCGGCCTGTGCACAAAAAAGACTTGACCGCAGCAGGTGAATGGCATACATACCTCGCTACGTCGCGTTGTGGCGTCCATGTGGGGAAGTAGCTCAGCTGGGAGAGCATCGCCTTCGCAAGGCGGGGGTCGGGAGTTCAAGTCTCCTCTTCTCCACCACAAGGAAGACTAGGGGTTACGGTGATGAACTGTGACCCCTTTTCTGTTATCATTGTATATGTTATTTGATGGCAATGGCCCAGCTAGCCACTTCATACTACGATTTTTTAACGGGCAGATACGAATTTCATGAAGAAAGCACTCATCACCGGCATCACTGGTCAGGACGGCGCCTATCTGGCGGAATTCCTTCTGAACAAGGGCTATGAAGTCCACGGCATCAAGCGCCGCTCTTCCCTGTTCAATACGGATCGTATCGACCATCTTTACCAGGGGCCGCACCAGAAAGGCCGCAAGTTCGTTCTGCACTACGGGGATCTTTCTGATGCCGGCAACCTGATCCGCATCATGCAGGAAGTGCAGCCGGACGAAGTCTACAACCTGGCAGCCCAGAGCCATGTGCAGGTCTCCTTCGAGTCGCCCGAATACACCGCCAATGTGGATGCTCTGGGGACCCTCCGTCTTCTGGAAGCCATCCGCATGCTGGGCCTGGAAAAAAAGACCCGCTTCTATCAGGCCTCTACTTCGGAACTGTTCGGCAAGGTGCAGGAAATCCCGCAGACGGAGAAGACCCCTTTCTATCCCCGTTCGCCCTATGCCTGCGCCAAGCTCTACTCCTACTGGATCACGGTCAATTACCGCGAAGCCTACGGTATGTATGCCTGCAACGGCATCCTCTTCAACCACGAGTCCCCGGTGCGCGGCGAGACCTTCGTGACCCGCAAGATCACCCGTGCTCTGGCGCGCATCCTGCTGGGGCTGTCCTCCTGCCTCTATCTGGGCAACATGAACGCCAAGCGTGACTGGGGCCATGCCCGCGACTATGTGGAAATGCAGTGGCTCATGCTGCAGCAGGAACAGCCCGATGATTTCGTCATCGCCACGGGCCGTCAATTCTCGGTGCGAGATTTCGTCAATGCCGCAGCGGCCGAACTGGGCCTGAGTCTTGCATGGCAGGGGGAAGGCCTGGAAGAGACCGCCACCGTGGTGGCTGTTGACGCGGACAAGGCCGCGCTGGCCGCCCAGGGCAAAGCACTGACGATCCGTGTCAAGGAAGGGGACACCATCGTACGTGTGGACCCGCGCTATTTCCGTCCCACCGAAGTGGAGACCCTGCTGGGCGATCCGGCCAAAGCTCAGGCCAAGCTGGGTTGGGCACCGCGTACCACCTTTGAGGAGATGGTGCAGGAAATGGCCCGCCATGATCTGGAGCTGGCCCTGCGTGATGCTGTTGTGGAGGACGCCGGTTTTACCAGCTTCAAACACGAGGAATAGCGCGCCACGCCGCGTCATATATTTTCAGGGGCGGCATGCGACAGTATGGCCGCCCCGCGCCGTATCGAGGACATCATGTTGCAGAAAGACGGTAAATTTTTTGTCGCCGGGCACCGTGGTCTGGTGGGCAGTGCCATCTGCCGGGCTCTGCGCCGCGCGGGGTATGAAAATCTGTGCGTTCGCAGCCATGCAGAACTTGATCTTACTGAGCAGCAGGCCGTACGCGACTTTTTTGCGGCTGAAAAACCGGACTACGTCATTCTGGCTGCTGCCAAGGTGGGTGGTATCCACGCCAATGCCACCTATCCTGCCCAGTTCATCTATGAGAATCTCCAGATCCAGAACAACGTCATCCATAGTGCCTGGCAGAACGGCGTAAAAAAATTCCTCTTTTTGGGGTCGTCCTGCATCTATCCCAAGCTCTGCCCGCAGCCCATCAAAGAGGAGTACTTGCTCACCGGAGCCCTGGAACCCACCAATGATGCCTATGCCCTGGCCAAGATCTCGGGCATCAAGATGTGCCAGGCCTACCGCAAGCAATACGGCTTTGACGCCATCAGCGCCATGCCTACGAACCTCTACGGCACAGGTGACAATTATCACCCGGAAAACAGCCATGTGATCCCGGCCATGATCCGCCGTTTCCATGAGGCCAAGACTCAAGGGCTTACCCAGGTGAGCATCTGGGGCACGGGCACCCCCCTGCGGGAATTCCTGCACGCTGATGACATGGCCGATGCCTGTGTTTTCCTTCTGGAAAACTATTCTGATTTTGAGCATGTAAACGTGGGCAGCCAGCAGGAGATGACCATTATGGATATCGCCCGGCTGGTAGCGCGCGTAGTCGACTATGAAGGCGAGATCCTTACCGATCCCTCAAAGCCTGACGGCACGCCGCGCAAGCTCATGGATTCCAGCCGTCTGTTCGCCATGGGCTGGCAGCCACGTATCGGATTAGAGGAAGGGCTGAGAGCGGCATACGCGGACTTCTGCACCCATTACCTATAAAAGAGGGCAACATGCTGAAAGCCCAGCTCGTAGAGGCCTTTCAACGTATCTATCACGCCCTGCCTCCAGCGCTGCAACGCAGCTTCTGGACCGTCATGATCCTGACTGTGGTCGTAGCTCTGACGGAGTTCGCCCTGGCTGGGGCGGTCTCGCTGCTGGGCGTTGTTTTGGCCTCTCCACAAAGCATCGTGCAGCATCCCTTCATGCAGCAGCTGGTGGACTGGCTGCCCGTACTGCGCCCGGCACTGGATGACCCCCGCTTGTTGCTGGCCCTGCTTCTCTGTCTGCTGTGTGGAACTACCCTGCTCAAGACTGTGATGCTGGCCCTGCTCACCTGGCGCCAGAGCCGCTACAGCCAGATGGTCAGTATGCATCTGGGGGTGCGCCTGTTTCAAGGGTATATGCGTGCGCCCTATATTTGGCACACCGGTCAAAAAATCAGTGATTTGATCACAACTCTGAACTGGCGTGCCAATACCGGCGTTTTTCTGTTCCAGAGCCTTCAGGCCCTATCCCAGCTGCTGGTAGTGACCACCTTGCTGATAGCAATTTGCTGCATGGCCCCCTTGGCCGGCATCCTGGTGGTCAGCATCACCGGTATGGCCGCCTGGGGAGTCTTTCGCTGCAGCCGCCGCTGGGTGCGCAAATACAGCCAACAATGCGCCGATGCCCAGCAGGCTTCCATGAAACTTATCCATACGGGCCTTAACGGCATCCGGGACATCCTTATTTGCGGGCAACAGGAAAAGTTTATCGATCAGTACATCCGTGCCGAAACGCGCTTTATGCAGGGACAGAGCGTACTGCCTGTCTTCCCTCCCCTGCCGTCGTGGATACTGGAATTCGTGGGCATCTGTCTCTTGCTGGGCACGGTGCTGCTGCTGCGCTGGCAGGAGGCCACCCTGGCTCATGTAAGTGCTACTCTGGCCTTGCTGGCAGCCGTGGCCTGGCGATTGCTGCCCATCATGAACCGTGTGGTACAGGGACTGCTTATCATGCAGCAACAGCTGCCCACGGTAGACCCTATCCTTCAGAAGGTGCAAGAGGTTGAGGCTCTGCCCTTGCCTGCTGCTGAGGAGCGCCCCTGCCCCTTGCGGGAGGAAATACGCTTCGAGCATGTCAGCTTCCGCTATCCTAATACGGGTGCAGAGCATAAAAGCGCCCTGCAGGACATCAACCTGTGCATCCCCAAGGGCAGCATGATTGGCCTTATCGGACCATCGGGCGCAGGCAAAAGCACCATCGTTAGTCTATTGACCGGCCTGTACACACCCAGCAGCGGCAAAATACTGGTGGACGGACAGGAGCTGGACGACAGCCTGCGCGCGGGCTGGATGCGGAGTATTGGCTATGTACCGCAAAGTCCTTTCCTGCTCAACGGCAGCCTGGCCGAGAATATCGCGTTCAGCCAGTGGGGCCAAGAGATCGACCGCCAACGAGTGAAAGAATGCTGTCGCATGGCGGCCATGGACTTTGTGGATGATCTGGAAGACGGCCTCGACACCATCATCGGCGAGCGCGGAGTACGTCTTTCCGGCGGCCAGTTGCAACGCGTGTCCATTGCCAGGGCACTTTACGGACGTCCGCAACTTATTATCTTTGACGAAGCGACGTCTGCTCTTGACAGCGCCACAGAACAGGCCATACAAAAAACTATTGAAAGCCTGCGCGATCACATGACCGTAGTCATCATCGCGCATCGGTTAACTACAGTCGAAAAGTGTGACTGGTTGTACTGCATTGAGAGAGGAACCGTAAAAAAAAATGGCAAAACAGAATTTGTCTTATCTCAACTTACAGAATAAACAACTAGGCTCTTGACTAGCTGAGATATCCTAAAAAGGTTATCCAGGTAGTCATGGCAATGAAAAACAAGTACGCATATCGTTCAAGAATTTCCGAGGCAAAAATTCGGCAACTTGTGAAGCTTTTTTCCGTTGATTTGACAGCTTCACAGATTGCGGAATTGTCCGGTGTTAACCGAAACACCGTCAACCGGTATGTGACGGCTTTCCGGGAAAGAATTGCCCGTTATTGCGAGGCGGAGTCTCCCGTAAAAGGGGAAGTCGAAGTTGATGAAAGCTACTTCGGCGCTCGCCGGGTCAGGGGCATCAGAGGCCGTGGAGCACGCGGAAAAACCATTGTTTTCGGCCTGTTCAAACGCAATGATAACGTCTATACGGAAATCGTTCCTGACTGCTCCAGAGCCACTCTCCAGGGCATCATACGTGGACGTGTAGACCTTGAAAGCGTCATTCATTCCGATGGTTGGCGAGGTTATGACGGGCTCGTCGATTTGGGATACCAAAAACACTTCCGCGTCCAGCATTCGCACAATGAATTTTCCAATAAACACTCACATATCAATGGGATAGAAAGTTTTTTGAGCTATGCAAAAACCCGGCTGGTTCGTTTTAGAGGCCTTCAAAAACAAACGTTTTATCTCCATTTGAAAGAATGTGAGTTTCGGTTTAATCATAGACAAGAGGACATTTACCTTCTGGTGCTAAAACTGCTCAGAGAAAATCCTCTCAGCTAGTCAAGAGCCTAAATAGGATATTCCCATGAAGTTATTTCTCAAGTCCTTGCTTAAAGAAACTAGGCTATGGAAATTTTATCAGAGAAAAAAAGCCATTGCTCAGGGGAGGGCTGTTGACCTTAAAGTACTGAGAGATAGACTTCATTCATTTAGCTTAAATGGACTAAATGAATGTCTTCGAAAGCCAGCTTTGATTGTCTCTTTAACATCTTTTCCAGAAAGAATTTATGAAGTTCCTTTTACGGTATATTCATTGCTTACACAAACATGCAAACCTGACTTTCTTCTTTTATGGTTAAGCTATGAAGAATTCCCCGATGGAGAGAAGTCTTTGCCGGATGACTTACTCAAGATGACTCAACATGGGCTTACAATAAAATGGACACATAACCTATATTCATATAATAAAATTATTCCAACCCTTAGAGAGTACCCTGACAGTATCGTCGTAACAGCTGATGACGACGTCTTTTATCCCCCCAATTGGCTTTATATGTTATATAATGCATATAGTAATTCAATTTACTCCAATACAGCTTATGCCCATAGGATGACAAAAATTACTTGCGATGAAAATGGTATGCCTAAGCCGTATTTACAATGGAAATCTGCCTGCAGAGATGCGATTCCCTCCCCATTAAACTTTGGTACTGGAGTTGGGGGAATACTCTATCCACCAAATTGTTTCTGCTCTGATGTAACAAGAGAAGATATTTTTCTAAAGCTTGCACCTAAAGCAGACGACTTATGGCTATGGGCTATGCTTACCTTAAATAACAATTTTTGCGTATCATTTAATGGATCTCTCACTAATTTAATATCAATAAATCCTCTGAGAGACTGCGGAATAATAGAAGGAAGAAGACTCTATAATGATAACTGTATACACAAAAAAAATGACGTACAATTAAAAAACATTATAACTTATTATCCAAAGCTGATAGATATTTTAAAAAATGCACCGATGTGATTGCACTTACGGCCTTCGCTTAAGGCCCACTCGCCATCTTCTATAATGGTCCTCAGTAACGAGCCCTGCATGAGCTAGCCCCAGCGCCTAGGCTTGCTTCTCAAAAGTTTTGATGAAGATACCTGTCTATAGATTTTTAGCCTTTGGAGAAGATACGGAAGCTATCTGCTAGGCTATCCTATGATATCTGCACTAACCCTCCAGCTGTTGAGAGGCAGCAGAGTATAACTTTATCCGTGCAGAAGAAAAGTGCGATTGCTGTATAGGCAGAAAAGCACAGAGTTCAAATGAATAGTAGTATTCGAAACATTTTAAGATTATATAAATATAATAGAGATTACTATGAAAAATACAAGCAAAACACCAGCTATTTTATTTATTATATTTAATCGTATCGATATTGCCAGCCGAGTTTTTGAGGCGATACGAGAATCCCGACCATCCCGTCTTTATATTGCGGCTGATGGACCTCGTCCTCACAAACCGAAAGAGTTCGAGGCATGCCAGGCTGTCCGCGATCTAGCAACCCAAGTGGATTGGCCTTGTGAAGTCTATACGCTGTTCCGTAATGAAAATTTGGGCTGTGCCAAAGCTGTGAAAGGGGCTATTGACTGGTTCTTTGAGCATGAGGATGAGGGGATAATCCTTGAAGATGATTGTCTTCCGCGACCTGAATTTTTTTCCTTTTGCAGTGCAATGCTTGATCGATGGAGAAATAGTGAAGAAATTATGATGATTTCTGGAACAAACTATCTCTTTGGTCAGGTAATAGAAGAAAAATATTATTTCTCCAAAGTTCCCTTCATATGGGGATGGGCAACATGGAGAAAGGCATGGGAAAAATATTCGTTTGATGTTGAAAAAATGCGTTCTGCAACAACATTTTTTTCCCTTTTCCGCTATTTGAAACATCCTCTCATGGCGTTATGGCTTTCATCAGAGCTCATTCCTAAGAATATACACTCATTAAATTCATGGTACTATTATTGGCTTTCAGCAATTCTATATAATAAAAAATATACAATATCACCTACAAAGAATCTTATTACAAATATTGGTGAGTTAGGAGCCCATGGAACAACGAGAAGTCCTTTTAATTATATGCCAACCCAAGCTATGGATATATCATCGCTAGAGCATCCAACGACTATTAATTGGGGACAAGAGTACGATTTTATCGCCTTTAAAAGCATAGTAGATAATACATTTCCTATTAAAAAATTTTTTATTTTACATGCAAAGAGCATAAGTAAAACACTTTCTATATACAATTTTCTCAAAAAAATAAAAGACAAAATCAATATTTCTTTCAAATATTAATAATACAGCCATGAAAAAAATCATATCTTATTCACTTTGGGGCACAAGCCCTCGTTATACCCTTGGAGCTATCGCCAATTCTCAGCAAGTGCCTGTTGTCTATCCTGGTTGGACAGCACGCTTTTATTGCGGTACGGATGTCCCTCATGACATTTTGCAATCGCTGATGACTGCAGGAGCTGAAATCATCCTCATGGATGAGCCGAATGACAGCCGGGGAATGTTCTGGCGTTTCTATGCACTGGCGGACCCTGAGGCCTCACATATTATTTTTCGGGATGCAGACTCATACCTATCACGCCGTGAGGCTGCTGCTGTTAATCAATGGGTCACAAGTAATTTTGTAGGCCATATTATGCGAGATCACCCATACCATACTATGCCTATTATGGGAGGAATGTGGGGATGCAAAGGAGGTGTTTTTACAGACATTCAAAAGGAAATATCGGCATTCTGTCCCCGGGATAGTTACAATCAGGATCAGATATTTTTAGCAAGGTGTATTTATCCTAAACTCCGTGAGTTTGGCTGTATAGTTCATGACGAATTTTATCGTTATGAATCATCGGCCAAAAATTTTCCTTTGCCACGTCATGATTATGAGTTTGTTGGAGAGGTCATCCTTCCAGATGGAAGCAGAGATGGAGCCTGGAAAGCAATTCAGGCGTATGAAAATAACCCCTTAGAAAAAATTAAACTTCTATATAGAAAATATAAACATAAAATAAAATTTTCAATCTAGTTTTTTATGCATAATTGAGTATTTCCTTCTCCACAAACTTATTACTATAGAAAGCCCTACTTTATGCAATATTTTTCGAATTACAGTCCTAAAAATCTGTCTCCCTAAATATATTTTGGCATTTACAGGAGTTCTAAGCCAATTCGCCTTAGCTCTAGCCACTTCAGCATAGGCAGCGATCCAGTATCTGTCTGAAACTCCACTCAATGACATATTGGCAATAGTCGCATCCGTCTGGACAAATTGCACACCATGCGTCGCAAAACGTAACAGCAGTTCATAGTCCATGGCATACTTGTATGATAAATCGAATCCTCCTAACTCATCATAGACGGACTTTCTAACAAAGACCGTCGGATGATTGAGTGTCATCTCTTTATATAGCTTGCTTATATTAGGATAAAAACACTCACACTTTTTCTGTCCATCCCAATACTGCAAAGCACCATGAAAAACGCCAGTTGATGGATCTTCAAACGCTTTCAATGCATTAGCAATAGCATCAGGCTCATACCAGTCATCTGCGTTAATGATGCCAATAATATCACCAGAGCTCAGGCGGATACCCTTATTGAAGGCATCTGCTATACCTTTATCTCGTTCACTCACCACATAAGTAACTGCAGGATGAGCTTTAGCGATTTCCACCGTGCCATCTGTTGAGCCACCATCTATGATGAGGTATTCAAAAGGGCGGACAGTCTGATCTCTGATACTATCCAGTGTACGCGCAATCGTATGCGCTGCATTATAACATGGCGTAATAATTGAAACTTTCATATCATCCCTCTATCGAGAAAATAAATTACAAAGGCGTGTTTGAAAACAGCTATGCGAAAACTCTTGCACGCATATATGATACGATTTTTTGATACCCATAGCTATCCAGGTTGGATCTTTCGCCAGACGATTCTTTAATAAAATCTTTAGATCGTCATCCTTCTCAAACATTTCTAAGCCTAGCTCTCGCGCTACATCTTCCAGCGCCCCCAGCTTGCGTACAATGACCAAGCAGGAAAGAGCCACCATTTCAACTGCCACAAGGGAGAAAGCCTCTTTCACCCGCGACGGCACCAGGCAAACCTGCAAACCGATCTCGTTCACCTTGGCGGGCAGATCATCCACCCAGCCATGGAAGTGGACATTCTCCGGTGCTTCCCGCTTCAGCCTTTCATAGTAGTCCTCAGACGAGAATGCGGCGTCCCCAAGCACATGGAACTGCAGCTGAGGGAAGTGCTTCGCCAGCGGGATGAGTACATCCTGCCCTTTTTCCGGTGAAACGCGCCCCACAATGCCGATGTGTTGTAAGGGCCTGCCCGTAAAGCGGTCTTGGAAAGGGATATCACTGAAGCGGGCATCCAGTCCATTGGGGACAACCTGCACACGCGGATCGTCAAAGCGGACATCCGCGGCCAGCAGTTCCCGGCGGATGAACTCCGAAGGCAGGACAAGGGCCCGCGTACTTTTCAGGCGCAAGGCCAGCAGGAAAAGCTTTCGCTCCAGCCCGCCATGATTCAGATGGATGTGGTAGGCAGCCTTGCGCCCCAGCATCAGCTGAGCCAGCATGGCCACAGGGGACAGACGATTGCCGTTGACATAAATCAGGTCGGCATGGCGCAGCAACGATATATGCCTCAAGAATGTACGGCAGCCATACCAGGCAAAACGAAAGATGTCCGCAATGTTTTTTTTTCCCTTGGAAAGACGGCACTCGGGAACAACGATGGTCTGCGCCCCCAGGGCACGTAGTCTGTCCACACAGGGGCCCTTCGGGATCAGCACCGTGGCCCGGAAGCCAGTGTGTAGCGCTGCGCGCACAAGTTCCAGAAGTACTTGTTGCCCACCGCCAAGGCTTCCATATTGCTCCAGAAAAACGATATGCTTCACGTTGTCTCTTCCCTATAAAAAATTTTCTGGAAACTAGTCATCACGTCCTCCCTA
>ERZ1673738.4963-NODE-4963-length-12675-cov-5.485261_pt1 | contig 12675 bp, 7 predicted proteins | sample MGYA00580198_ERZ1673738 | MGnify/ENA primary metagenome ERZ1673738 (study PRJEB41218, sample SAMN15661784) | gut metagenome | host: Homo sapiens | place: Canada: London | collected 2015-08-20/2019-03-30 | study: EMG produced TPA metagenomics assembly of... | reverse complement strand
ACGGCAAAGATAACCATATCCGATTGGCTGCCCGGCCTTTCGCCCAAAGCGCATTTCGGCGTGTTCATCGCACTTATATGCGTTGTGGTGATCTATTATATAATCAACCGCACAACGCTCGGCTTCAAGCTTAAGGCGGTCGGCTTCAATCGCTCCGCCGCGGAATACGCCGGCATAAACGCAAACGGCTCCGTGCTTACGGCGCTGAGCATATCCGGCATGCTCGCTTCCCTTGCGGGCGCGCTGCAGGTTATGGGCGTAACGTATAAGGTCAGTCAGTTTGCCGGGCAGGAAGGCTACGGCTTCCAGGGCATAACCGTTGCGCTTATAGGCGGCACCAATCCTTTCGGCGTGCTGCTGGGCGCGGAGTTCTTCGGCGCGATGAAGTTCGGCGGTACGCGCTTCGATGCCCCGAGCGAAATAGTTGACATAATAATGGGCTGCATAGTGCTGTGCATCGCCATATCAAGCCTGCTCAGGATGATGATAAGCAGCAACAAAAAGAATAAGGGAGGCGTATAACATGGACCAGTTGCTTAAAACGCTCGGCATTGTGCTTAATGCCACGCTTATGTATACTCCCCCGCTGCTGTTTGCGGCGCTCGGCTCCTGCTGCTCCGAAAAATCCGGCGTTATAAACATCGGTATAGAGGGCATGATGACAATAGGCGCCTTCACCGGCGCTGCCGTGGGCTATTTTTCCGGCGATCCTTGGCTGGCGTTCCTTTGCGCGGGCCTTGCGGGCATGGTTTTTGCGCTGATACACGGCTTTGCCTGCATAACCTGCAAGGCGGATCAAACCATATCCGGCACGGCAATAAACTTCCTTGCCAGCGGCATTGCCGTTTACGTTTGCCGCCTGCTCTTTGCAGGCAATACGGAAACGCACCCAGTGCCCAATAAGCTCCCCCGCATATTCAATGGCCTTTTTGAATGGTGCAACGCCAACCTTGGCGGCAAATGGGGCGAAGCGTTTGCAAAGAACGGCTTTCTTGACAACGTGTTCAACACATACGCTTCCGCGTATGTAGCGTTCATATTGGTGCTTGTGATATGGTTCGTGTTCTATAAAACGCGCTTCGGGCTCAGGCTCCGCGCCGTGGGTGAGCATCCGCAGGCGGCGGATACGCTGGGCGTAAACGTTTCCCTCGTGCGCTATATATGCGTTGCGCTTTCCGGCTTCTTTGCGGGCCTTGGCGGGGCGAGCATAACGCTTGCAACGGTTTCCGTTTATCGCCCGTCCATAGTTATAGGCCAGGGCTTCATAGCCATTGCCGCCGTAATATTCGGCAAGTTCAAGCCGCAGGGCGCTATGCTTGGCTGCATACTGTTCGGCTTCTGCAACGGGCTGAAGGTAGTCGTCGGCTCAAGCGGCTCCATACCGGTGAACATAATATCCATGATACCGTATGTTGTCACGATAATCGCGCTCATACTCTTCGTTGGCAAGGCGCATGTTCCCGCCGCGAACGGCAAGCCGTACATCAAATCAAAATAACCGGCGGGCGCAGCAGCCAAAGGAACCGCTTTACCATAATGTAACCCTTCAATATCAAAAGGGCGAGCCTTTTCGGTTCGCCCTTCTTTTATTCTGCAAAGATTTAGCTGTGCTTGCGGCTGCGCGCTGCAACGAACGCGGCGGCTGCCATTACGCAAAGCGCTATGCCCGTATATGCCGTGCCGGAATCGCCGGTCTGCGGGGGCAGGGGCTTGGCGGGAGGAATCACGGGAACGTAGTCATGGTAATCATAATAGTAGCTGTTGGTTACGGCAACGCTCGCTGTGCCGTTTTCGCCCGTGCTGACATATATTCCGTTTGTCCTGGGCAGATCGTACCCGGCCACGGCCCTGCCGGTGCTTACGGCGGAATAATTCGCGCCGGTGAACACATAGCCGCTCAGGTTCGGGTTCTGCTCCGTCACTTCATATACGTTATAGCCAACCTCTATCGTTGCGGAATAGGTATTGTCGCTGTTGCGGTTAAGCACAACGGCCATTGCGCTGCCCAGCGTCATGCCGTCCTCGTTCATGGGGCGCACATACACGGTGAAGCTGCGGGGCAGGTCGTAAGCGTAAACGCCGCGGAAGCTCTTGGTTATGGTCAGCTTGCCGTTCTGGGGCTTCTGCTCCTCGGCATACTTGTTAGTTATCTGAACCTTGCCTTCCGTCATATCGGCAAGCTCTATTTCCTGCGTAGTCTGGCCGTTTATGGTTATGGTGGTGGCTTCGCAATAGTAGCCGTTTATTTCGGTGCAGCCCTTCTCCTCTATGGTGTATTTGCCGGGAGCCACTTCAATATCAAGCGTGAACCCATTAGCCTTGTTCAGCTTGTGCTCGGCGCCGTTCACGGCAACGGTAACCTCGTAGCCTTCGGGTATATCCACGCCCTCAACGGTTTTCTTGATGGTCAATTCCGCCTTAGGCTCTTGCTTTTTGGAGTAGGTATTGGTCACGGTAACGGTTTCCTCGCCGCCCTCGTCAAGCGTTATGCCGTTATTCGCGTCAAGATTGCTGTACTCGGTCTTTACGAAGTCGTAACCATCTATGTTGGACATATCTGTCTCGCGCACGGTGTAAGTGCCCGCGTCAAGCTCTATAGTCTTGCTGAACTCACCCTTTTTCAGTGTTATGGTCTGATTGCCTACGGTTACGGTAACTTTGTAATCATCGGGCAGTTCAACGCCGTTCTCAAGCCCCTCGACAACCTTCGTCACGGTCAGCTTGGCCTTTTCGGGAACGCGCTCGTATTTGTTGACGATGGTGATAGCGGCTTCGCTGTTGTCCGATACAGACATGCGGAATATTTTGTTTATGCCGTTTCCATCGTAGGGACGGTGTTCCTGCGTATCCATGCCGGTAAGCTGATAACCGTTTATATCGGTGAAGGTAGTTTCCTTTATATAGTAACGGTCTTCTTCAAGCTCAAGCGTATGGGAGAAGCTGTTTTCCTTGTTCAGCTTTACGTTTTCATTCACCGTCTTATCCGCGTTATACACATTCACGGTAACTTCGTAATTATCGGGAACGGTAACGCCTTCAACGGTCTTCTTTATGGTAAGCTTACCGGGATTGATTACCGTGCCATGCTTGACATATTTATTCGTGATAATAATAGTCCTGCCGTCGTCGTCCTCATCAAATGTTATCTTGAAGCCATTGGCTATATTCCGCTCCCAAATCGTCGCCTTTACGAAATCGTAATTTGGAATATCGGACTTATAGGTTTCGCTTATAGTATATTCCTTGCCAACCTCAACCTCGAACTCTACCTCCATAAGGTTCGCTATGCTCATGGTCTTTTCTTCGTCGCCGACCTTCACCTTTATAGTGTAATTCTCCGGAAGCTCTCTTATGCCGTCGCCATCTATGGCCTTACATATTTTAATCTTTATCTTCCCCGGTTCGGGAGTGGGGGTAGGCGTGGTGTCGATTTCCCACTGGGCTACAAGCTTTGCGTGGGTATACACGTTAAGGCTCTGTCCTTCGCCTATATTGCTGCTCGTACCTACCTGCTCGGAGAAGGTCAGTTCATTGCCGCTCTTTGTGCATTTTGCATAATAGGTTACTTCCCAGCCGAGGAACTTTACGTTCCATTCGTCGGCAACAACCGACTTCATATAGGTAGTCACGCTGTTGGTGGTATGCTTCCAGCTCTGTATGTCCGATACCGCGGAATAGTTGTATGCGAACTTGGTATTGGCAACAAAGTTGCCCTCGCCACTGCCGTATACGTTGCCGCTGCCCACGGTTGTCCACCATGTGCTGTCTTTAAGAGCTTGGGCAAGCTTGTCATTATTCCCGCACAGGGTCAGCACATTGCCGTAGTCATATTCAACATAAACGGGCTGCGGTATGGGCGCAACCTGAATAAGTATATAGTAACCGTAGTTGCTGCCATTGCTGCTGTGGCAGAAATTCTTGCTGCTAAGCTGAGTGGACAGCTTGAACGTGCCGTCATTCTGCTTTACGGACTGAGCAAGGCTGAAGGGAACGTCATAGGCATTGCCCGCGCTCCATGTTTGGCAGCTGTACGGGCTCCGGCCGTGCGGGTCTATGCAGGCCACAACTATTCTGGATACATAGTAGCCCTTCTCCGCAGTTATGGCAAGCTCCACGCTCTGCTCGTTCCGGTTGTCTGCGGAAGTATAATAGCTGCTCAGCGCAGTACCGTTGGCTGCGCCTGTTGTGTTGGAATCCTGCTGCGTAACGGCGGTGCCGTTCAGCGTTACCGCGGTCACACCCGTGCCGTTATTGCTTACATTCCGCCCGTTGCTTACTTCAAAGGTATCGTAAACAACCTTTATGCTGCCGTCCCAGTTTTCCTGATTAAGGTAGCTGCCCTGCTGACCGCCGCCGCCGGGTCCGCCGCCACCGGGTCCGCCCTTATCCGCAAGCGCAGCGCCCGGAATAAGCGCAAGCGCCATTATCAGCGCCAGTGCAAACGCCAAATACTTTTTCATTTTTTCCTCCTGTTTTTCTATGTTTTTTCACCACTCACACGCATCCGTGTTTTTTCTGTACCGGCATACACGGATACTCGTGTGTATATTATAGCATGCCGTCTCTTGTCCGCTCAACCTAATCTTTTATTATTCAATCATTATATATTTTTAGTTTGATTAATTAAGCAAGCGCATGGCATAGCACCATGCGCCCGTGTGATTCGCTTTTTTCAGCCTTCCATCTGCTTCCCCAGGAAGTTCGCCGCCGTTTCCGTGGCCTTTTGCTCCGCGCGGCCTATGCCTGCGTTCTCGTCGCGGCTGAGCAGCATCACCGCGCCTATCGGATCCCCGGCGCAGATTATCGTGGCTATCGCCGCCGCGGCAAAGGGCTGCGCCCCGTCCGCAGTAATGTGCGGCGCCGTGCCGCCGTCCGCCCCAACGCACAGCCTGCCGCGCCTGTCCATTAGCTCCTCAAGGTCGCTGTGTATGGGCTTATCCATCAGCTCCTTGCGGCATGGCCCGCTCGCAGCTATCACCGTGTCCTTGTCGCACACGGCCGCCGTCATCCCAAGCGCCAGCTGCAGCGATTCCGCGTATTCCTTCGCAAAATCTCCCAGCTCCCCTATCGGCGAATACTTTTTCAGTATCACTTCACCCTCGCGGTCGGTAAATATCTCCAGCGGGTCGCCTTCGCGTATTCTCAGCGTTCTTCGTATCTCCTTGGGTATGACTACGCGGCCCAACTCATCAATTCTCCGCACAATTCCGGTTGCCTTCATGGTTCTCTATTCCTCCTGAATAATTCATTTCCATGCTTGCCATATCATGTTTTGTATCGGTAGTATGCGGAAGGATAAGGGGGATTATGCATTGGTGCAAAAACGGTTTTTGTTGTTAAACAGCGCCAAACCGTGCTAAAATCAAGGTGTCAATTTCTTCCAATGGAGGCTTGTATCTTGATAGCGCATATCCGCAAAACCGACGGAGCGAAGCAGCCGCTCAAAATACACTGTTTGCAGGTTGGTTTATTAAGCAAACACATGGCGCAGCGGCTCGGGTTATCCGCAATAGCGCAGCTTATAGGTTTACTGCACGACATGGGAAAGGCCACCGCCGCATTCGCGGCATATCTTATATCCGCAGCCACAGATCCTCTTTCCGCCGCTTCGCCGCACCATCATGCGCCGACCGGCGCAATATTTGCTTATCGACGCTGGTTTTGCGCAGCCGGTGCCGATTATTTTCAGCTGCTCACGGCGCAGATAATTGCCCTTTGCATCCGCGGCCACCATACGGGACTTATGGACTGTCTTGACGGCATTGGGCAATCGGCGTTCACTCCCGCCATGCAAAGCGAAGCAAATGAGCATTACGACGAGGCCGTGGCCTATTATTTGGAAAACATAATGCCCGCCGATGAATTGGATGAGCTTTTTGCCAAAGCATGCGTAGAGATACGCACTTTTCTTACAGAGCACTTAAAAGGCAAATGTGATACCGACGAGCGTAAATTCCATTATGGCATGCTTACGCGGCTTTTGCTCAGTATCCTTATCGATGCAGACAGGTATGATTCCACCTGTTTTGAATACGGCATTCCGTCCGTGTATATTGAGCAGCAGCCTGATTGGGCTGCTTTGCTGCTCCGCATTGATGATTTTCGCAGGCGCGAACTCGATACTTCCGGCGATATTGGCCGCACCGCCTTACCGAGCGCTGGAACAGCGATATAATACTCACCAGCCTTGTGCAGTTTCTAAACGCCTGCTTCGGCGCAAGCAATACGGACGCGCGCAGGCTGCACAGCCTTACCGATTCCGTGCTGATATTTGACGAAATACAGTCACTTCCAGCGCATTGCAAAACGCTGTTTGAGCGCACCATAACGTTCCTCTCAGTATGCTGCGAAGCTACCGTTGTTCTATGCACGGCAACGCAACCGCAGCTTGGAATACGATACTGGCACGGTGTATATATGGCATCTATGCGATGAAAAGCTCGACAAATTGCCTGAAATACAGTACGGCGGCAATACCGCACGAACCATAATCGCAAGCGTTCCAGCCGATGAACTTGATATGCCCGCCTCCATTGCAGACTATTTCGAACGGCAGCAGGACTATACAGCCGAGCACTCGGGTTTTCCCTTGCCCAAGCTTAATGGCGAATCCATAGTAAATCTTCTTTCTTACAACGATAAAAGGGTGCGTGAATCAGCCAATTTCGACTGTGGCATCAGCATGCCGCTGTCACAGAGCTTCCGCACGGCATATAGCAGTTTTGAAGTTATACCCGATAAAACTCACTCCGTAATCGTCCCGTTTGGGAAAGGCGCCGAGCTTATAGCCCGCCTTTCAGGCAATATCAGCCTTAAAGAAAAGCTGTACCTTCTAATGGAAGCGCAGCAGTACAGCGTTTCCGTTTATGGCAATTCCTATCAAGAGCTGCGCAGCAATGATGCCATATATACCATAGGCGATACGGGTATCTGCGTGCTAAAGCCACGGTATTATGATATGCAATGCGGCATAGTATCGTTTTAGCCAATACCATTTTTATATTTTAAGAAAAAAAGTTCTTGCAATAGTAATTATTACATGAGCTTTGCATATCCGGATGAAACGGGCGAAAACGAACTTGGCGTGCGGCTTTGGCATGCCCAAATGACAGACGGCGAAATAATCTTCCCCTCACCCGAAGAGTGCGGAAAGTCGATGTATAGGCCAATACGCCCGATGCATCCAAAGAAGTTCGGCCAAAAATACAACAATTTCTCCGCGGAGGATGAAAACGCATGAGCTGGATACAAAAGCTGTGTGAAGTTTACGATGCCATTATAGGCACGCCCGACTGCGACATGCTGAGCGTAGGCTTTATAAACAAAAATATAGAGCTGAACATAATCCTGTCCGCCAAAGGCGAATTTGTAACGGCTGAACGGGTGCCGGAAAATGATAGGCACTGCGCCGTGCCGAGCACCATCGCCGCAGAAGCGCGCACGGGAAGCTCAATAAAGCCATATCCGCTCGCAGAACAGCTTAAATATCTTATAGTCGATGGCGAAGCCGATGACGCTAAGTTCTGCGCATATATGCAGCAGCTTGGCGATTGGTGCAGCTTTCCCGGCGCGCCTGACTGCATCAAGGTTCTGTATAGTTATCTTGAAAAGCAAACCCTGTTCAGCGATTTAATGAACGTTCCCGGGCTGAAGCTACGCTCCCCCTATAAAGACGTGGTATGCTTCAGTATACAGGATATGCATGGAGAAAATCGGCTGTGGATGCGCGGCGATGTGCGCGAAAGCTGGGGCCGATATTGGGCTACCCTGCTCGACGAAACGCCGGAACTATGCTACGCAACCGGTCAAGTGCTGCCGGGGCTGCAAAGCCACCCTAAGCTGGACGGCAACCCTAAGCTCATATCCGCGCGTGATGTTGATTTCCCGTTCCAGTATAAGGGCCGCTTTATCGAGGACCGCAGCGCGGCAGCGCTCAGCGGTTTAGCCTCCGTAAAGGCGCACAATGCGCTGCTATGGCTAATTGATCATCAGGGCTTTAATCGATGCGGCATGCATATTGTCGCCTGGAACACCGCCATTCCCGTACTCAATATCTGCAATGACCCTTTTGGCTATGAATCGGAGAATAAAGCCAAGCCCGATACGTTTGAAGCCTATGCCATTACCCTGCGCGATGCTGCAAACGGCTACACGGAAACGCTGAAAACATATACGGCTGCGACTAATTTGACAAAAGAAGCTCACCGCCGCATGAATGAAATCGTGATAATCGGCCTTCAAGCCGCCACGCAGGGGCGCATGTCCATAACATATTATCAAGAAATGCCCGGCAATATGTATGTTTCGCGGCTCAATGCATGGGCGGATGATTGCCTGTGGGAAATGCCCGGAGCAAATAAAAAGGTTCGCACGCCCACATGGATTGAGATATGCTCCGCTGTAATGGGGCGCGATGCCGTCAATATCGCCCGCAGCGACCGTTCCGGCGATAAGAACGCAACCAAGCTTATGCGTGGAATGCAGCTTCGGCTGCTGGGCTGCGTGGTGGATGGCGCTCCCCTGCCGCTTGACATGGTGGAGCAGGCTTTTGCCCGCGCCGTCAGGCCCCTCAGCTTTACGGACAGCAAAGGCGCATGGAACGGCTTTGCCTGGGCCGAGTGCGTCGCAGTAGCGTGCGCATTGATACGCAAAGAAAGCATACAGTCTGGCCGCGGTGCAGTTTCACCGGAGCTGGACAAAACACGCACAGACAGGGATTATCTTTTCGGCAGACTGCTTGCCGTATCCCATAAAATAGAGTTTGACGCCGCCGAAAGCGGGAAGTTCCCCACCAATGCGCTCAGGCTGATGCAAAGCTTTGTTCAGTCCCCGCGCGAAACATGGCTACATCTTTATTGCAAGCTGCTCCCCTATCTTAAGCAACTTGGGCAAAGCGGACGCGGCAACCGTGCCGCATGGTATTTAACTCTGCTGGGCGAAATAGAGCGCAGCTTTGCGCCCGAGGAACGAGCAGACAGCCGCCCGCTTTCATATATGTTTCTTGCGGGATTCAGCGCGCAGCTAAGCGAGCTTTATGCAAAAGCCGAACAGCGCAAGCCCTCGCCGCCGTTTGAGCCGTATTCCCCGCCTTCCGGCCGCGATGAACTGTTCGGGTGCCTACTCGCCGTGGCCGACATATGCGAATGGGACGCCATGGCGGAAGAACACAACGGCATCCGAACAAGCCAGCGGGACGGCCGCACGAACGCGATGCTGCTTACGAATGCATATGTTATAAAGCCCTCGTTCACATGGGTGCATATCCACGATAAGCTTATACCGCATCTTGAAAAGAGCGGCGTAAGCACGGCGGCATATATTCAACGTATAATCAGCCGCATAGAATCCTCATTCGCCGCAGAAGAAAGGCTGAAGGATGCGCGGCTGGGTAGCGGCTTTTTGAACGGATATCTAAGCATGCGTCATGCCATGACAGCAAAAGGGGGGTTAAAGCAGGACGCATGGGCGGCGCAGCCTGCATCGTCTTTGGCAATAAACAGCCGCGACGCTGCATTTGGCGCTTTGCTTGCGCTTGACAACATTGTGGAGCGCATTGTTCTTGATGCCGAAAAACAAGAAAACGACAACCGCCCCAGCAATGCAATGCGTCTTATGCCGCACGTTGCCCGCCGTCCCGATGCGGAAATTCCGCAGCTTATGGCCCGTATGGAGCCATATATGAAAAAGCTGCGCCAGCCGTTCGTATTCATGCAGGAGCGTGAGCGTCTGCTCGGCATAGCGACCGAATTGTGGCCGAACAAGGACGCACCTCTCGGGCCTGGCTATCTGCACACATTTTATACATATACACTGCCAAGTAAATACGGAAAGGAAGACTAAACAATGGCTACGTTAAACAACAAAATCGATTTTGCACTTGTATTCACCGTCAGGAACGCCAATCCCAACGGCGATCCTCTGGGCGGCAACCGCCCGCGCACCACATATGACGGCCACGGCGAGGTTTCGGACGTTTGCCTGAAGCGCAAGATCCGCAACCGCTGGATGGATGAAGGTTACCCAGTATTCGTACAGTCGGACGACCGCCGCGTGGACGCTTTCCGTTCCCTGCGCGACCGTGCGGACGGCTGCCCTGCGCTCAAGGCATGTCTGGACGCAATGGGCGAGCAGAAAAAAGCCAAGGGTAAAAAGAACGGCGAGGCTCTCCTGAGCAAGGACGACTATGCGCGTATAGCCTGCGAGCAATGGCTGGATGTGCGCGCATTCGGTCAGGTATTCGCATTCAAAGCGGATAAAAAGAGCGATAAAAAAGCCGATACCGATGATGCTGCTTCCGTCAGCGATAACGTCAGCGAAAGCGACGCCGTTTCCGTTGGCATCCGCGGCCCCGTGAGCATACAAAGCGCCTTCAGCCGCGATATCGTGCCCATAACCAATCTGCAAATAACCAAGTCCGTCAATCTTAAAACGGACAGCGTAGATCCGGACAAAAGGGGTTCCGATACAATAGGTTCAAAATACCGCGTCGATTTTGGCGTATATGTTACCTATGGCTCCATAAATGTGCAGGCTGCGCAAAAAACAGGTTTCAGCGACGATGACGCCCTTGCGCTGAAAGAGGCGCTGCGCACCCTTTTTCGCAACGATGCCACCGCCGCCCGCCCGGACGGCAGTATGGAAGTGGTCAAGCTCATATGGTGGGAACATAACTGCGCCTGCGGGCAGTATTCCGCCGCCAAGGTGCATCGCTCCCTTGACGTTTCCACTACTCCTGAAATAAGCGTTAGCGTGGATAAATCCACAATACCCGGACTGAAATACTCCATAATCGACGGCGAATAACCAAAGTACAAAGCCCCCTGTCCTGCTATGGATCGGGGGCTTTACTTTACCGTTTCTCTTCCCTCACTCAAACTTCGGCGTATACATGCTCTTGCCGTGCAGCTTGAACAGCTTGCCGTTGGCGATAACGGTGTCTATCGCAAGCGTGTCGCTCAGCAGCAGTATGTCCGCGCAGGAGCCTGCGGCAAGAAGTCCCTTGTACGGATAGAGTTTGAGCGCCTTTGCGGGGTTCTCGGTAAGCACCCGTATGGCGTCTGAATACTTGTAGCCGAATTCGTTCACCATGGCGCATATCACGTCGTGATCGGCGCTCACGCGGCCTGCGGTGATGCCTATTAGCTCCTTATTTTCGTTCCACATGGGCAGGCTGCCGTTCCCGTCGGAGCTGAGCGTTACCCTGTCCTTGGGCGCGCGGGAGAAGGCTGTGTTCAGTATGCCCGCAACGTATGAAGGATTGGTGCCGGCAGTAAAGTCTATGTAGCCGCCAAGGCTTGCAAATTCAACCGCCTGATCCATGTGGCGGCTCAGGTGAGTGGGCCTGAACACGCTCACGGGCAGGTCGCTGGTTTTCACTATGTCTATTATCTTGCGCAGCTCTTCTTCGCCGGAGCCGGTGTGCAGATGCACTATGCCCGCCTTGCCGGAAAGCATGCCGCCCATGCGCGCCGCGTGGCCAAGGCGCGTAAGCTCGTCCTTCGTTATGCCGGAGCCGCGGTGGTCGGATATTGCCACCTTCACGCCTATTATCTCCTGAATAAACGTTATGTCGTCGATAACGGAGCCGGTAAGGGTGTGCGTCGGGTACCAATATGAGCCGGTAAGACAGTACGCCGTCCAGCCTTCCTCGTTAAACGCCTTCGTCTTGGCAACAAGGTTGGCAACGCTGCGCGTTGTGCCGTCCGTACCGAGCAGGCCCACAACGGTAGTCACGCCCGCGTCCACAAGCTGGGACAGCTTCAGCGGCGGCACCTGGTTGGAAAAGCCGCCTTCACCGCCGCCGCCCGTTATATGCACATGCTGGTCAATATAGCCCGGCGCGGCAACAAGGCCCCCGCCGTCTATCGTCTGCTCTATCAGCCTTTCAGGCACGTCTATGTTCGGGGCGATCTCTATTATGTCCCTGCCGCATATCAATATGTCCTGCACGTCCGCCGACTTGTCATACGGCCGAACGTTTTTCAATAAAATCATGTCGTTGTTTCCTTTCTGCATATATGCCGTTTTGTTCCGCTGCTATTTAATCACACAAATGGCAATATGCGCAATGGTTTTTATCAATAAATCGACTCCCCCGAATAAAACTCCCGCATATCGTCCAGCCTTATGCAGGCCAGGCGGCCTATGAATTCGGCGTTTTCATCCTGCACGTCAGGATAGGCGGAGCCGCAGTCTATGTCCATGCGATCAGGGCCGTGCCATATGCGCATGGGCGAACCATCCTGATAATGATGGCTGGTGGTATGACCGAATATCATTGTGTATTCGCCGCTAAGCGGCGCCTCTCCGGACTGCCTGTCCCATACGGAAAAGTATTTTTCGCCAAGCTGCGGCCGCTTTGCAAGGTAAAAAAGCTCCTTCGGCATGGCGTGGACAAGCTTGTATCGCCTGCCGTTTACGGTTATGTCCAGCTCCGTCGGCAGCGCGTCTATCCAATCAAAAAGGGATTCCCGCTCCGCTTCGCTCAGCTTTTTTATGTCCCTGTGCGTAACGTCCCCCAGTATATAAAGCGTATCCTCATCCGTCAGCTTAATCTGTTCCATTACTGCGTCGAACCGGCGCCTGCTGCCGTGTATATCGCTCATAACGTATATCATGCCCGTAAATTCCTCCGTTGCCATGCCTGCAATTTTAGCAAAGCGCGGCATCGTTTGC
>ERZ1673738.4957-NODE-4957-length-12683-cov-4.827368_pt1 | contig 12683 bp, 11 predicted proteins | sample MGYA00580198_ERZ1673738 | MGnify/ENA primary metagenome ERZ1673738 (study PRJEB41218, sample SAMN15661784) | gut metagenome | host: Homo sapiens | place: Canada: London | collected 2015-08-20/2019-03-30 | study: EMG produced TPA metagenomics assembly of... | reverse complement strand
CGTAAAGCCGGAGAGGCAAAATTTTCCGGGCCGTCGGCTCTATTATAACCGCGCTCTCCGGCGTTATGCGGAGAGCGCGCGGGACAAAAACTCATAAAAACAAACCGAACCTTTTTCGGCAAAATTTTCCCTTTCTCTTCTCTGTCTCTCTGTTTGATGTATCCCCCCTTTTGATATATAATGAAGGAAAAGGGAAAAGCGGCGGCTCCCGTTTTGACGGGAGCATACTCTGCCCGCAGGAAATGAGGAAGAGACGATGAAAGAGAAAACCTGCTGCATCACGGGCCACCGGGAAATTCCGGCCGGCCGGGCGGCCTACGTGGAGCGCGCCCTGGCGCTCGAAATCGACCGCGCCATTGAGGACGGCTTCACCTGCTTTCTCACCGGTTTCGCGGAAGGAACGGACCAGCTCTTTGCCAGGCTTGTGCTCGAACGCGCCCGGAGCTTCCCGCAAATCCGCCTCGAGGGCGCTATCCCGTTCCGCGGGCGGATCCAGACGCTGCGGCGCTCGCCGGAATCATGCGCCCTGCTCGACGGCTGCTCACAGCTGCATATTCTCTCCGAGCGCTATTCCCCCGGCGTTTACAGCTGCCGCAACCGCTTCATGATCGACCGCTCCCAGCGCGTCCTCGCCGTCTATGACGGCCGCCAGTCCGGCGGCACCTTCTCCGCGATACAGCTTGTGCTCAAATCCGGCCGGGAGCTGCGCACCATCTCTCCGGCCCTCCCGCAGGACTGAGAGAGAACGGACAGGTCTCCGGCACAGGGGAGCCCGTCCGCCGGGCAGAAAGGAAACAGGGATTTCATGACAAGCTGTCACATTGCCGTCTGCGACGACCAAAAAAGCGATCGGGAATATGTGGAGCGGCTGGTCCGGAAATGGGCCGAAGCCGCCGGCATCCCCGTCCGGGTGGAGACCTTCCCCTCCGCGGAATCGTTTCTTTTCCGCTATGAGGAGGACAGGCGCTGCGATATTCTGATTCTCGACGTGGAAATGGGAAGCATGGACGGGGTCAGCCTCGCCCGGATGATCCGCAGGGAAAACGAGACGATTCAAATTCTTTTTCTCACCGGCTACTCCGACTACATTGCCGAGGGCTATGAAGTCGCCGCCCTCCACTATCTTGTCAAGCCCGTCAAGGAGGAAAAGCTGTTTTCCGTGCTCGACCGCGCGCTGGACAAGGTGCGGAAAAACGAGACGGTGCTGAACCTGACGTCCGGCGGCGAGCTGGTACGGATCCCCATTCATCAGCTGCGCTACGCGGACGTAATGGGAAATTACGTCACCCTCCACGCACGCGAGGACTGCACGGTCAAAATGACGCTCGGCGAGCTCGAAAAGCAGCTCGACGAGCGCTTTTACCGCGCCGGACGCTCGGTGCTCGTCAACCTGACGTACATCTCCCGGGTAACAAAGACAGAAATCCGGCTCAGCGACGGCACGGCCATCCCCCTCCCCCGGGGAGCGTACGAGGGCGTCAACCGGGCGATTATTCAAATGAGGTGAAACCATGGGATTCTTTTCCCGAAAAACGGAGAAGCGGATCGCCGCCTACCAGAGCGAGCTCATTGAAACGCACTACCGTGAGGTGGAAAACATGTACCGCCAGATGCGCGGCTGGCGGCACGATTACCGCAGCCACATCCAGACCATGAAGGCTTACGCCGCCGCTCAGGACTGGGAAGCCATTTGCCGGTATCTCGATCTGCTCGACGAGGATCTGACGAAGGTGGATACCGTCGTCAAGACCGGGAACCCCATGACGGACGCGATTCTCAACTCTAAAATTTCCCTGGCCAGATCCAGAAACATCCAGGTGATCGCGGACGCGCATATTCCGGTCCGGCTCAAATCCTCTGAAATCGATCTGTGCTGCATCATCGGAAACCTCTTTGACAACGCCATCGAGGCCAGCATGAAGCTGCCTGAGGAAAAACGGCTGATCCGGGTCTACATGGACATGAAAAACACGCAGCTGTACCTCTCCTTCACCAATTTCACCGCCGGAAAAAAGATGGAAAAGCAGGGCGGTCTGTTCCGCAGCACCAAGGGAGAAGGACACGGCCTCGGCCTCGTGCGTGTGGACGCGATTGTGGAGCGCCTTGAAGGCTGCCTCAGCCGCAACAGCGAGGACGGCGCGTTTACCACGGAAATCCTGCTCCCACAGGTGTAAAGCGCGCCGCATGAGAAACGGCCTGCGCCCGAATTTCTCCCACAGGCGCGCGGAGCGGCCGGCGTAGCCCCCCTAGAAGAGGCCCCCCGAATCCTCTCCCACGGACACACGGAGCGGCCGGCGGAAATCTTCGCGGTACGTGCCGCCGGAAGCATGCGGCTTTCCTCGAATCCTTTACAGTTTATCCCCCGAAAACGGCAATTCGTCCCCGGAATGCTCCGGGGACGAATTTTTGTGCTACCATCATGTTCAGCAGCCGGCGGAAACCGGACGCTGTCAAGCCGCGTCCCTCCGCAAACGGAGCGCCCTCCCGCTGCTTTCACAAAATGCGGAAGAGAGCTTCCCGGGATCCGGGGGCCCTCCCCGGCGCTCCCCGCCCGGCGTATTCTCAGAGGTGAGGCAAGAATGGAAAAGAAGAAAAAATCCCCCTACAGCATGTGGCAGAACACCGGCTTCATGCTCGTCAACGCCTGGCAAAGCTGCCGGAGCGTCATTTTTCTATGTGCGGCGCTGGCGGCGGTCACGGCCTCGCAGACCGTGGCGGAGCTGTTTCTCGCCCCGGCCGTACTGCAGAAGGTGGAGGAGTCCGCCCCGCTCGCGGAGCTTCTCCTCACCATCGCGGGCTTCAGCCTGGTGCTGCTGCTCCTTTCCGGGCTCCGGCGCTATCTGGACGAAAACACGCTGTTCGGCCGCGTGCAGGTCCGCAAAAGCATCCTGCTGCAGATCAGCCAAAAGCTCGCGGACACCTCCTTCCCCAACCTGATGGAGGCCCGGTTCCGCGATCTCGAAAACAAGGCGAGCGACGCCTGCTCCGGAAACCAGCAGGCGACGGAATACGTCTGGACCGTCTGGACGCAGCTGCTGACGAATGTGCTCGGCTTTGCCGCTTATCTGGCCGTCCTGTCCGGCCTGCATCCGCTTCTGCTCTGCGTGATTCTGGCAACGACCGCCGCCGGATATTTTGTCAACCGGAGGCTCAGCGGATGGGGCTACCGCCACCGCGAGGAGGAGGCCGTTCCGTTCAAGCAGATTGCGTATCTGCGGGAAACGATGTCCGGGCGCTCCCATGCCAAGGACATCCGGATTTTCGGCCTCGGCGAATGGCTGGACGGCGTCTGGGAGCGCGCCGCCCGTCTGTATCACGCTTTTCTGCGCAAGCGGGAAGCGTCCTATCTGTGGGCGAACGTCGTGGATCTGCTCCTCGCCCTGCTGCGCAACGGGATCGCCTACGCCTACCTGCTCCGGCTCACACTCGACGGCGGGCTGAGCGCGTCTCAGTTTCTGCTGTGGTTCACCGCCGCCTCCGGCTTTACCCAGTGGGTGACGGGCATTCTCGACATGCTGACCCAGCTGCACAGGCAAAGCCTGGATCTCTCCGCCGTTCGGGAATTTCTCGAATATCCGGAGCCCTTCCGGTTTGAGGACGGCGAGCCGCTGCCGTCCCCTCTGCGCGTTCCCTGCGAGCTGCGGCTCGAGAACGTCTCCTACCGCTATCCGGGCGCGGAGACCGATACGCTGCACAACATTTGTCTGACCATCCGTCCCGGCGAACGGCTGGCGATCGTCGGACTCAACGGCGCGGGCAAATCGACTCTGGTCCGGCTTGTCTGCGGCCTGCTCGACCCCACCCAGGGCCGCGTGCTCCTGAACGGGGAGGACGTCCGCCGCTATAACCGGCGCGAATATTACACGCTGTTCTCGGCTGTGTTTCAGGATTTTTCCGTGCTGGAAGCCAGCGTGGCGGAAAACGTGGCGCAGCGGGTAGACGGGATCGACGGGGAGCGCGTACAGCGCTGCCTCGACCAGGCAGGGCTGGCGGAAAAGGCCGCGTCCCTTCCCGACGGCGTCAAAACGCCTGTCGGACGCCGGGTTTTTGAGAACGGCGTGGAGCTCTCCGGCGGCCAGACCCAGCGTCTGATGCTCGCCCGCGCCCTGTACAAGGACGGGCCGGTTCTGGTACTGGACGAGCCGACCGCCGCTCTCGACCCGCTGGCGGAGAGCGATCTGTATCAAAAGTACAGCGCAATGACACAGGGAAAAACCTCGCTGTTTATCTCGCACCGTCTGGCGTCCACCCGATTCTGCGACCGCATCCTGTTTCTCGAGGACGGCCGGATCGCCGAGGAGGGAACGCATGAGGAGCTGATCGCGCGCGGCGGCGGCTACGCCGGGCTGTTTGAGGTGCAGAGCCGGTATTACCGGGAAGGAGGCGAAGAGCATGAAGAGTGAAAGCGAAAAGCTGACCTGGCGGAAGGCCTGGAAAATGAACCTGCGTGCATGGAGCATCTGGTGGAAGCTTCGCCCTTCCGTGTTTCTCTCGGCCCTGGCCTCCTCCGTGATGAAAGCCGTCACGCCGTATGTGACGATTTATCTTTCGGCGCGGATTCTTGACGAGCTGGCAGGCAGCCGCAGACCGGACGAACTGTTCCGATGGGTGGTTCTCACCCTGGCCTGCACGGCGGTCTGCACTCTGCTGCAGAGTCTTGCGGCGCGGTGGTCCAGCTGTGAAATGTCCTCCACCTATCCGGAGGAGGAGCACATCTACATCAAAAAAATGACGCGGCTCGATTACGCGGACATGGACCGGCAGGCGGTCCATGACCTGTATTCTCAGATTCTTCAGAACAAAAACTGGAGTTCCTGGGGTATACGGAAAACCCTTTACTATTTTGAAGAGCTTGTGGGCGCGGCCGCGCAGATTCTCGGCGGCGCGGGACTGTCGGTCAGCCTGTTTCTCCTCAAGGTTCCGCAGGAGAGCGGCTTTGCCTTTGTCAACCATCCGCTCATCGCGGCGGCTATGCTGGCCCTGATGCTTCTGATCGCGGTCGCCGCTTCCCTTTGCAGCAACCGTGGGAACCGGTACTGGTCCCGCTATGCCTCCGAAGCGCGTCTCGGCAACCGCTTTTTCGGTTTCTACGGCTATATGTCCTTCGACCGCAAACGGGCGGCGGATCTCAGGCTGTACCGGCAGCAGGAAAACGTCTGCCGCGTCTATTTCAAGCGGGACCGCAGCTTTGTGACGGGATCCCCCATCGCCAAAATGGCCAAAGGCCCCATGGGGCTCTGGAGCGCGCTGTCCCAGTGCGTCACAGCCGTCCTGACCGGGGCGGTGTACGCCTTTGTCTGCCTGAAGGCATGGGCGGGGGCGTTCGGCGCGGGCTCCGTCACACAGTATGTGGGGGCCATTACCCAACTGTTCCGGGGAATCTCCCGCCTGCTGGAAATCATGGGGGAGATCCGCTCCAACGCGGACTTCCTGCAGGACAGCTTCCGGTTCCTGGATCTCCCGAACCGGATGTACCAGGGCAGCCTGACGACCGAAAAGCGCGCCGATCGGAACTATACGATCGAGTTCCGCGACGTCTCCTTCCGCTATCCGGACACGGACCGGTGGGCGCTGCGCCATGTCAACCTCACGTTCCGCGTGGGAAGCCGTCTGGCCGTGGTGGGGAAAAACGGCAGCGGCAAGACCACCTTCATCAAGCTGCTCTGCCGCCTGTACGATCCGACCGAGGGAGAAATCCTCCTCAACGGTATCGACGTGCGCAAATACCGCTATGACGACTACCTCGCGCTGTTCTCCGTCGTGTTTCAGGACTTCCGCCTGCCGTCGCTGCCGCTGGGAGAAAACGTCGCGGGCCGCGTGGAATATGACCGCGATCGCGCCAGACGGTGCCTGACGGACGCCGGGTTCCGCGAGCGTCTGGAAAGCCTTCCGCGTGGGCTCGACACCATTCTCTACAAGGATCTCGACGACAGCGGCGTGGATCTTTCCGGCGGCGAAGCGCAGAAGGTCGCCATCGCGCGCGCCCTGTACAAGGACGCCCCCTTCATCATCCTCGACGAGCCGACCGCCGCCCTTGACCCCATGGCGGAGGCGGAGATCTACAGCCGCTTCAACGACATTGTGACGGACAAGACGGCTGTCTACATCTCCCACCGCCTGTCCTCGTGCAAATTCTGCGACGAAATCGCGGTGTTCGACGAGGGCGGCATCGTTCAGCAGGGGCCGCACGACACGCTTTTAGCCGATGCAGCCGGCCTTTACCGCTCCCTCTGGGACGCGCAGGCGCAGTACTACGCCGATCGCCCGGATGCGGGGACGGCGGCGGACGCCTGAGCGTCCGGCGTTGGTTTCCGCGCTTTGAACCCCCTTACACCCCCATTTTTCATTGGAAACAACAAGAACCCGCGAACGCAGGGGCCGCCCGAAAGGCGGCCCTTTTTTCATGCCCGAAAACCGGCGGGCGCACGTTTCGGACCTCTGTCCGGCACGCCGGAAAACACTTGGACCGGAGGGGCGAAGGCCTGTGGTAAAGTAGAGCCATAGCAAACGGAGAACACGAGAGGAGGATATCGACATGATCACCCTGATTTACGCAATCGCCTATCTGGCAGCCACGGTGGTCGCAGGATGCCTGTGGGGGCTCATCCCCTTCTTTTTGGGACGCTACCGCTACCGTCCCAACATGGGACGGTGGGGATTCATTTGGTGCGGCGTCGCCGGGCCTTTCATGCTGTCGTTTCTGGTGGCTGTAGGCTTTGTGGTAGCGATTCTGACGTCCGAGCGGGATATGCGGCCCGTCCGTCAGGCGCCTCCGGCGGCGGCGGCAGCGGTTTACCCGGCCGCCGCTCCCCTGCCCCAGCAGCAGGCGGCTCCCACCGGTCTGGTGCTGACCTGCCTCGCCGGGCCTTTGAAGGGGCAGACCTACCCCATAAGCCAGGCGGGCGTCATGTTCGGCCGGGACGCCGACTGCACCGTGCGCTTCCCGTCCAACACAGCCGGCGTCAGCCGCCACCACTGCGCGCTCCGCTGGCAGCAGGGTGTCCCCGTGCTGGTGGATCTGAATTCCGGCTACGGCACCTTTTTGGGAGACGGCCGGCAGCTGCCGCCCAACTATCCCACCCCTGTGGGACCGGGCAGCCGCTTTTACCTGGCTTCCCCCTCCAATCTTTTTCAGCTCACGACGCTCTGAAAAACAATAACAATATCACAGGAGGAACATCACATGGAGATTAAGAATCAACTGGAACAATGCCCGAACGGTCATTATTACAATTCCGCGCTTCATCCCACCTGCCCCATCTGCGCGCAGGGAAGCATCCCGGCCACGGAGCCCTTCCCCGCCACGTCCGCTCCCGGCGGAACCTATACGGCCGATTCTCCCTACATGGCGGAAAATCCGGGCTTCCCCCGGACGGAGCCGGTTTCCGTTGATCGTTCCGTTTCCACGCCCTCTACACCCTTCCAGCCCACCATGATCGGCGGCGATCTGAACGTGCCGGGAGGCGTGGAGCCGGTGGTCGGCTGGCTGGTCTGCGTTGAAGGTCCCATGCGCGGCAACGATTACCGCCTGCACGCGGGCTACAATTACATCGGCCGGGAGCTCGGCGACGTGCGCATCTCCGGCGATCAGCAGATTTCCCGTCAGAATCACGCCATGGTCGCTTTTGACGACGCGGACGGCATCTACTACGCAGGCCCCTCCGCCGGACGCAACCTGCTCAAGGTCAACGGAAAAACCGTGCTCAACGCAGTCGAGCTGAACCGCTACGACATCATCTCGATCGGCACCACCAAGCTTATGTTCGTGCCGCTGTGCGGCGAGCATTTCAGCTGGAAGAAGGAGTAAGGGAATGAACGGAGAAATCTCCCCCATTCTGTTCTGGGGACTGATCGGACTCCTGGCGGCTTTGCTGATCGCCGCCGCGGTTTTCTTTATTGTATGGAGACTCCGCCGCCGCAAGTCCGCGGCCGGGGAACCGGAAACGGCGCCTCAGCCTCAGCCCGAGCCTGATCCGCCCGCCTTTCTGCAGGTGGGAAAGCTGCACGCCCAGGGCGCCCGCCAGGGACAGCAGGACTGCTTCTCCGTCTCCCCGGAGGATCTCTGGGAATCCCACGGCCTGTTGGCTGTGGTAGCCGACGGCATGGGCGGGCTCGAGGACGGGGATCAGGTCAGCCAGACGGCGGTGAGCGCCGTGGTCCAGTCCTTCCTCACCCTCTCCCCGGAGACGGATCCCCAGCGCCGGCTGCTCGCTCTTCTGCAGAGCGCCAACGCGGCCGTCAATTACCTGCTGGGTCCCTCCCGCATCGGCCAGTGCGGCTCCACCCTCGTGGCGGGACTGCTCCTGCAGGATCTCTTTTATTTTGTCTCGGTGGGCGACAGCCGTGTCTGCCTGTTCCGGAACGGTTCCCTGGTGCAGCTCAACCGGGAGCACATTTACCGCCGCGAGCTTGAACTGCGGGCGGTCAACGGCGAGGGAACCCTGGACGAGGCGGCTTCCCATCCCAGAGCGTCCGGACTCACCAGCTTTCTGGGAATGGGGCAGATCCGGTGGGCCGACGTCCCCGACGAGCCCGTCCGGGTACAGCCCGGCGACCGTTTCGTGCTCATGAGCGACGGCGTTTACAACGCGCTCACCAGCGAGGAGCTGTGCCAGGCCCTGTCCCTGAACGCCCAGGAGGCCGCCGACGCAATCGGTCAAATGGTGGAAAGCCGGGCATGGCCTGGACAGGACAATTACACCGCCGTCATCCTCCAGTGCGGATCAACTCAACAAACAAGGTAGGGAAACAGCCATGCTTCAGATAGCAGTTTATTCCGACCCGGGAGGCCGGAAGGAAAACGAAGACTCCGTCCGCTTTCTCCGGCAGGGGCAGGACAGCCTGTGCCTGATTGTGGCGGACGGCCTGGGCGGCCACGGGGGCGGGAAAACAGCCTCCTCCGCCGCCGTCGAAGCCGTCTGCGCCGGGTGGGCGGGAGAAGCCGATCCGTCCGATCTGGCGGAGAGAATTGCGCAGGCCCATCAGGCGGTCCGCAAACGCCAGACCCCCGACTGCACCATGAAAAGCACCGCGGTCGTGCTGGCCGTGCACGGAACCGACGCGGCCTGGGCCCATGTGGGAGACTCCCGCCTGTATCACTTCTTCCAGGGGCGGCTCGATTTTCAGACCCGCGATCACAGCGCTTCCCAGGTGGCCGTGATGCTGGGGGAAATTACTCCGGACCAGATCCGCTTTCATGAGGATCGGAGCCGGATTCTCCGGGCGCTGGGGCAGGAAGGGGATCTGCACGCGGAAACGGGAAGCCGGACGCTGGCTCCCGGCCGGCACGCCTTCCTGCTGTGCTCCGACGGCTTCTGGGAATATGTCCTGGAAGCCGAGATGGAATCGGAGCTCCGCGCGGCGAAAACGCCGCAGGAGTGGCTGGTCGCGATGCGGAACCGTCTGTCCCGCCGCGCGTCCGCGGACAACGACAACAACACCGCCGCCGCGGTCTGGATCGATATTTGAGGGAAAGGGAGAAATCGTGATGAAGAAAAGAATGATTTGCCTGCTGGCCGCGCTGTGCCTGGTTCTGTTCCAAACCATGCCCGCGTTCGCCGCAAACTCCAATGCGGTGTCCGAGGCTGCCAACGGCGTGGTGCAGGTATATGCGGAAACCATCCGGGCCAACGGCAAGACCGACATGGTCGTCGGCACCGCCTTCGGCGTGGGCGCCGTGGGCGAGCCCGCCTCCTACTTTGTGACCAACCGCCATGTCGTCACCGTCCAAAACGACGACGGGAGCCTGTCCCAGGCTCAGCAGGTCTATCTCATGCTGGGCCAGAATACTCTGACCATCACGCAGAGAGCGGCGCTGATTGAAGGGGATCTGTACCTTGACGAGGAAAACCTTCCCCCTCTCTACACCGCCAACACCAACCGGATGGTCCCCTGCGACGTCGTCTATATATCCGAGGAATACGACATCGCCATTCTCAAAACGGACGAACCCGTGGAGGGCCGGGTGGCTCTGGAGCTGGCCGGCAAGGCGGAGCAGGCCGCTTCCGGCCAGTCGGTTTACGCCCTGGGATATCCCACCGCCAGTGAAGAGATCACCTCAAGCACCGGATGGGAGTTTTCCGGAAATTATCTGGGAGAACTGCCGATTTATACCTTTACGCAGACCTATAACTCCCAGGTCAGCGACGTTACCGTGACCAGCGGCTCCGTTTCCCGGTTCACCACCATCATGGGGGAGGGAGATGTCCGCGTCATCCAGCACGACGCCGCCATCCATCCGGGAAATTCAGGCGGTCCGCTGGTGAATGAAAACGGCGTGGTCCTCGGAATCAACACATACAACTCGACGGCGGAAAGCCTGAACTACGCCATTTATGTGGATTACGCCCGCGAGGCGCTCGACGATCTGGGAATCGCCTACAACGTCACGGCGGGATGGCCTGTGTGGCCGTTCCTTGCAGCCGGCGGCCTTGTCGTGGCCGTCCTTGTGGTTGTGGTGGTCATCCTTCTGCTGCGCCGCCGGCCTGCCCAGGAGGAACAGGCCCCGGCCCCCGCGCCCGCCGATCCGGAACCCCAGCCCCCCATGCCCCAGACTCCCGCACCCCAGTCCCCCGTGCTGCAGCCCACCGCACCGGCGGCTCCCACGCCTGCGCCCGCCGGGATCCCCGACAGCGGCCTGCGCCTGCAGGGCGTATCGGGAACCTTTGCCAACCGCCGCTTTGCGCTCAACGGCACGCTGCGCATCGGGCGGGATCCCCAGCTCAATCAGATTGCGTATCCCACTCACGTCAAGGGCGTCAGCCGTGTCCACTGTGAGCTCACCCTGGTCAACGGCCAGGTCTATCTCAAGGATCTCGGCTCCACGTACGGGACCTTCCTCGCCGGAGGCCAGCGTCTGGCCGCCAGCCAGCCCGTCCCGCTCAAGCCGGGCGATTCGTTCAGCCTGGCCTCGCCCCAGGAAACCTTCGTGCTGATCCAAAAGGGAGGGGTGTGAGATGAAGAGCTGTCCCCACTGCGGCCATGTGGGGGAGGACGGCGTCTGCGCCCACTGCGGGCAGCCGCTTCCTCCCGAGGAGCCGGATCTGCAGCTGCCGCCCGGCACGCTTCTGAGCGGCACACATGGAACCTACCGGCTGGATCGGGTCCTGGGACAGGGCGGCTTCGGTATCACCTACGCCGCCTTCCATCCGGAACAGAACCGGATGACAGCGGTCAAGGAATACTTTCCCGTCCGCTGCACCCTGCGCAATCCCGACCGCACCGTCATTCCCAAACCGGGACGGGAGGAGGAATACCAGGCCGGCCTGGACAGCTTCAGCCGTGAAGCGCAGATGCTGGCCGCTCTGGGCAATTTTCCCTCCGTCGTTCAGGTGCTGGACTGCTTTCAGGCCAACGGCACCGCCTACCTCGTCATGGAATACCTCGACGGGGTTCCGCTGCATCAGGAAGCAGCTCAGATGGGCGGCCGCATCCCGCCCGAGGAGCTGTTGCCCAAGCTGCCCGCCCTGCTCCGCGATCTGGAAGCCATTCACCAATTGGGCGTGCTTCACCGCGATATCACACCGGACAACATCATGTGGATGCCCGACGGCACGCTGAAGCTTCTGGACTTCGGCTCCGCCCGGACCATGGGCGGCAACAAATCCATGACCGTCATGCTCAAGCTGGGCTTTGCCCCGGTGGAACAGTATCTGACCCACGGCCAGGGCCCCTACACCGACGTGTACGCTTTGTGCGCCACCATTTATTATCTGCTCACCGGCGTTTCGCCCATGGACGCGGTCGATCGGCTGGAGGAGGACCGGCTCCGCTCGCCCATCGAACTCGGCGCGGCGCTGACGCCCGAGGAAAGCGAGGCGCTTCTCCACGGCATGGCAATCCAGCCGAAAAAACGCACCCAGACGGCCGCCGCCCTCGCGGAGGAGCTGTTCCCCCATGGCCCGCCGGCCCCCCGCACGGTTTCCTCCTCCGCCCCGCCCGCCGGGAGCTCCGTGCTGGACCGGCTGGCAAACTGGCTGCGGAGACTTTGGAAGGGATGACCGTCTATGAAACAACCGAAACAAAACGGCCCCATTTGCAATTGGATGCTGACAAACACACACCTTTTCCGGTATACTGAGAAGAGAAAACGCTGCCAGGCACCCCCGGCGGAGAGAAAGGAGGCGATCGTCCATGACCCATGAACCACAGCAGCCCCTCAACGGCCGTCCGCCGCAGGAGCAGGAAAGCTTCTGTCCCTACTGCATGAGCCGGGTGGCCCCGGGACAGAGCTGCCCCGTCTGCGGGCTGACCCAGGGCGCGTACACGCCCGCCCCCCACCATCTGCCTCTGGGCACGATCCTGGCAGGGCGGTATCTGGTCGGGCGCGCCCTGGGCGAGGGCGGCTTCGGCATCACCTACATCGGCTGCGATCTCCGTCTGGAAATGAAAGTGGCCATCAAGGAATATTTCCCCGTCGACCGGGTCTCCCGGTTTGCCGAGACCTCCCTGTCGGTGATCAGCCGGGTGGGAACCGAGTCGCAGGATTATGACCAGGGGCTCAAGCGCTTCCTGTACGAAGCCCGCACCATGGCGCGCATGGAAAAGCAGCCGCAGATCGTCATGGTCCGCGACTATTTCGAGGCCAACCACACCGCCTATATCGTGATGGAGTATGTGGAGGGCACCAATTTCATGCAGCTGACCGCCCAGCGCGGCGGGCGGATCGCGGCCGGAGAGCTGCT
>ERZ1673738.4955-NODE-4955-length-12691-cov-6.039728_pt1 | contig 12691 bp, 13 predicted proteins | sample MGYA00580198_ERZ1673738 | MGnify/ENA primary metagenome ERZ1673738 (study PRJEB41218, sample SAMN15661784) | gut metagenome | host: Homo sapiens | place: Canada: London | collected 2015-08-20/2019-03-30 | study: EMG produced TPA metagenomics assembly of... | reverse complement strand
CGCCTCAGACAATGTGCGACAAGGTTTACTCGGAATACATATTACCTTTCTATTACCTGTTGTCATTTCCAAATTGTTTTTCTTTATTTTCGTCTTTTTTATCGGTTTTAATTTTATAATTGTAATTTGGAATAGCAAGAAGCAATATAAACGGTAGCAGAGGCAATACAATTAACCCCACCAAATAAATACAGTTTTCTTGTTCAAATATATAGAACACACTATAATATTCATAACTAAAATCACGATTGAAAGCACTAAAGCCACAAAGAAAAGGGTCTTTTTTTTCATTATCATCCAGCTCCTATTGAGTTTAATATTGCATAAACAATTACTCCGATTATTGATACAAGAAGATAGACACTTATCCATCGAAGAGCATGCCCCAATTTGATATTTGTCTTTTTGAAATGTTCAGATAACATATAGACAATAATTGACAAAGACGAAAAAACAATTGAAGCCCCTATCGCAAAATATCCCCAAAAGAAATCCGGATTATTGTACGATGATAAAATACATCCAATAACTACCGTCGATAAAATTACTATCACTATTAAACATATACCTATTTTTCTTTTTGAGACCATTTCACCGCTCCTAATATCCCCAAATAGTATTCAGACTATCCACTATTTGATTTAAGTTGAACCCTATTGATATATTAGCACCTATGCCCAAATAAGCACTCGCACCTATACCAAAAAATGAACTCAACTCTCCTGAATGTTCGGCCACATGTCCATCATAAGATTCATAATAATCTCTAAAAACGAACGATTTTCCATAGTTTCGCCAAGTCAAGCCTACGCTAGCGACCTGTTTAGTTCCAAATGGACTGTTCATGCTTTCTTGATCTCCCTTAAAACTAAACAAATCCGTTCTAGAAACAACACTTAGATCAACCGATCCAATCTTTGCCTCAACGCCATATCCAACACCGATCCCTGCCTCAAAAACGAAGCTATCTATTACAGCTTGCACGGATTCAATTACCTTAGGAACAAAATGAGTGACATTATTAACCAACCTATCCCACGCATTCTTTGCACGCCATTTCAAATGCGACCAAAATTCCCAATCTTGACCTTCGTTATCTACTCTCAAAATAGGGGAATTTCCACAATAAGTGAATAAATTCAACTTATCGAATTCATACGTATCTGTATACAAGGGACTATCAGCATTTAGCCATCTTCCCCATTCGGGAACATAGTATCTTGTGTGACAGTAGTACATACCGCTTTCCAAGTCAAAGTAATACCCTTTGTACTTAAACGGGTTTACGTCTGCCAAACCATCTGTATCTTTGGTAACGGTCACTTTGCCATATGCGGTGTATTTGTATTTTACCATAAGTTGACCTGCGCTGTCAATAATGCCGAGAATAGACCCTATCGGTTTATATCCGATTATACAAAAATAAAAGGCAGGCGACATACTATCGCTTGCCTCTATTGTTGTTAGTTTTGTTCTGTTTTTCGTACAATTTTGTCGGCGAACAACTCTTCGAAGTCCTCAATGGTTCCTTCTGTTATCAGATCTTTTTGACACAAAAACATCGATTTACGCCTCGGTGAACCAAATAATATCCTGTAGCAATCACCCCAATCTTCAACCTCAGTTACATAACAAACTTTTTCGTACACAGAATCCTCTTTACAAAGACACTTCAAATCTTCACCCTCTATGATAATCATTTCAGGATAAATCAATTCCATAGCTTGTTTTTTTAACGGAATAAATGCTCCTACTACAAAAATAATGTTAAGACTGTAAAGAGAAATAAAGTAAAGACCGCACTTCACAACCAATAAAGTTACAGGTATTAACATTAAAATCGCAGCGACCAGACTCGCAGTACGATTACCGTTGGACAGTATCTTCTCAAAATATTTCTTATTTTTTTCGGAAAGTTCCCCTTCGAATACTATTCGCACGACAAAACCTCCTTGTCATTACATACTCAAAGCAATCGACTTCGTTACCGAACGATTGCTCCCCAAAGTCCCGAAAGACTTACCGGATCCGTCAGCAGGGGTATCAACTTCTATTCCTTGCATTTCAACATTAAGCAAAGGCATAATGCCAAATGCAACAACGTCGAAAGCAAGAGTACCTATTGCAAACATTCGTTTGGCAGTCATCCCCAATATCATTGCGGTCTTAGCCGTTTCAGCACTAATTGCAACAATACAGCCTGCAGTAGCGCCAGCCAGCGACAACATGGCAGGGGAATGTGGCACCCAAGCCGCACAAACAACCCCACACCTGTTCATTGAACAACAATTTTTTATTCTTACATCAAGTCCGTTTGATGGCGCAGATTGGTGCAGATTGTGGCAAGCACCTGACGTGCACGCACTGAATTACGCCACGAAGCACGGGCGTGTACCGGGCTGAGTGCCCCTGCGGGGGATGCCGGGGATGCGACACCCCGGCGAAAGTCTGTTAGATGCGGCGAGCAGCCGCACCCTTGGAAGTCCGACCGCGGTGTGGGTTTCGGGCGTTAGCACAAAGGCGCATTTATGCGCTGACTGCGTACACCCGTCACCGCGCGTGTGGTCGGTTATTCGTCGGAGTCAAGCGACATCAACTCCTGAATCGACGTCACGCCTTTCAGTACGTATTCGCGGCAACTGTTCCACAGCGAAATCATGCCGTTGGCACGCGCCAGTTCGCGCAGTTTTTCCAGCGACTTTTCGCCGACGACAGCCTGTCGCATCTGCTCGTTGAGGTACATTATTTCGTGCACGGCAACGCGCCCCTTGTAGCCCGTACCGTTGCAGAACTGGCACCCCTGCGGACGGGAAATGGTGACGGGTTCGGTAAGCCCCAGTATTTCCATTTCCTTTTGTGTGGTTTTGCCGCGTTTTTTGCAGGCGGGGCACAGCCGTTTGACAAGACGTTGCGCAATTACGCCGACAAGCGCGTCGGACACGAGGTAATCTTCCACGCCCATGTCGGTCATACGCACTATCGCGCCGGGGGCGTCGTTGGTGTGCAGAGTGCTGAACACAAGGTGTCCCGTAATTGCCGCGCGAATGGCAATTTGCGCCGTTTCTTCGTCGCGGATTTCGCCGATCATGATTATGTCCGGGTCCTGACGAAGTATGCTGCGCAAAGCCGAAGCAAATGTCATCTTCGCCTTAGTGTTTACCTGGGTCTGATTGACGCCGGGCAAAGTGTATTCCACGGGGTCCTCTACAGTGACGATGTTGACGTCGGACTTGTTGAGTTCCTTAAGGAAACTGTACAGTGTTGTGCTTTTGCCGCAACCCGTGGGTCCGGTCAGCAGCACTATGCCGTGCGGATGGGCAAGGATTTTGTCCACTACCGCGTTTTCCGTGTCGGTAAAGCCCAGTTCCGAACGCGTGAAACTGAACGACGTTTTGTCCAGAATACGAATAACAAACTTTTCGCCGTAAACCGTAGGCAGGCTGGACACACGGAAGTCGTATTCCTTGCCGCCGATGTTCATGTTGATACGTCCGTCCTGTGGCACGCGGCGTTCGGCAATGTTAAGTCCGCTGATAATCTTGATACGGGCGCAGATTGCAGGGTAACTTTCGATAGGAAACTCCGCGCGAAGTTGCAGGTCGCCGTCGATACGGTAGCGCACGCGCACCTGCTTTTCAAACGGTTCGATGTGAATGTCGCTTGCGCGGTAGGGGATGGCTTCGCGGATTACGCTGTCAACAAGACGCACCGCCGAGTTGTTGATTACGTCGTCCTCTTTGCCGACACCGCTGAATTCGCCGTTGTCTTTGACAAGGTTTTTGTCCTGTTCGGCGTTGAGGTCGGACAGCGCGGTGGACGTACTGATTACAGCCACGATACTGTCAACGTACCTGTCGATTTGCGCGGGAGGCACCATTACGAAGTCCAGCGGACACATAAACACCGACGACACGGCGGAAATGGCACACATGTCCAGCGGTCTGCCCACGGCGAGAAGCAACGTTCCCTTTTTGTCGCGACAAACGGGCACGACTTTGTGCTTTTTCATAAAGTCGAAACTGAATTTGTCAAACAGTTCCTTGTCGATGTCCAGCATGTCCAGTTCCACCGCGGGAATGCAGAAAAATTCCGACATGGCGTACAGCGCGGAAACTTCGTTGCAGTATTCCTTGGCGACAAGGTACTTTTCGACGGGCATGTTGAGCCTTTTGCAGGCTTCCATTATTTCGTCGACGTCCTTGCGTTTGACTATTTTTTTGTAAACGAAAAATTGCAGTAATTCGTAATCGAGATTCATAAACTTTTCCTTTCAAGCCGTGCCGTAAACGTTGATTCAGAAGCGTTTACCGCGGCAAAAACCATTGACGTTACTTGTTTTTTTTGCTACCGTTTTGCATCAAAAACGTGATACGTATTAAAATTTTCGTTACCGAAGTCGTCAGACGTTCAGGTTTTTCATGATGGACAACATCGGCGAGTACACGGCGATAAACAACGCACCGACGACAACGCCCATTATTATCATCATTATCGGTTGCAGTTTGTTTGTAAGGTTGTTAAGCGCACTTTCCGCCTTGCCGTCGAAGTAGGCAAACGACTTTGACAGCACTTCCTCCAGTCCTGCGGTCTGTTCGCCTACGGCAATCATCTGCAACATCATATCGGGAAACAACTTGTACGACTTAAATGCGAGCGCAATGCTCATGCCCTGACAAACGTTGTCCACCGCCTTGAGGTAGCGTTCCTTCATCCAGGTGTTGTTGATGACAATCGCAATTGTGTTGAGGGCTTCCACTACGTCCATACCGCTGCTGATAAGCAGGCTGAAACCGCGTGCGAAACGCGCCGTAATGAGGTCGAGATTGACTTTGCCGAACAACGGCAGGTGTAACTTGAGATAGTCGTAAAACCTTCTGCCGCCCTTGGTGCGACCGACGAGAAACAGCACGCCTGCCAGTACGACAATGACTATTACCACCGTCCGCCACTCATTCAGCAAAAAGTCGCTGATGTCGTACACTACTTTTGTAAGCCCTTCGACCGGCACGTTCATGCCGGCAAGCGCACTGCGGAAGGTAGGCACGATAAACACCAGCATAAGTACGATTATGCCTATGATAAGTACCAAAAGTAACATCGGGTACGCCAGTGCCGAAGCCGTTTGCCGCTTCAGCTTGTCGTCGCGTTCGTAGTAGTCGGCAAGACTCAGCAAAACCGTTTCCAGCCGTCCGCTTTCTTCGCCGACGTGCAACATGCTGCGGAAGAAATCCGGAAACACTTTTTTGTGTTTTTCCACGCACTCGGCAAACATCAGACCGCCGCGCAAATCCTCGTAAATGCGTTCCAGTATCTTGCGGAAGTACGCCGAATAGGGCTGCGTAATAAGGCTTTGCATACTGTCCATGATGGTTATGCCGGCGTTGAGCATGGTTGCAAACTGGCGGCAAAAACTTGCCAGTTCGATGACCGACACTTTGCCCGTACCGGTCGTCCAGAATGCCGACGGTGTTTTGTCCGAGTAGGGCGTAGACGAGATAAGGTACAGATTTTGCTTTGCCAACTGCTCGGCAAGGTCTTTTTCGTTTTCCGCGATAAAAGTTCCGGTAAACTTTTCCTTTTTTATGTTTACCGCGGTATACTTAAATTTCGGCATGTTTTCTCCTCAAACATCTTAATGCGCGCATTGTTACATTCATGCAAATTAAAGTGAGCATGGTTGCATTCAAGCAAACTAAAGTGAGCATGGTTGCATTCAAGTGAAAGCCTTCTCCCTCGGGGAGAAGGTGCCACGTAGTGGCGGATGAGGGGACAGAAACAAATTTTATTCCCCTATCAAATGTTTCCATATGTCGGCGCACACTGATTCAAATCGGTTGTGTATGTCGGCGTTTGTGTAACGAAGTACCGTCAGTCCGTTGCACAACAGATATTCATCTCGAACAAGGTCGTGCCTCATACCTTCGCTTTCGTAATGCTGTCCACCGTCAAGTTCAATCACAATATTTTTGGCAGGACAGTAAAAATCAAGAATATAGTTGCCGACAACCGCTTGTCTCTTTATTGTCAACGGGACGTTTTTCAAAAAGTCATACCACAAATGACGTTCTTCTTTGGTCATTCCTTTGCGTAGATTTTTTGACAACGTAACAAGATTTTTGCTTCTTTTTCTGTATTCGGATTGCTCGGTCATTGTCTGTTACCCAACTTTTTGCAGCCCCCTCATCCGTCACTTCGTGACACCTTCTCCCCAAGGGCGAAGGCTTTTTTTGTTTCCGCAAACTACGAGACTGAAAAGGTACCATAATGCGCAGATGCAGTTTACAACCGCCGGAATTGTCGCAAATTTTTGTGTACGTATGCGTTTTTTACGCCAAGCCGCACAGTGTAAGGTACCAGTTTATCAACCAATCGCCGCACAGCATGGCAACAACCGTACCGAGTGCGATAAAGGGCGCAAACGGGTACTCGCGCTGTTTGTCGTCCTTGCGTGCAACCCTGAGCGCAAGCAGTACCACGCTGCCTACAAGGCTTGCCGCAAGCACCATTACAATAAGACGTTGCCACCCGAGAAACAGTCCGCAGACCGCCGCAAGAATAACGTCGCCGAGTCCCATGCCTTCCTTGCGGTACACAAGCCACGCCACACCGTAAAAGGCAAAAAACAGCAAACCTCCCGCCGCGCCGCCTACAAGACGATGCCACCACACCACCGAAGGGTCGGCAAATATCGCAAGCACGCCAAGTACAGCCAGTATCCACTGAAAGCGGTCAAAAATCAGCATATGCTCCAGGTCGATAAACGTCACCGCCACAAGCGTGCTGCACAAAAGACAGCACACGACAAGGTAAAAAATGTTGTCATTAAACCGAAGCGCGCACAACAGCCACAACAGCATGTTGAGTAGTTCCACCAGAGTGTAACGCACACTTATCGGCTCTTTGCAGTGTCGGCATTTGCCGCCCAGAATTATGTAACTTAACACAGGGATGTTGTCGTACCACCTGATACGCTCGCCGCATTTCGGACAATGCGACGGCGGCATGGCAATGCTCATGCCAAGCGGCACGCGGTAAATTACTACGTTCAGAAAACTGCCCACACACAGTCCCAGTACTGCGGCAAGTACGCAAATTACTATTTCCATGGTTAAAAGTTGTTTGTCGTGTTGACATTGCGACTGTAAAACGCCCCAAACAGTTCCAGATTGTGCGTAACCGTCGCGTTGTCCTCTATCGCCGGGTCAAAACTTACAAATTCTATCTTCTGCTCGGCTTTGTCGGCGTTGACGCGTTCAAACAAAAAGTCGTACTCGGCAGGCATGTTGACAAGCACAAATTCCGGTTCGGCAAGGGTTGTAAGTTGGTCGTTTCCGCGAAGGTAACTAAGTGCCCACTTGACAAAAATGCGGAAGTTTTCGTACACGAAGTCACGCGCGTTTGTCGGAGTGGGGCGTTGCATAAACTTAGGCAACTTACGCGCAACACGCTGATACGCCTTGAAACCGCCCTGTTCGACAGGCGTTCCGTCGTCGTCCTCATCGCCTTGGGCGTTGCTGTCGTCGCCCGTCACAAGTCCGTCGTCGTCCTGCGCATTTTCGACAGGCGGCACAACAGTACCGTCGGGGCGTATAATCGTTCCGTCGGTCTGAATTACCGTGCCGTCCTCCTTGGTGATGCTACCGTCAATGTTTACCACGTCCCCCGGTTCCAGTTCCGTCTGCGACCTGTCCTCTGCCATCATTGTCAGCGACTTTGCCTTGGCGCGTTCGTTGGCGTTGATTACCGTAAGGTCGGCAAAACTGTGGTCAAACAGCATATCTTCCGCGACGACCTTTTTGTCACTTAGAATTTCGAAACCGAACGGCAATACCGACGCACCCACCGCGTGCCCTTTCACCGCAAATATCACGCGCGTGTAGTTTTCCTTGATGTCCAGCATAAGGTAACTGCTGCGTTTGAACTTTGGACGAAGTTTGCCGACGGCGTTTACCGTCGTGTTGGCAGGGAAGGTGACAAACGTCGGCAAAAAGCGGTTTGTCACGCATGTTTTGTTCAACTCGGACAAAAACTCTTTTTTTATCATCGTGACAAAAAACGTGCCGTACTGTTTGTTGCTTGCGGCAAGCATTTTGTTGGTTTTCATTTCGTCGAAGTTGGTGTACATTGTTTTCATCGCCAACTCGAAACCGTTGTCCATCGCCTTGCGATTGATCGCAGGAATGTTGACCGTGTCGGTAACGATGGCATTGTCGGGCACGACGACAGACACAACAGCCGCCTGCAACGACGGGTTTTCGCGCCCGTATTCTGCCAGTTGCTCTCCGAAAAACTTAAAAAACTTTTCGTCCGGCTCACTGCTGCGGAACAGAACGCGCTTGACGTTTATACTTTGGCGGTTGTCGCCCGTCATGGAATAAAAGACAATGCTTTTTTCCTGAAAATTGATACTTATTACGGTGTTTAATTTATTTCCGAACATAAATTTTCCGCTTCTCCTCACGGGAATTACCTATTTTGCACCGAGTATGCGCCACTACGCCGCACTACCCGACGTAAGAAAACTTTGCCACTTTGCCGCCGCTGACTTCCACGACAAGTCGTGTCGTCGCCGTAGTAACGCCGTCCGCAGTTGCCCCTCGGGTAAACACACGCAGTGCGTAAACATCGCCTCTTACAGTCGCTTCGTACTTGTAACCGAGGTCGGCAAACTTATTTTCCAACGCTGTGACAAGCATTGTCGCACGTTCCTCGTCCGATGTCGCGCTTGACGTATCGTTGTATATTTTTTTCGCTTCGGCAACAAAACAATCGCCGATTTCGCCCAGTTTGTTACGGTTTTCGGTTTTTTGCACCATGCCCTTCACCGACACGCTTGCGTTTAGTGTGTTTGTCGTAATAAGCGTGCCGAACAGCATAAACACAGCCATGGCAAACAGTACCGACAGCATTGCCATGCCCTTTTTTGCCCTACGCATTGCCGCCTCCCTTTGTGTAACTTGTCGTATGCACCGTCTTGCCGGCATTGGTCAGGCTTATTGCGGTAACAGTCAGCGTTACGCCGTCAAGGTTATCCTTGCCGTCCGTCACGGCCGTTTCGCCCCTTGTCAGCGTTGCCGTAACCTTGCAGCCATATGCGCCCAACGTAAACACAAGAGTGCTTTCGTCGGTCGTACCGTCATCCGCCGCGGCATAGGTAAAATCATACGGGCAGACGTTTCCCAGCAACAGATCAAACGCCGACTTGTCGCTTGCCGCCTTGTAGTACTCTACTACATCTTCGCAAAAATTGATCACGGCAAATTCCTTGCCCGTCCTTGCTACGGACGTCGCCGCGCTGCTGCACACGGTAAACGCCGTACCTGTAATGATTGTAAGCAGCAACATTGCAATTACCGTTTCAAGCAGGGTCACGCCACGCCTTCCAAAGCGTTTGTTCATCGCGTTTCCCTCCTTGTGGCAACCACAAAGGTATTTTCGACGGTTTTAATGCCGCCGCGGCTGTTGTTTACCACGCTTTGCACCGTGCAGGAAAACACTCGTCTGCCGTTTGTAAATCCACTCGCGCCCGCGTCGACAGCGACTTGTTGCCCGTTCTTGTCGATGTAAGAGTTTTCGCCGACCGTTTCGGCAAAAGCAATCATTTGTATACCGTTAAGCGACACCGACACTTCCCCGTAGTCCGTTTGTTCGTTGACGGACGGATAGGGACAGACAAGCGAATAGTTCTTGTTCTCGTCAACTTCCACGCGCAACACAAAACGCGCGCTGTCGCTTTTGCGCACCGCCACAAGACGATTGTACAACGTGGTTACATTGCCGTCCTCGCCGACAGTTTCTTCGCCGACGTTCAACGTGTAATCTTCCGTATCGAAAAACGAAATCCAGTCAGACACCGCCGCGCGTATGCTCGCAACGTCGTTAAAAACGCCCGTTTCCGCCTTGGTACTGTCGGAAATACCCTTGACCGTAACGCAAAAGGTGACAATGCCTGCCGCCATTATCGCCGTAACAGCCATAACTATTGTAAGTTCAAGCAGCGTAAAGCCGCGTTTTTTGTTAAGCATTGCACACCCCCTCCGCGCACCGCGCACAAATATATATAATATATCGATTGTATTTTAACACATAACAATGCAAAAAGCAATAAATCGACTGCGATTTTGTCGCGTGGCGCATTGTCGGACAAACATTTTTCCGACATTTTTTTTACGCAACCCCTTGCAACACGCAAAAAAATTTGGTAGAATAACAAGTGGTGTCGATTTGCGGACGGCAGCAACCGCAACTATACCCGACGCCGCGGCTACAAAATCTGCCGCAAAGCACAGCCGCAAAAGTCGCATCGGCAAGCGCCGAGTTGCGCACGATTACATCTACAAGAGGTTTTTGACACAATGGACATCAACAAGAAACTGACCGAGGAACTGGACGTTGCCAAATGGCAGGTAGACGCCGCCGTAAATCTTATCGACGAGGGCAACACAATCCCGTTTATTTCACGTTACCGCAAGGAAGCGACAGGCAGCCTCAACGACGAGCAACTGCGCAAACTGTTTGAACGCCTGACGTACCTTCGCAACCTTGAAGAAAAGAAAGCGCAGGTACTGAAAAGTATCGAGGAACAAGGCAAACTTACCGACGAACTTCGCGCGGAAATCGAAGCGGCGGAAACGCAGGTGGCTGTGGACGACCTGTATCGTCCGTACCGTCCCAAACGCCGCACGCGCGCAACCATCGCCAAGGAACAGGGTTTGGAGCCGCTTGCCAACATCATTTTGTTGCAGGAAACGGACAAGAACCCCAAGGAACTTGCCAAGGAATACATCAACGAGGAAAAGGGCGTAAAAACCGTCAAAGACGCGCTGCAAGGGGCACTGGACATCATTGCCGAAGTTGTCAGCGACAACGCCGACTACCGCAAGGCAATACGTGACCTTACCTACCGCCTCGGCCGCATAAGCAGCACCGCCAAGAAGCCCGACGTCAAGACCGTGTACGACAACTACTACAAGTACGAGGAAGAAATGACCAAGATTGCCGGTCACCGCGTGCTTGCGGTAAACCGCGGCGAAGCGGAAAAGGTGCTGACGGTCAAAGTAATCGCACCCGTGGAACTTATCCACGACTACCTGACACGCCACGTAATTACCAAAAACAATCCCAACACTACGCCCCTACTGGAACTTGCCATCACCGACAGTTACGATCGCCTTATCGCGCCCAGTATCGAAACGGAAATCCGTAACATGCTGACGGAAAAAGCGGAAGAGGGCGCAATAAGCGTATTCGGCAAAAACCTCGAACAATTGCTTATGCAACCGCCAATTGTCGGTCAGGTTGTGCTTGGATGGGACCCTGCGTTCCGTACAGGTTGCAAACTTGCCGTAGTAGACGCCACGGGCAAGGTACTGGACACCACTGTAATTTACCCCACCGCGCCCACCACGCCCGAAAAGATTGCCAAAGCAAAAGTTACCCTTGCCAACCTTATCAAGAAGTACGGCATTACGCTTATCAGCCTGGGCAACGGCACGGCAAGCCGCGAAAGCGAACAAATCATCGTCGACCTGCTGCACGAAACGGGACTTAAAGTACAGTACGTAATCGTATCCGAAGCAGGCGCATCGGTGTACAGCGCAAGTAAACTTGCAACGGAAGAATTTCCGAGCTTTGACGTGGGACAACGCAGCGCGGCAAGCATTGCACGTCGTTTGCAGGATCCCCTTGCGGAACTTGTAAAAATCGACCCCAAGAGTATCGGCGTAGGACAATACCAACACGATATGAACCAGAAACGCCTCGGCGAAGCACTGGGCGGCGTTGTGGAAGACTGCGTAAACCGCGTAGGCGTAGACCTCAACACGGCAAGCGCACCGCTGTTGCAGTACATTTCAGGTATCAGCAGCGCAATTGCCAAAAACATCGTAAATTACCGCGAACAACACGGACGCTTTACCAACCGCCAGCAATTGTTGAACGTTGACAAGCTGGGAGCAAAAGCCTTCGAGCAGTGCGCAGGTTTCCTTCGTATTCAGGGCGGCGACAATCCCCTTGACGCAACCAGCGTTCACCCGGAAAGTTACGAAGCGACAATGCAGTTTATGCACAAGCAGGGTATCAAGCCGGAAAGTATCGGCAAGTTGTTCGGGCTCAGCAAGACCATCCGCAACTACGGCAAACTGGCGGACGAACTGGGTATCGGCGAGTTGACCCTTCGCGACATAGTAAACGAACTGGAAAAGCCGGCACGCGACCCGCGCGACGAAATGCCAAAACCCATTCTGCGCAGCGACGTGCTGGAAATGAAGGACCTCAAGGAAGGCATGCTGCTTAAAGGCACGGTACGCAACGTAATCGACTTCGGCGTATTTGTGGACATCGGCGTGCACCAGGACGGACTTGTGCACGTATCGCAGATGAGCAGCACCAAGTTTGTCAAGCACCCCCTCGAGGTGGTGAAGGTCGGCGACGTAATCGACGTGAAAGTGCTTAGCGTGGACCTTGACAAAAAGCGTATTTCGCTTACAATGAAGATTTAGTTTCTACGGGGAGACCCCTTTTGAAAAAGGGGTCTCCCCGTACCCTTTTCCGAAAACTTTGAAAGAACGTAAATGGGCACCGAAGGCACGGGTCGTGCACACACTATAAAGGGCGCCGAAGTTTATTAACAAGTGTAGGGGTCCTGTCGAGGAATTGCCAATATGGGAGCGGCTGATGCCTCGCGCCGCTT
>ERZ1673738.4950-NODE-4950-length-12701-cov-4.749328_pt1 | contig 12701 bp, 11 predicted proteins | sample MGYA00580198_ERZ1673738 | MGnify/ENA primary metagenome ERZ1673738 (study PRJEB41218, sample SAMN15661784) | gut metagenome | host: Homo sapiens | place: Canada: London | collected 2015-08-20/2019-03-30 | study: EMG produced TPA metagenomics assembly of... | reverse complement strand
AAGGAGGGAGCATGAATCGGGAGGCGGAGCGAAAACGGTTTCTTTCGGCGCGGAGGACTGCGGACAGCACGCTCCCGGGCGGCGTGAGGGTATGAGACGGATAAAGCTTCTTCCGGCGCGTGGAGCTGTCCGGCGCATAAAATTGGGCCTGTTCATTTCAGGAAAAATGCGGTATAATATCTCAAATAACAAAACTTCGGACTTTGGGAGAAAGGGTTTTTGTCATGACGGACTGGACTGAAATTTGTATCACCGTGGAAGCGCGCGACGTGGACCGCGCGGGAGACATCGCGCAGATGGTTGTTCCCTACGGCATTTATATCGAGGACTACTCGCATCTGGAGGAGGAAGCGATGGAGATCGCGCACATCGATCTCATCGACGAGGAGCTTCTGCAGAAGGATCGCACCAAGGGCATCGTACACGTCTACATCAGCCCCGAGGAGAATCCCGCCGAGGCCGTCTCCTTCCTGCGCGAGCGCTACGAGGCGGAGGGGATTGCGCATGAAATTTCCACCTCGTCCTGCGCGGAGGAGGACTGGATCAACAACTGGAAAAAGTATTTCAAGCCGATTCCGGTCGGCCAGCGCCTGCTGATCCGTCCCACCTGGGAGGAGTACGACGGCTCCGCCGGAGCCGACCGCGTGGTGCTCGATCTCGATCCCGGCCTTGCCTTCGGTACCGGCACCCACGAGACGACGCGCCTGTGCATGGAGCTGATCGAACAACTCGTGGGGCCGGGCGAAACGGTGCTCGACGTCGGCTGCGGCAGCGGCATCCTCTCCGTGGCGGCGCTGCTGCTCGGAGCAGGCTCCGCCGTGGGTGTGGACATCGACGAGCTCGCCGTCAAGACGGCGCGCGAAAATGCGGCCCTCAACCACGTGGAGGACCGCTTCACCGCCCTGTGCGGCGACCTGACCGACAAGGTTTCCGGACAGTTCGACGTTGTGGCGGCGAATATCGTAGCGGACGTGATCATCCGGCTCACACAGGATATTGAACGCTTCATGAAACCCGGCGCCCTGTACCTGATGAGCGGTATTATCGACACGAGAGAACAGGAGGTGCTCGCAGCGATTGCACCGCGCTTCGAGCTGATTGCGCGCAGAGAGGAGAAGGGCTGGATCGCGCTGGCAGCCCGCCTGAGATGAAAAATGGAAGAAAAGCGGCGGCCCTGCTCGCCGTCGTGCTGACGCTCCTGAGCTTCTGCTCCTTCACCGCCGCCGGCCAAAAGGCATACAGCCTCGAGGAGGCCGGCGTCTCCCTCTCCCTTCCCGCCGATCTGCGCGTCCTGCGCTACCCCGTGGAGGAGGGCAATCCCCTCATCCCGCTGACAGGCTGGTCGGCGGCGGATGAGCTCAACAGCTACTACGAGGAGACGGGCACGCTGCTGGAAGCCTATTTTCCCGACACGGGCGCTTGCCTTTCCGTGGAAAGCTGGTCGGACGGCGAGAGCATGGCCATCGGCTCCTTCACCTCGCAGTCGGAAGCCCAGCTTCTGGAGCGCATCGCCGACTATCCCTTTGCATGGCAATACGGTGAGGAAGGACAATCGACCGCCTCGCTGGAAAACCGCGGCGAGCAGCCGTATCTTCTGTATACGAACGAATCGGAGGAAGGCATTCTCTCCCGTTACTATGAAACCGTCGCCGGCGGGAACTGGTTCTACCTCTCGCTGTACGGCCCGGCAAACGGCAGGCCGCTGCTGGAAGAGGAGCTGAGCGCGCTGGAGGACGCCCTCGACACGCTGAGCTTCCTGCAGGCGCAGGAAGGCGCGGCCAGCACCTCCGGCTCGTGGGAGGAAACCGTATCGCTGGCCCTCTTCGGCGTGGGACTCCTGCTCTTCCTTGCGCTGGTGCTCTTCCTCGCGCGCTCCGTGCGCCGCAGCCGTCCCGCACCGCCGGTCCTGCCCGGCTTCCTCTGCCGCGTTTCCACGCCCGTCGGCTTCGCCGATCTCTACCGCGATTATTTCGTCGTCTTCCCCTCCGGACGATCGCCCCTCTCGTTCTGGTATCCGCAGACGGGAGGCATCGCGGAGACGGAGCGCTGCTTCTGGGTGTATCCGCCCAATCTGCCGCCCCTGCCGCTGCCGAAGGACAGCTTCCTCGCTGGCAGTCCGGAGCGCCTGCGCGAGCTTCTGCCCGCAATCAACCGCAAGGCGGAGGGGCAGGGCTGATTGTTTGCCGCGCGGCGGCCAAACGCCCGCCTTTCCCCCGGCATAAACCACCTGCACAAACCATAAGACAGAAAAGGTCCCGTACCGGAGCCGCTCTGCGGTGTTCCGGTACGGGACCTTTTTCGATCCAAAAAGCATCCGGAGGAAACCGGACAAAGGAAAAACACGGGGACAGAACGCCCTATGCGCGATGTGCCTTAGCGCCGCCCCGTCCGCGCCGTTATTTCACCGAAAAGCGGCACTCCGCTTCCGGCAATCCTTCGCACGCCACGCGGAGGACAGCCTCGCCCGGTGTGAAGCCGGCACGCAGGACAGCCAGCGCGCGGCCTTCAAAGGCATGGAAGGCTCCAGCAGTGTAATTGTCCACCGCCTGCGGCTGCGCAGAGCCGAACGAGAGCAGCGAAGCGGCTCCCTCCGCCGAAGCGGTCAGAAGAGGCTCCGCCCACGGGACACGTCGGCCCTCGGCGTCCTGCAGCTCGACGGCGGCAAAGAGCAGGCCGTCGGGCGAGGTTTCCGTCTCCTCCGGCAGCAGGGCCACGCGCACGGGATCACCCGCCGTCTCCACGCGGGCGCGGGAAATCTCCTCCCCGGCGCGATAGCTGACAGCCTCGAGCACACCGGGCTCATACACAGTAGTAAAATGCGCGGTAAAGCGGTTCTCCTCGCCTGCCGGGCTGCGGCCCAGGCTTCTGCCGTTGAGGAACAGCTCCACCTCCTCGCCGGGCGAGTAAACGTCGACGGCAATCGGACGGCCCTCCATTCCCGGCCACGTCCAGCGCGCGGAAACGATCGGCCAGCCCCAGAAGGTCATGTCCTCGCGCATACCGAAGTGAGCGGGATCACGCACGGCCAGGAAGGTCTCCTGCGAACCCCAGACAATCCGGCGATAAGCGAGCTGCGGGCGCTCGAAGCCGCACAGATCCCAGTCGGAATCGTTCGCGGCGCGCCACGGGTACGGACGGGTCAGGTGCATTTCCGCGACCGAATCGTCGTCCGGCGCGTGATAGAAACAGCAGCCGATGCCGGCCTCTCCGAGGTAGTCGGCGCTCGTCCAGGTAAAGTCGCCAATCACGTGCGGGCAGCGCTTGACGATCGCCCAAATCTTGTCGATCGCAAACGGGACGCTCTCCGTACCGCAGATCACACGGTCCGGGAAACGCTCGTGGTCGGCCTCATAGCGGTCCTCCATGTAGTTGTAGCCCACCACGTCGAGCGGAGCGGCGAAGGCCTCGGTGCGGTCCGCCCAGATGCGGGCCGTATACTCGCCGTCAAAATTCTGCAGTGTCCCGCCCTCCTCAAGACGGCGGCGGCGCTCCTCCGCGGCGGCGGCGTTGTCCTCGTCGGAAAGGCCGTTCCAGAGCGAGCACAGGGCGTTGATCACCGGACGGGACGGATCGATGCGGCGCACCTCCTCCGCAAGCCGCGCGGCCCAGGCATATCCGTCGCCGCAGCCGGCGCGCTCATAGACCTCGTTGCCGGTCGACCAGAGGATGACGCTCGGATGGTTGCGATCGCGCAGGATCATCGCGTCAAGGTCACGCTTCCACCAGTCGGCGAAGGTCGTATGATAATCGTGGCTCTGCTTCGGCGCGGCCCAGCCGTCAAACGCTTCGTTGACCACAAGAAAACCGAGCTCGTCGCACACATCGAGGAAGCCGGACGAAGGAGGATTGTGCGCGCAGCGCACGGCGTTGTAGCCTGCCTCCTTATGGCGGCGCAGTATGCGCAGATCCTGCTCCCGGAAGCTCGCCGCGCCCGTAATGCCGGTCACGTGGTGCAGACAGCCGCCCTTCAGCTTCGTCTCCACACCGTTGATGCGCAGACCGTGGACGGCGTCCACCGTAATCGTGCGCACGCCGAAGCGCGTCTCCTCCTCATCGGTCACGCCGCCGCAGTCCACCGACGCGCGGGCCGTGTAGAGGACAGGGTGGTCCGTGCTCCAAAGACGGACGTTCGGGACGTTCAGACGAAGCCGTGCGACAGACTCCGCCTGCGGCTTCAGCCACACGGTTGTGAAAGCGTCCGCGGCCTGTCCGTCCTGACCGTCCAGGGCGACATGCACGCGGCAAGCAGCAGCCCGCGGGCCGTCGTTCTGCACCGTGACCTCCGCCAGGACGAGCGCGTCCTCCCCGACGAGAGCCTCCGTGCGCAGGCTCAGGCCCCACGGCGCAATGCGCTGCGCCGGTCCGTGCAGCAGCTCAACGCCGCGGAAGATGCCCGCGCCCGAGTACCAGCGGCAGCTCGGCTGGGCGGTCGTATCCACCGTGACCTCGAGACGGTTGTCACAGCCATAGCGGACAAGCGGCGTCAAATCAACCGAAAAGGCGCTGTAGCCATACGGATGGAACGCGGCGCGGCTGCCGTTGAGGCTCACGGCCGCGTTGCGGTAAACGCCGTCGAAGCGCACCAGGACGGCCTCGCCCTCCCACTCTGCCGGAATGTGCAGCGTGCGCTCGTACGTCCCGGCCGCGCCGGGGTAAAAACCGGAAGCCGGACCGGCCGGGGCATCCGGTTTCGTGTCAAGCCCGAGCATAAAATCATGCGGCAGGGTGATCTCCCGCCATGACTCCTCCTCAAAGCTTCCCGGCAGTCCCAAACGGAACCGCCAGCCATCGTTGAGATTTGTTCTTTTCATTGTCTGATAGCTCCTTCCCATTCTGGCCTGCCCTCCAACCGGCGCGGCGTCTGAATCCGCTGCGCATACCGCGGCCGCAGAGCGTATTGCAGGCGTGGATCGCCCTCATTATAGCACAGCGCGGATCAAAACGAAACGGGGAATTTCGCCTTTCAGGCACAAGGAACGAAAAAAGAAAGAGGGAAACGGCGCGGCGGCAAATGACGTTTTTTCCTGCCCGCCACAATGGGCGGCGCATGAAGTGGGAAAAGGAACGGATCCGGTCACAGCGCGGGGAAAATCTTCTCGATAAAGTCGGCGACGGCCCCGTCGTTGTTGGAACAGACAACGTAACCGGCAGCCTCGCGGACAACGGGAAGCGCCGAGGAGGGCGCGGCGCTCACATCCGCGGCGCGAAGCAGCTCCACATCGTTGTTGTAGTCTCCGATGGCGGCGAGGATCCGGCCCTGAAACTCCGGTCGGGCAGTAAGCTCCCGAAGGGTCGAGCCCTTGCTCACGCCGAGGGGAAGCAGCTCCAGATACTGCGGACTCGAGTAAACAACGGAAGCCACGCCGCGCGCCGCCTCATTCACCAGTTCCTCGATCCCGCGAAGCTGCTCCGGCGTACCCTCCAGCAGGATCTTAAGCCACGGATCGCGCACCTCCTCCAGAGAACGGAACACGCAGGGCTGATGCTGGCTGACAAACCATTCGTCGGCCAGCTCCCGGGGAGAAACAAAGCAGATTGCCTCGGTGTTGTAAACCTGAATATTGATGGCCGGCTGCTCCGCCAGCAGCTTTTTCAGCAGGGGAGACAGCGCCGCGCTGTCGAGACTGTGCGTGAGGACATACCGTTTCTCCGCAATGCTGTAGGCGGCAGCGCCGTTATAAAAGATGCTGGGACCGTTGATCGGCGTTTCCTGCAGATATTGAGCGGCGTTATCCGGCGTGCGTCCCGTGCTGACGCAGAACAGTCCGCCTGCCTCCGTGAAACGGCGCAGCGCCTCCAGGTTGCGTTTCTGCACCTGGGTCGAATCGTCAAAGAGCGTACCGTCGAGATCGCTGAAAAGCGCTATTTTGCTGTAATCCATCTGTCTGTGTTCCTTTCTGTCGGTTTTCTTTCTCGGGACCCGGGGCGGTTTTCCCGCCTGTTCCTGCCAGCGCCGGGCGCACAGGCCTCCGGAACGGCGGGGAAGCTTCGCCGCGCCGCGGAAACGGAGCGATCAAAGCGCCCCGGCGGCCAAAAGACGGACGCCGGGGCTGTCAGGAGGGTACCAAACGAATTCCGGCGGCAATTGCCATGCATGCGTCCTGCTCTGTCCTCCCTGCACGCCCGTTTCCCCCGAAGGCGGGCGCAGCATCGAAACAGCGGAAGGATCGCCGCCGGTATTCCTGTTTTATTTTGCGCAGTACTGATCGCGGAAGCGGGAAAGCTGCAGCGGCCAGTCGGTCTGCAGGACGTTTGCGCCCTTGCGGATCGCCTCGCCCCACGCCTTATCCGGATCGTCGAGCAGCGCCACATCGTCGTCGAGGCCGGCGAAGAGAACGTGCTTGTCGAGCGAGCCGAGCTTGATCACGTTCGCCCAGACATACAGGTTCTGATCCCGGATGAATCGGATGTTCTCATCCTGGAAAATATCGCTGTCCTTCGAATCGGTGATGATCTCCATGCCGACGACGTTGAGCGTCGGATAGCTCAGTACCTGCCGGACTTCGTCCATGTTGTAGACGATCGGCATGTACATGTATTTCGTCGGGTAATCGTTGAGGAACTGCAGCTGCTCAGGGACGACGTGTGTCTTGATGATAGCCTGCCTGAGCGCATGGGGATATTTGTCCAGAGCCGCCGTGAGCTGCGGCAGAATATCCCACGCGCGATCGATGTTGAAGATTTCACCGTGGCAGAAATAGCGCACAATGTCCTCGAACCGCTCGACATGAACCCCGCTGGGCTCATAGATGCAGTTGTTGTAAACGAGGCTGTCCACCTCCTGGGAGGACATGGTCTTGATGTTGTCGCTGCGGTTCAGGTTCCGGCGCTCCGTGCCGTCGTGGAAGGCATAGAGAACGCCGTCCGTGGAGCTGGCCACGTCGCACTCAAAGATATCGCCGCCCATCTCCCGGCAAAGCCGGCAGGAGGGAATGGTATTCTCCACAATGTTTCCGCCCCATGCGCCGCGGTGCACCGCGACAAGCACCTTTTTCTCCGCGAGCAGAGCATCCAGGGTGCTGTTGATCTCTGCGTAGCACTCTTTTCCAATCATCTTTGTTTTCCCCTTTCGTGTTGTCAGGACTGCTTGTCAAATTTATCGCTGTTTCCGCGGCCGTAGACAAAGTAGAGCACGACGCCGGAAATGATCATCATCAGCACAGCGTAAACAAAGGTCAGCGCCGTGTTGTCCGCGTTCGTCTGCGAATCGGTCAGCGATTTGATATAGACGCCGAGCGTCTGGTTCAGCGGATGGTAGAGGAAGACGGACATGTCATAATCGCCGAGAAGCGAATTGAAGTTCAGGGCGAAGATGGCAAGCACCGTCGGCATGATGACGGGCAGCAGCACACGGAAGAAGGTGTACGACGTCCGCGCGCCGAGATTTTTCGCGGCGTCCTCCAGCGAATCATCCAGCGAGAAGAAGGCCGCCTTCGTCATACGCAGGGTAACCGGAATCTTGATGATGAGATAATGTAGGTATTCAGGTAGCCGTCGGGCTCCTGCGCACGGGCGACAAGATCGATGACCGAATCCGCGAGAGGTTCAAATTCCTTTCCCGTACCGTTCTGGATGCAGAAGGCAGCGGCCTCGATCCATTTATAAAGGTCCGTATCCTGGAAGATGGCTCCCTGATGCCTCCCCTCGATCTCCCCCGCCGCGACGCGGAAATTATCGATGCAGTGGGACGGCTCCATATCGGGAAGGCGGTCGTTGAGCGCCTCCCACTGGTAAGGGACGAGCTTCTCTGCCACATTGCGGACGCAGCTCCCGAACAGCTCATCCGTAACGCGGACCTGGCTCGGTTCAAGAGGCTTGGAATTGTACTTCATGGTGAAACGCTCCGTTTCTTTGGCGGCTGCGGATTGGCTTCCGCATACCTAATCGTTTAACTTATTGACGCCGTTATACTCTCGTTTTTTCCGTTTGTAAAGACATAATTTAGATTTTTTCACTTTTATTTTCCAAAATATTAGATTTATTATTGTATTTTGACGCAAAAGAACCGTAAAATCCGCATCCCTAAACGATTTAATTATTATTTTCTTCTTATCGGGTTCATGACGATTTTAACCCGCAAATTTCTCTTGCAATTTAGGGATTCTGTGGTCTGATGCAATATAGAAGCTCTTTAAAAGGACCTGTTTTCTATTCTATCCGCTATTTTTATTAAAACGATTTACTCCCGGAGGTGACCGCATGGCTACCATCAAAGATATCGCCCGCATGACCGGCGTCTCCGTGGCAACCGTCTCCAATGTTCTCAACGGCAAATCCGGAGCGGCAAGCCCGGAAAAAGCCAAGCAGATCTTCGATGCTGCCGCGCATCTGAAATATCAGCCCAACGTGCTCGCCAAAAATCTGAAGCTGCGCCGCTCCCACACCGTCGGGATCATCACCGAGGATCTCACCGTGTTCAACACGCCCGAGATCGTCGACGGCATTGAGTCCTATTGCGAGGAACACGGCTTCGAGATTGTCCTGGCCAACATGCGTCTGTTCAAACGCTACGACAACAACCTGACCGATACGCCCGAGCATATGGCTCTTTTTGAGAAAACGCTGCGCAACCTCGCCGCCAAGCAGGTCGAGGGCGTGGTCTATATCGGCTACCATTACCGCCGCGTCTCCTACCTTCCCCCGCAGGGCAGCATTCCCTTTGTCTACGCCTACTGCACCCCGTCCGAGCAGCGCTACCCCAGCGTCGTCTTTGACAACGAGGACGCCAGCTTCCAGGTCGGCACCGCCCTGGTCCGGCACGGCCACAGACAAATTGGCGTTATCTGCGGACCGGTGGCCAGCCTGAACGCCCAGGCGCGCCTGCGCGGTTACCAACGTGCGCTTTTCGAGGCCGGCGTGCTCTACAACGCCAATCTCACGCTCTTCGGAGACTGGACTCAGGAAAGCGGCCGCCGCTGCGCCGGACAGCTGATCGACCGGGGCGTCACCGCCATCTATGCCTTCAACGACATGATGGCAAGCGGCGTTTATCTGTGCTGCGCGGAACGCGGTCTGACGGTCGGACGCGACATCAGTGTATTCGGTTACGACAACCTTTCTCTCTCCCAGGCGCTGGATCCCCCGCTTTCCACGGTGGAAAGCCCCCTTGACGAAATGGGCCGCCGCAGCGCGGCTCTCGTCCTCGACCAGCTTCGTGAAAAAGACGCCGGTACACCGAAGGAATGGATGATCCCCTGCAAACTCCACATGCGCGCATCGCTTGGGAAGAATCCAAATTGTTGAATTCAGTCGATTTTACTCTATCTGTATAGAATTCACCGGCGTTCTGCGCTTTGACCGAAGCATTCCCACCTTGTCTGCGTCAGAAAGGCACATGGCGGCTTATGACGGCCATTCCGGTTCTGTGCGGTCCGAGGACAGTGCGGAGGGGAAAAGCACTATCCTTTTTGTAGAAAAAATAAAGAATATCTCTAATTGTAATGATTTATGAGAGAAAATATCCCACCGCTGCTTCCAAAGAAGAGCGGAGGGATATTTTTTCGGGAAAGCCTGTCTCCGATCGACGAATCCGCCGCCCCCCTGTCTTTGTGTCCGGCGCAGACGGATGAAACACAGGAAACCTCGAACCCAAAAATTGACAGTTATGTGCTTTCGAGGTAAAATAAGACGTGACATAAGATAAAAAAGAGGTGGGCTGTGATGGAAATTCTGCTGCATCTTCTGTGCTCCACCCTTCCTACGCGTCTTCTGGCCTACGCGCCCTTCCTGCACTCCCTGCGATTCGGAAAGTGGGCCGTAGCGGTCACCATGTTTTGCAGCCAGGGATTGGAGCTTCTCCTTGCGTGGGGAGCGATTGCGAGCGGTCATCCCGAACAGGTGCGCCTGATCGAATTCCTGTTTGGGCCGGTCGCCGCCGCCGCACTCTTTCTGAACGTCCGCGTTTCGTTTCCCAAGCTGCTGTTTTTCTCCCTGTTTGTGATTGACTATCTCATGATTGTCGTGGGGCTTTCCGCCTTTCTTTCCGTACGCGTCCTGCACTCCGCCTCACGCACCTGGCAGAGCAGCATGCTCTGCCTTACCCTGTACCTGATCACCTGGATTCCCATTTACCGCTTCTTCCGCAGGTGCGTGATGCGTGTGGAACACACCAACGCTCCTCTGCTCTGGCGCATCATCTGGCTTGTCCCCGCGCTGGCCACAGCCATCGTCCTGACCTTCACCGGCTCGCTGGACGACGCCGTGGTGGGAACCTGGCCGTTCCTTTTCGCACGCGTCGGCCTTTTGGCCTGCATTCTGGTGATCTACTGGGTGCTCGTGCAGGCGCTGGACAATCTCCAAAAGCAGGCGGAACTGGAAAAACGGCTGGCGGTGGAAACACATCTGCTGGACGTGCAGATCGCGGAACAGAAAAAGCGCGGACAGCTTCTCATGGAAAACGCCGAGCTGCTTCAGAGACAGCGCCACGACCTGCGCCACCAGCTGACCGCCATCCAGGAGCTGGCAAACACAGACACGGAAAAACTGCAGAGCTTTCTTTCCTCCCTGATGGAGAGCATTCCCGCCCTGCCGGAAATCTTCTGTAAAAACGAGGCGGTAAACGCCGTCGTCACGCATTACGCCGCTGTCTGCCGCCGGCAGAATACCGAGTTCTCCGCCCGGCTGACCGTACCGGCCAGCGGCGTTCCGGACAGCGACCTGTGCGTGATCTTCGGAAACCTGCTGGAAAACGCGGCGGAGGCCTGCGCCCGCATGGAACAGGGACGCCGTTTCGTCTCCCTGCAGAGCGTTCTGCACACCGGCGTGCTGACCGTAACGATGGACAACAGCTGCAACGGCGCCGTGCACGAGGAAAACGGGCGATTCCGTTCCAGCAAACGGAGCGATTTCGGCGTGGGGTTGTCCTCCATCCAGGCCATGGCTTCCGCATACGGCGGAGGCGCGCGCTTTACCTACGACGGTTCCGTCTTTTCCTCCTCCGTTTATCTGAATCTGTGATCATCCCCGAAAAAGCAGGACTGCTGCAAACGGAAATGCCGCACAGCAGAAGCGTCAGCCGTTCACAACGTTGACGGGGGAACCCGCGAGAAAGGCGCGGACGTTCGCCACGGCGGTATTCATCAGGCGGATACGGCAATCCTTCGGAGCCCAGGCAATATGGGGCGTAAACACACAGTTTTCCGCCGTGAGAAGGGGGTTGTCCGCACGGATCGGCTCCGCGGAAACAACGTCCACGCCTGCCGCGAGCAGCTTGCCCGAACGCAGGGCAGAGGCAACAGCCGCCTCGTCAAGCAGCCCGCCGCGGGCCGTGTTGAGCAGGATCGCCCCATCCTTCATGAGGGAAAGAGCGCGCTCGCCGATGAGGCCCTGGCTGTCGGCATTGAGCGGACAATGCAGAGAGACAACGTCGGAACGGGCAAGGAGCTCGTCGAGCGGAACGATTTCCGCCGGGCTGGCGTCCTGCGGCGCATGACGGCTGTATGCCAGCACGCGCATGCCCATTGCGTCGGCAATTTTCGCGACAGCGCGGCCGATCCTGCCGTAGCCGACGATCCCGATCGTTTTGCCGAGCAGCTCAATAAGCGGGAAATCCCAGAAGCAGAAATCCACGCTCGATGTCCAGCGGCCCTCATGGACGGCGCGGCTGTGGTCGCCCGCATGATGGCAGATCTCGAGCAGAAGCGCGAAGGTAAGCTGCGCCACGCTCTCCGCGCAGTAGGACGGGATGTTGCACACCGGGATGCCGCGGCGCTTTGCCGCTTCCACGTCCACGATATTGTAGCCCGTGGCGAGCACGCCGATGTAGCGCACCGACGGGCAGGCGGCAAGCACGCTTTCCGTGATCACCGTCTTGTTCGTCAGCACGATCGGCGCGCCGCCGATGCGCCGGATTGTCTCCTCTTCGCCGCCGAGCGTGCGATCGTACACCGTCAGCTCGCCAAGCTCTCCGAGAGAATCCCAGCTCAGATCGCCCGGATTCTCCGTGTATCCGTCCAACACAACAATTTTCATGTTTCACAACCTCCTGTTCCTTCCCGGCGCAGCATCCGCCGCGGCACGGGCCGCCCGGATTCCGGCGCTCTCCGCGCTCTCCGGCTCCGGGAGCTTTTTTTAGAATAGCACACTCTCGCACAAAGCACAACAAGGCGCAAAGGGGCTGCTGCAAAAATCAAAACACAAGAGCCATGTGCACAGGACATTCAAAACAGGCAATGAAAATCGGCCCTCGAGAGAAGCGGTTTTGCTTTTCCCGAGAGCCGATTTTTGTGCATACTTTTTTGTAAGGCGATTTTGCAGCAGCCCAACATATCAGGCTTTATCCGGTAACCATCAGGTCTTGTCCGGCCGGAATCCGAAGCGGACGAGAAGCTCATCGGGCGCATCCGTGGCGCGCATGAGGCGCTCAATCTCGGAGGTGAATCGCCGTGTCAGCGCTTCGTCTTCAATCGGATGCTCCTGCCTGGGATCCTCCCAAAGATCAAAGAGCAAATCCCCTTTCTCGATGCAGCGCATGGCAGGATCGGACTCAATCTGCATCACCGGAAGACCCTTCGTGAAGGAGAATCCGGGATGGCGCTGCATCGTCGAAAGCTCCCCTCGGGAGAAAAAGCCCATCATATGGGTCGGCATCAGCGTGTACTCATGCAGCGGAACCGTAAGGTCGCGCGGAGCGCGCATGTAAACATAGCGCCCATCCGTGCAGCAGATATGCGCGCCGAAGATTCCGAACAGCCCGCAGGAAC
>ERZ1673738.4949-NODE-4949-length-12702-cov-7.516328_pt1 | contig 12702 bp, 8 predicted proteins | sample MGYA00580198_ERZ1673738 | MGnify/ENA primary metagenome ERZ1673738 (study PRJEB41218, sample SAMN15661784) | gut metagenome | host: Homo sapiens | place: Canada: London | collected 2015-08-20/2019-03-30 | study: EMG produced TPA metagenomics assembly of... | reverse complement strand
ATATAGCACAATATTTCTTTTATTTCAAGTTGTTATTTAGGGATAAGTTCTAAAAACTCTGCGTCGTGAACTGGAGGATGGCAGATATGCGCATCTGGCGCATTTCCCGTCCGAGTATGAACTTTCGGAGCGTTTCGGAGTCAACAAAAAAACAGCCAATAAAGCGGTTTCGCTTCTTGTCGCCGGCGGATTGCTTGTGCGAGGGACACGGGGACAGGGAACGCGGGTTGTCTCCGGTCTTCTGTTTCACAGGGAGCAGATTGCCTTTATCGGTGAACTTACTTCGCCTTATTATGCCAATGTTTTTCATGGGATTCAGAACGCCGCCATGAGCCGCCGGTATCTGGTGACTTATCTTTCGCCGTCGGGCCGGATTGCGGATGTCCTGAAGATGTTGTCGCATTCACCGGTGAAAGGCATTGTCACTCATGCTTACGGCAGACTTGAAACCGCCGGAATTCCCGTGGTTTACATCGACCATGAACTTCAGGCGGGAGAGCAGGATCTGCACATGATCTCCTGCAACAACTATCAGGGGGGCTATGAAATCATGCGGGAGGTGATTGCACGCGGGCATCGCGATATCGTCATTTATTTCCATCCGGCGCTCATGAGGGAGCGTCTGACCGGATTTTACCGTGCCATGAGCGAAGCCGGAATCGAAGATTGCGAGGAGCGCACTTTTTACAGTATGGAGCATTCCGATTTCGACGCAAAATCCGCTTTGAAGCGGATTCAGCGAAAATATCCGCATTTTACGGCGTTGGCGACCGGTTCGGACAATGATCTGCTGAGAATGGCGAAAGCCATGTCCGGCGCAGGGATTGTGTGGAGCGGCAGGAAAGCGCTGACGGGATTCGGTAATGTGACGGGGATCGGCGATACGCTTCCCGTCGCCACCGTGGACCAGCATCCTTTCCGTATCGGATGCCGGGCGGCGGAGATACTCATTGACATGATGGAAAACGGGGAACCTGAACAGCCTGTCCGCGATATGCTCGATGTGGAAATTCTTTACCCGCATCATATTCCCGTGCTGCGCTGACGGCGCCGGCGGGTGTCGTCAGCCGCCGGCGACAACGGAATAGAGATTCAGTACATCGCCGTCTTTCAGGATGCGTCCTGATATTTCCTCTTTGACGCTGACGACATCTTCATTGAGTTCAACGATGACATTCTTCCGCTGTATTTTCCGCTCCTCAAGAAAAGCATTCAGAGTGGTTCCGTCCGCAATTTCCGCCGCTGTTCCGTTGAAAATGATCTTCATGCGCCTTTCCTTTCCTGTGATTCAAAGCGCCTTAATATACTGTCATTCCCGCGCAGGTCAAGAATGCGCCTGAACTGTTTTCGCATTGTTTGCCGCCTGTTTTGCCGCATTCTTGAGACGGCTGATGCCGAGATAATTTTTCTGGATCGCCGCGGACCGTTCCGCAATATTGGTGAAATGCGAAGATATTTTTTCCAGTTCGGCAAGCAGTTCGATGTAAATGACTCCCGTGACTGCATTGCATTCGCCGGTGCGGAGACGTTCCACATGTTTTGCCTCAAGTTCCGCAGACAGACGGATGACCTCGCGTTCGTCTTTCATCGCCTGATCGACTTTTGCCTGATCGTGTGCATCAAGAGTGGAGATCACACTTTTCGCCTGATCCTTGAGAATGCCGTAAATCAGATTCAGATCCTGAATTGCGGTGTCGGAGAGCTTGCTTTCCGCCTGATTCAGGCGGACCGTCAGATTCAGGATATTTTCCGTATGGTCCGCGATCCGCTCCGCGTCATTGGTGCAGTGCAGGAGCAGGGGAATGATCTGCGACTGCGGTTCGGAGAGTTCGCGGCGCGTCACCTGAACCAGATAATTGGTCAATTCCAGCTGCCAGCGGTCGATCTTTTCCTCTTTCCGCGCAAGACTCTGGAAACGTTCTTCATTCACGTTGCAGGGGATGAAGTGCTGTTCCGTTGCGATTGAGACCATCTTCCATGATTTCTTGAGCATACGGCGCAGGAAACGTCCCGCCTGTTCCAGCGCAACGGACGGCGTATCGAGGAGATGCGGCTCAAGATACTGGATTTTGACTTTTTCCGTGCGGACGGGAATCATCCATTCACAGACTTTTGCCATGGTGGCTACAAAGGGAAGCAGGAGCAGAGTCGTGATTACGTTGAACAGGGTATGGGCGTTTGCGATGTGGCGGGGCAGATTCTGCGGAATGGCGGCAAAGGCGTCGCCCGCCGTGAATTTATCGACAAAGTAGAAGAAGACAGGAACTCCGCTGTCGCCCCACTGAATATAGAAACTGGCGCCGATTACAAGCACGCCGAAACAGTTGAACAAGGTATGTGCGAGCGCCGCCTGTTTTGCGACCCGATTTGCCGTAAGCGCTGCCAGTTGTGCAGTAATGGTTGTGCCGATGTTGGATCCGAGCACCAGTGCGATGGCGGTATAAAGATTGATCAGCCCGCTTGCCCCCAATGCCAGAATAATGCCAGTTGCAGCAGAGCTGCTCTGAATAATCATTGTCACCACGAGCCCGATTCCTATGGCCCCGAGAAGCGCGAGGATCGGCATGTGGCTTCCCGGCGCAGGTGCGCAGTCAAAAGCGCTGAAGAAAGAGACGAAGGATGGAAATTCTCCAATGAGTTTCAACTCGGAACTCATGATGGCCATGCCGAAGAAAAGCAGTCCGAAGCCGAGTATCGTTTCGCCCCATCCCAGGAGATATTTCCATGTGATGAACGTCATCAGAAGTCCGAGGATGATCGCAGGCATGATGATGCTGGATACGTCGAATGCGATGATTTGCGCGGTAATGGTCGTTCCGATGTTTGCCCCGAAGATGATGCCGATCGACTGCACCAGATTCAGGAGCCCCGCGTTGACGAAGCCGATCACCATGACGGTGGTTGCGCTGGAGGACTGGATGACCGCAGTGACGAATGCCCCCGCGACGACCGCCACATAACGGTTGCTGGAGAAAAAGTGGAGGATGCTGCGCATGCGCTCTCCGGCGGCTTTGTGGAGACCGTCACTCATGAGTTTCATGCCGAATACGAAGATGGCGAGTCCGCCGAATACATTCATGAACAGAGTGTAAACATTGACGCCGAGTTCCGTCACATTGATTCCGCGGACCGTGCTGTTGTTTTGAGTGGCGCCGACTTCGATGTTGAAATCGTATTTGCCCGTTGTTTTTCCGAGCTTGACTTCTGTCCGCGCCATACCGTCTTTATCTGTGAGAACCGTTCTTTCCGAGAGTGACGCGCCGGCGCCGGAAGCGGTCGGGACCGGCGTGAAGTAGACAGGCGCGCCTTCCACCGGTTTGCCGTCGGAGGAAACCACCGTGACCGCGAGCGGCTGTGCCAGCTCCTGTCCCGCGCGTCCCTCCTGACTGATTCCCGTGATCTTGATCCCTGTAATGAAACGGACGGTGATCGCCTTGTCCGGGGCGTCTGCGGGGATGACCCGCAAATACTGGTCGCCGGTCTTTCTGCCTGCCATGACTTCAATTTTTACGAGTCCGCCCTCATCGGATACCGCTTCTTTTGCTGAGAGTTTCAGGTCGGAACCGTCAACCGCTTCAAACAGCACTTTCTGTTTTGCCGCCGGCGGCGGATTGGAAGGATCGCTGAAAAAACCACTGCCGGGGGCCGCCGTCAGAAGAATGTAGAGAGGCTTTGCGTATTTTTCTCCCGGCAGGGCGCATTGTCCGCCGCCCTGAAAGACGGATACTTTGTTGACCTTGGGGGATTGCGCATCTTTGCATCCTGAAAATACGAAGATCGCAGTCAGCGCGAGCAGAAGGCAGATTGTTCTCACAGTGATTCTCCATAGTTGAATGTTTACGGAAATATAACTGTTTTCTGACAGGACTCAACCCGCAGGAGAACATTCTAACAGAATCCTAACAGAAGGTTTTTGTTTGACGCTTTTGGGGGTCATGCTCCGTCCCCCGGCTCGGCTTTGAAGCAGAAGAATGTTCGAGCATTCTTCTCGTGTCAAGGGCTTTGCTGCCGGATTCGGTTTCCTACGGGAAACAGAATTTTATCTACTTGAAAACAGCAAAAAATTATTAATTTATACGATAGTTGCAGTTTGCATGTGTAATAAATTATATTTATTTCGGAAAAGGATAGTCAGAGTGATCCGGAGAAAAGAAATCGTATCTTTCCTATTCTGCCTTTTGCTGTTTTCCGGTTGTGGGCCTGATGCCGACGGCGGAAATGAAGTGCCCGACACGGAGAATACGAAAGCCGTTTTTTACAATAGATTCGGTTTTGCCCCTCCCGATACGGTAAAGGGTATTTATTATTATAATGATCTTTTTCTGTATATTACAGATCCCGCATATTATCTGGTATGCAAGGCGCCGCCGGAGGTGGTGGAAAAGATTGTGAAGAAGTTGAATCTGATAAAGATGAATGATTTGAGCGCACCGTCACTCATTTCTTCTGTTTACTGGTGGGACGAAGAACTGCAGAAGAGGTCGCAGGGATATTTCAAAGAGGATGAACAGAAACGCTGCTATTATTATCTGTTTTATCACGAAGAAACGAAGACACTTCAATATTGCGAGTTTTATACATAGGAAAGATTGTCTGCATGTGGAAGCTTGAATTATGGGGTCTGCTGTCTGTGGTTTTGCTGTTTTCCGGTTGCGGAGATATTGTGGACAGCAAGGTTCCGGATACGAAAGAGGTACGGAACATGTTTCAGAAAAAATTTAAATTTCCTGTGCCGGAATCAGTGAAGGAAATTTATTATTATTCCGATACTTTCCGGCGCAATCCGAAATTCTGCATTGCCTGCAAAGCGTCTGCGGAAACTGTTGAAAAGATCATTGCAGAGTTGAAGCTGGTAAAGGATGAAGAAGTCCGTCCTCTTTTTCTGTATGGAACGCCTGACTGGTGGAGCAAAAAGCTGGAGGCGAATGCTCCGTCATATTCCCGCAGGGACAGGAAGACACGTTGTGTGTATGCCGTCTGGCATGACAGGGAGACGGAGAGATTCCAATATGCCGAAGTGAAGTATTGAGATGAGGAATCAGTCTTTGAATCTTGAATAAAGAGACCGCCATCCGGTGAATTGGTGGAAAGGGTTCGCCCGGACAGCGGCCTGGAGTGGGTTTATTTTTGCTATTTTGAGAGATAATGGTCGATCTGCGCGGCGGCTTTCCTGCCATCGACAATCGCGCGGACCACGAGAGACGGGCCGTTGGCGGAGTCTCCCGCGATGAAGACCTCCGGCATATCCGCCAGTTTCAGGCGTTCCAGCATGGCGGCGCGATCCAGCTTCAGGAATCCGAGCGCCAGCAGAACCAGATCCGCTTCGATCGTTTCCGCCTTATCCGCAAGTTCCTCGAATTTCAGCGGTTTGCCGAACGGGGAGAGAGTCCATCTGACCGGAACGATGTCCACGCTTGCGACGGAACCGTTTTTCCCGTTGAACTTCCTGCTTTGAATGTCCCAGCGGCGGACGCATCCTTCTTCATGGCTTGAGGAGGTTCGGAGTATATAGGGCCAGTTCGGCCACGGCGTCGATTCCGAGCGCTTTTCCGGCGGACGCGGCATGATCTCGATCTGAGTGACACTGCGCGCGCCCTGACGGTTTGCCGTTCCGACGCAGTCGCTTCCTGTGTCGCCGCCGCCGATCACAAGGACCCGTTTGCCCTTTGCCGAGACGGGGAGTCCGGGCAGTTCGCCGGAGTTGACGCGGTTCTGTCCCTGGAGGAACTCCAGCGCAAAATGGATTCCCTTCAATTCGCGTCCGGGTATCTTGAGGTCGCGCGGGACGGGAGTGCCGCAGGTGATGAGCAAGGCGTCGCAGCGTTTTCTGAGATATTCCGCGGAAACGTCCGTGCCGATTTCCGTTCCGAGCACGAACTCGATCCCGGATTCTTCGAGAATCCTCATGCGCCGCTCAATGATTTCCTTGTTCAGTTTGAAATCCGGAATTCCATAACGGAGCAGTCCGCCGGGGAACTTGTTCTTTTCGTAGACCGTGACGCTGTGTCCCGCCTGATTCAGGAGAACGGCGGCGGCGAGTCCGGCCGGCCCGGCTCCCGCGATGATGACTTTTTTGCCGGTACGTTTTGCGGGAACGGAGGGTTTGACCCAGCCGTTTGCGAAAGCGGTTTCGACGATTGCCTTTTCAATCTGGCGGATCATGACCGGTTCCAGGTTCAGTCCTTCGGTGCAGCTTCCTTCGCAGAGCGCGGGGCAGATGCGGCTGGTGAATTCAGGGAAAGAGCTTGTGGAGCTTAACAGATCCCATGCCTGTTTCCAGTCTCCCTTGTGAACCGCCTCGTTGAAATCCGGTATGAGATTGCCGAGCGGACATCCCGTTCCGTGGCAGAAGGGGATGCCGCACCCCATGCAGCGTGCGGACTGTTCCGCAAGCTGCTGCGCCGTCAGCGGCGCTTCGACTTCGTTGAAATCCCGCACACGTTCCGCCGCAGGACGGTAGACATGGGCGATGCGTTCGATATTCATAAAATCCTTGCTCATGATTTACTCCTCCTTCTTCTGTGCCGCCATTGCATGACGGTATTCCACGGGAATGACTTTGACGAATTTGCTGCGTTCATTTTCCCAGTCCGCCAGCTTTGCCGCGGCATTGGGGCTGCCCGTCGCCTCCAGGTGCTCTTTGAGCAGAGCCAGGAGTTCCGCCTCGTCTTCGGAACCGGAAAGCACACTTTCAAGGTCGACTGTCCCGACGTTGCAGCGCAGGTCGAAATCGTTGGAGCCGTCATAGACATACGCGATGCCGCCGGTCATGCCGGCGCCGAAGTTGACGCCCGTGGGACCGAGCACCACCACGCGCCCGCCGGTCATATATTCGCATCCGTGGTCCCCGACACCCTCGACGACTGCCGTGAACCCGCTGTTGCGGATCGCGAAACGTTCCCCCGCCTGTCCGTTGAGGAAGATTCTGCCGGAGGTGCCGCCGTAGCCGATCACGTTTCCGGCGATCACGTTGTCCGCCGCCGTGAACGGGCTGTCTGCCGGCGGGCGTATGATGATCTTGCCGCCGGAGATGCCTTTGCCTACGAAATCGTTGGCTTCGCCCTCCAGGCGGAATGTGATTCCGCGGGCAAGGAACGCGCCGAAACTCTGTCCGGCGATTCCGCTGAAGTTGACTTTGATTGTGTCGTCCGGCAGTCCCTGCGCTCCGAAGCGGCGGACTGTTTCGCTGGAGAGCTCGGTTCCCGCCGTCCGGTTGACGTTGCGGATTTCCACGTTGAGTTCTGCCGGTGAACCGTCCTTGAGCGTTTTCCTGAGCTTCGGGATCAGGCATTCGCGGTCGAAGGTCTCCAGAGGATTCTTCTTTCCTGCATAACGGACCGCGCCGTCCGGGACGCGGAGGAACACATTGGAGAAGTCGAGATTGCGTGTCTTGTAGAACTCAATCGCGCGGTTCATTCTGAGCAGGTCGGAGCGCCCGACCGCTTCATCGATGGAGCGCAGTCCGAGTTGTGCGAGATATTCCCGCACCTCCTGCGCCAGCATCCTCAGAAAGTTGATGATGTATTCCGGCTTGCCTCTGAAACACTTGCGGAGTTCGGGGTCCTGCGTTGCGACGCCGACCGGGCAGGAGTTCTCATGGCACTTGCGCATCATGACGCATCCGAGGCAGACCAGCAGCGTGGTGGCGAATCCGAACTCCTCGGCTCCGAGCAGAGCGCCGATGATGACGTCCCGTCCGGTCTTGAGCTGTCCGTCCACCTGCAGTTTGACATTTCCGCGCAGTTTGTTTAGGACAAGCGTCTGCTGCGCTTCCGCGATGCCGAGCTCCCACGGGAGTCCCGCGTGTTTGATGCTGGTCAGCGGAGAGGCGCCGGTTCCGCCGTCATGACCGCTGATGAGGATCACGTCCGCGTGCGCTTTCGCCACGCCTGCGGCGATGGTGCCGACTCCGACTTCGGAAACGAGTTTGACGGAGACACGCGCTTTCGGATTGGAGTTGCGCAGATCATAGATGAGCTGTGCAAGGTCTTCAATCGAATAGATGTCATGGTGCGGGGGAGGGGAGATCAGCGTGACGTGCGGCGTGGAGTGGCGGACACGCGCTATCGCTTCGTCCACCTTGTGCCCGGGGAGCTGTCCGCCCTCTCCGGGTTTCGCGCCCTGCGCCAGCTTGATCTGGAGATCGCGCGCATTGGCGAGGTAATCAATCGTGACGCCGAACCGTCCGCTGGCGATCTGGCGGATCGCGCTCCTGCGGTCTTCGCCGTTCGGACCCGGCTGCTCGCGCGCCGGGTCTTCCCCGCCTTCTCCGCAGTTGCTCATGGCTCCGATGCGGTTCATCGCAATCGCAATCGCCTCATGCGCTTCGGGACTCAGCGAGCCGAGGCTCATTGCGCCGGAAACGAAGCGGTGAAGAATGGATTCCACGCTTTCCACCTCCCCGACCGGGATGCTTTGCGTATCGGCGAATTCAAAGAGTCCGCGCAGGGTGCAGAGGTGTTTCGACTGGTCATTGATGTAATTGGCGTATGCCTTGTATTTTTCGGGATCGTTTGCCTGAACCGCCTGCCGGAACAGGCTCAGGCTTTCCGGGGTCCAGAGGTGATTCTCGCCGTCCCTGCGGAAACGGTACTGTCCGCCGGAGGGAAGGAGTCCCGCATGTGCCGCCGCGCAGCGCCGTTTTACTTCTTCCGCGATGTCGGCAAGTTTGATGCCGCCGATCCGCGATGCCGTTCCGGGGAAGTAGCGGTCGATTACGCTGCGGTCGATGCCGACCGCCTCGAAGATCTGCGCCGAACGGTAACTGCGGAGCGTCGAGATGCCCATCTTGGACATGACTTTGAGCAGCCCCTTGTCGACGGCGTTGATGTAGTTTTCGACGGCGCGCGCCGGATCGAGCTTGAGCTTGCCGGATGCGGTCAGGGTGCTGATGGTTTCGAGTGCCAGATAAGGATTGATTGCCGTTGCGCCGAAACCGAGGAGGAGCGCGTAGTGCATGATTTCGCGGATTTCGCCGGACTGAATGATGAGCCCGACGGGCGGGCGGAGCCCCTCGCGGCTGAGGGCGCGGTTGACCGCCGCCACTGCGAGCAGGGCGGGTATCGGCATCTCTCCGCCGGCAAGTGCGCGGTCGCTCAGGATGACGATGTTCTTTCCGTTTTTCACATGGCTGATCGCATCCTGTTCGAGTTTCGCCAGCGCGCCTTCCAGATTTTCCTTCCAGCCGAGGGGGAGCGTGACGGCGGAAAAGAATCCGTCGCTCAGGGCGCTCAGGCGGCGGATGTCCTCATCGGTCAGCACGGGGCGCGGGAGTTTGATGAGTCTGGATTTCGCCTGTTCATCGGAGAGGATGTTGCCCTCGTTGCCGATGTAGGTGGTCAGGCTCATGACGAGTTCCTCGCGGATCGGGTCGATCGGCGGATTCGTCACCTGCGCGAAAAGCTGTTTGAAGTAGTTGTAAAGGAGCTGGGGCTTTTCCGAGAGCACCGCGAGCGATGCGTCGTTGCCCATGGAGCCGACGGGTTCGTGTCCGGTTTCCGCCATCGGCTGAACCAGAATTTCGACGTCCTCGCGGCTCCATCCGAAGAGCTGCTGGCGGTAACTGATGTGTTCGGGGACTTCGGAGGGATTGACCGAATCGAAAAGCCCGTGCACGGAGATTTTACCTTCCTCCGCCCAGCGGCGGTAGGGTTTGCGGCGTGCGGCGTCGTTCTTGAGTTCCGCATCGAATACCAGACGGCGCTTTTCAAGGTCGCAGTAGATCATCTCGCCGGGTTTGAGCCTGCCCTTGCGGACGATTTCGGAGGATTTGAGATCAAGCACTCCGGTTTCGGAGGCGAGCACGAAAATGCCGTCTTTCGTCAGGGAGTAACGGGCGGGGCGGAGTCCGTTGCGGTCGAGGATTGCGCCGGCATTCACACCGTCGGAGAACGCGACGGCGGCGGGGCCGTCCCACGGTTCCATCAGGGCGGAGTGATAATCGAAAAATCCGCGGACGTCGCGTCCGAGATGATAGTTCTTTCCCCATGCCTGCGGGATCAGCATCAGCATGGCGTGCGGCAGGCTGCGTCCGGCGGCGACGAGGAGCTCGAACATATTGTCGAGACATGCCGAGTCGCTTTGCCCCGCGTCAATCAGCGGGAGAAGCTTCTTCACATCATCGCCGAGTTCTTCGCATTTGAGGAACGGTTCCCGGCTGCGGAGCTGGTTGAGATTCCCGCGCAGGGTATTGATTTCGCCGTTGTGCGCAAGATAGCGGAACGGATGCGCAAGCTTCCATGTGGGGAAGGTGTTGGTGCTGTAACGCTGGTGAACCAGCGCGAGCGGGCTTTCAAAGTCCGGATCGTTGAGATCTGGATAGAATTTGTCGATCTGGGTCGCAAGGAGGAGTCCCTTGTATACGATGCTCCGGCTGGAACAGCTCGGAACATAGCAGTCCGGCAGGCGTTTTTCAATGAGGCGGCGCATAACGAACAGTTTGCGCTCGAAGACAGCCTGCGACTTGAATTCTTCGCCGCCGATGAAGATCTGGCGGATCAGGGGACAGGTCTTGCGCGCCGCCGCGCCGATGCTTTCGGGATGAACCGGAACGTCGCGCCAGAAAAGGATGCGTCCCCCTTCGGAGGTGACGATGCTTTCGATCCGCGACTCCTCGTGAGCGCCGCCGAACAGCATTGCCACGCCGTAGGCGCCCTTTGCCGGAAGTGTGACCGGCAGGGATTTGCGGAAGAATTTGTCGGGCAGGGCAAGCAGGATGCCCGCGCCGTCCCCGGTTTCCGGATCGCCGCCCGCCGCTCCTCTGTGCATGAGCCGTTTCAGAACCGTGATTCCCATTTCGACGATTCTGTGTTCTGCAATGTTGTTGAGATTCGCGACAAGCCCGACGCCGCAGGCATCGTGTTCATTGCGGAAAGAGTATAACCCCGTGTCCGGCACCGGAAACTGCTGTCGGCCGGGGATTTGCTGTTCCTGATTGTTTTCCACCATAATTCCACACTCCTTTTTGAAATTTGCCAGATGGAAAAGCAGGTATTATGCCAACTCTGTTTCAGGGAAAGAAAGGAATTTTATTTTACAAAAATGTAAAATGCGCGCTGTCGTTTTTTACATTTTTGTAAAAACAGAGAACGATCGAATCCTTTTTCCCGCCTGAGCTCTCCGCACTTTGCATCTGGCATTATTCCTGCTTTACCATCTGCATAAAATCAGGGAGAAAGAGACTATGTCCGACGAAATCAAACACGAGTGCGGAGTCGCGCTTCTGCGTCTGCGGAAGGATCTGAACTATTATCTGCGCAAATACGGGACGCCGTATTACGGCTACCATAAACTTTCCCTGCTGCTGGAGAAACAGCACAACCGCGGGCAGGACGGCGCCGGAATCGCGAGTCTCGGACTGGATGCCGAGCCAGGCATGCCTTACTATCAGTTGGAAAAATCAAACCGCGATCTGTCGCTTGCCGATCTGCTTGAACGGATCGGGACACAGATTGAATGCGGGCTGGAACATGCCGGAGAGATCGGCAAGGTTTCCTCGCTGAGCCTGCCGTTCTGCAGTGAGCTTTATCTCGGGCACCTCCGTTACGGCACTTTCGGCAAACGCTCCCTTTCTGCGTGCCATCCCGTGGTCCGCGCGAGTTCCTGCCGCAAACACACGATGCTCCTTGCCGGAAATTTCAACCTTACGAATACGTCCGCCATTTTCAATGAGCTTGTGGCATCCGGGCATCACCCGAACAGCCGGCAGGACAGCGAAATTCTTCTGCTTCATCTCGGGCATTATCTGGAAAAGATGCTGGAGCCGCGCGGAGGACATGAGCCGATGCTTGATATTTTTGAACTCTTGAAACAGGCGGCTGTCCATTGGGACGGCGGCTTTACTTTGTGCGGGCTTTTCGGGCACGGCGATGCGTTTGCGTTGCGTGATGCGGCGGGAATCCGTCCCGGATATTACTATTTCGATGATGAGATCGCGGTTGTCGCTTCGGAGCGTCCGGCGATTCAGACTGCATTCAATCTTTCGAGTTCGGAAGTGATGGAGCTGCCTCCGGGGCACGCTCTCACGATCTCCGTGAACGGCGACATTGCCCTGAAAGAGTGTCTGCCGTCCGTTCCCCATAAACGCTGTGTGTTTGAACGGATCTATTTTTCACGGGGAAATGACGCCGACATTCACCGTGAGCGTCTTGCGCTCGGACGCGCTCTTGTGCCGGCTGTCATGAAGGCGATTGACGATGATTTCGACAATACCGTTTTTTCCTATATCCCGAATACCGCCCAGATCAGTTTTCACGGTCTGCTGGACGGTCTGGACAGCCTGCGCGGGAGTCACCGGGTGCGTTTTTCTCAGATTGCCGTCAAGGATGCGAAATTCCGCACCTTCATCACGGACGCCTCGCACCGGCGCGATCTTTTTCCGCATGTGTATGATGTGACTTACGGTGTGATTCATCCGGGAGCGGATACGCTGGTTGTGCTGGATGATTCGATCGTGCGCGGCAATACCATGCGCAACGCGATCCTTCCGATTCTGGACCGTCTCGGTCCGAAGAAAATCGTAGTCGCGTCCGCCGCCCCGCCGATCTGCTATCCGGACTGCTATGGAATCGACATGTCAAGTTTCGGTGAACTGGTCGCTTTCGAGGCTCTGGTATCTTTGTTGAAGAAACATGGCAGGCAGGACCTTCTTCCCATTACGGCGGAGAAAGCGCTGCTGGACCTGGAAAAACCGGACTGCTGCAT
>ERZ1673738.4948-NODE-4948-length-12703-cov-3.489010_pt1 | contig 12703 bp, 10 predicted proteins | sample MGYA00580198_ERZ1673738 | MGnify/ENA primary metagenome ERZ1673738 (study PRJEB41218, sample SAMN15661784) | gut metagenome | host: Homo sapiens | place: Canada: London | collected 2015-08-20/2019-03-30 | study: EMG produced TPA metagenomics assembly of... | reverse complement strand
CTTTTTATCATTCTTATATCTATGAATTGTGTTTAAAGCATCCGGGAATGGTAATCCTTCATGATTGTGTTTTGTATTATTTGGTTGCCGGATACTATGAAAAAAAGGAATTGGCATTTTCAAAGATTTACGAACAATACGGACTGGAAGGGCTTTTAAAAGCAAAATTTGCAATGAATGACGGAAGAGAATCCCTGCTGGAATGTGACGAATTGGCAGCAGAATTCCCATTAAATATAGAACTTGCCGAATCCGGAAATAAAATTATGGTTCATTCTGAATTTGCAAAGAAAAAAATCAAAGTGTTTACCGACCATGTTCGTAAGATAAATATGATTCCGCAAATTTCAACGGAATATGTTCAAATTGACAAAAAGAGATTATTTTCCAAATACAATATTCCGGAAGATGCCTTTATCATTTCTTCGTTTGGAGCCATAGCGGCGACAAAATTGAATCATGTGATCTGTCAGACTGTTTACAAATTAAGTAAGCAATTGGAACAGAAAATTTGTTATGTCATGGTGGGAGAAGGAGATTATGTGGATCAATATGTTGACAATGAAATTGTTTTCAAAACTGGATTTGTTGATATGAATGAGTTTGATAATTTTGTCGCATATTCTAATCTGGTGATGAATCTCCGATATCCATCTATGGGAGAAACATCGGCGGCTTTAATTAAAATATTACAAATGGGAAAAACATGCCTGATCAATGATGATGGCTGGTTTGCAGAAGTGCCGGAAAAATGTGCCGTTAAGATTCCGGTGGAGGGTATTGAAGAGCAGGTGTTAGAGAAAATAAAGTATTTAATATCACATCCGCAGGAATGCCTCCGGATTGGAAATTGTGCAAAAGAATACATTGAAAAAGAACATGATCCACAGAAAATTGTGGAAGAAATAAGTGAGTTTTTGGAGGAAGAAATTTGAAAAATAAAGGACAAATACAAGACGGTAAATATTATTATAAATACTGGAGTCTGTTGATTTTTTTGCTGATTCCTGTATTACTTTTGGCAAGATATTATTTTGCAGGTCAGGTGCCGGGGGATGCTGATCTGATTCAGTTTTTCTCTAACAAAAAAGCATTTGCGGAAGCCCTGATGAGCGGCGAGTTCCCACAATGGAATCCGTATATTCAAAATGGAATTCCACAATCCTCGGGAAGCAGTATGTATTTTTTGAATCTCTTATTATCTTTTCTGCCGTTGCGCCAGTATATTTACGCCTTTTATATTGTGCATCTTGCGATAGCAGGAATTTGTTTCTATCTTTTTCTGCGTGACTATGACTGCCCATATTCGGTTTCTTACAGTTTTGCAATCATCTTTGAATGCTCGATTCAGATCAATGGAATGCGTAAATCACATCCGGCAATCATTACCGCTATTTGTTTGTTTACTGTTGTTATGTTTGTAACAAAACGGTATTTTGTAACAAAACAAAAGCGTTGGTTTTGTTTAAGTGCACTGACAGCCGGTGTGATGCTTATTGCAACACAGCAATATGGAATATATGCCGCACTTGTATTGGTGATTTATATATTGGCTCATTGTATAAAAGCTAAATTTTCATTAATGGAAATTTTAAAAAAGGCATTACTGTGGATTGCTGTATATATCGGAAGTATTTTGTTCGCGTTGTTACCTACAGTTCATTTATTAAGAACGTATTCGGTGTACGGTTCTTCACAGACGACCTATGATACCTTTCGTTCTTATTCGCTGCATCCCGTTAAATTGATACAAATGATCTATCCTGAATTTTTTGGTGAAAAATATCAGGCGATGGGAGCAAATTATTCATCTGAAATGGATATTGAATTGTATTTGGGAATTTTTGTATTATTTGCAGCAATGTTCGCAATTATAAAATTATGGAAAAAATTTGACACTGCTCTGGCAGGAGGTTGTGCGTTGTTTGCATTGCTGTATGCGTGTGTTGCACATATCCCTGTTATCAATAAAATAGTGTATCATATTCCTGTATTGGGTGGCTTTCGTGCATCAGGAAGAATGTTATTTGCGTTTTACTTTTTTGTATTCCTGCTGTCTGCTCTTGGTACATCAGAGTTTTTGAAAGAAATAAAGAAAAAAGACATTGTTTTATTAAAAAAAGCAGCTAAAGGATTATTGGGATTAACGGCAGTGCTTATACTGACATCTGTTTCCGCAGTATGTCTGATCGTTGCCGGGGAACAGCAGGGGGCCTATTTTATACAGATTCAAAGTGCGTTTAAGACAGCGCTTATTGTGGCAGTTCTTATGCTGATTGTATGCTGGATTTTATCAAAAGACAACATTTATAAAATTACATTAACAATACAGAAAAAGAGAAGTATTATCTGCATTTTCCTATTGGGTATTACATTGTACGAGACACTGCCTTATAGTATGGCAACGACGCCAACGGATTATAAAGCCGGAATATCGCAGGAGCCGGTAGTGGAAAAAATACAGGAAAATATTGGACAATATAAAATATTTGATGCGTTTGGAAATGTAGATGGTTCACATATGAGTATTATTTCACAGAATCGTAATGCAATTCGAAAAATAGCTTCTTTGAATGCATATACGGCATACAATAATCCGTTATTGTGTAAATATCTTAAAAATTTAGGAAGCCAGGTTACCGATATTCCGTTCAATTATTCCGGATTGCTTACGGGAAGTTTAGATAATACCAATAATGTATTGATTCAAAATGACCTGCTGTCCATGACGGGGGTAAAATATGTAATCGATTCCGAAGGAGCGATTGCAAAGAATAATGGAATGATTTATAGCAATCAGTCACCAACAGAGTCATGTTATTCCTCGCAGCTTTTGCAAATAACTCATAAGCCTGGGGAAATAGGTATTTTTGAGACGCCGTTTTCCATGATGACTCAGGAGCAAACGCCGCAATGTTACAAAGTAGTTATTACTTTGACGGAAGAACAAAGAAAAAATACAACGTATCTTGCGGCAGATCTGTATGGTGGTCCGAATTATGACCGTTCTACGGAGGAAAAAAGATTTCAGGTTACGGAGGACCAGGGGCAGTATACAGCCTATTTATATGCACAGCAGACAGAATTAGCAACCGAAACGATCCGTTTGCGAATATTGGCTTCTAATAATGACACAGAGAATTCGATATACAAAGTAGATGTTTTTAAAGTAACGCCTGTGGAAGGTTATCGGTACTGGGACAAAACGCAGGATGGAACTGCCATCTATGAGAATATTAATGCAAAACCCCTTTTATATGTTCCACAAACAGTAGAAACAAAGAAGAACTTTGATGATATATATTTCAATTGTGACAATTATTCTTTGGATAAAACAGCGTATGTGGACGCAGAACCTATGGATTTGCAGAATTCAGATACTCAGGTGGAGGTAAAAGAGCAGACCCGGAATACGGTAATGGCATCCTGTAGTTCAACAGCAGATACATTCGTGTGTTTTTCACAGAATTACTCGCCGGATTGGAGAGTATATGTGGATGGAGAGCAGCAGACGATTCATATGGTAAATGGTTTAATTATGGGGGTTCAGATTCCTGCCGGAAATCATGAGATAAAATTTGTATATCAAGAAAATTCTTATTTGATTGGAGCGGGTATTACGTTTATCACTTACATAAGTCTTGTGGCGGCATATTTTGTGGAACGTAGACGAAAATATGCGAGTGCTGATAAGAAAGTATAATCCCCACTTCAAGGCTTGCGTACATGGTTCTTTTGATATATAATATAGTAAGAAACGAGACAGACGACGAAAGACAGGAAAGGATTCTTACCGAAAAACAGGAAAGTAGTAAGAGAAGGAAAAAATTATGATACCATTTAATGTGCCACCATGTGTGGGAAACGAAGAAAAATATATTGCACAGGCGATTGCAAACCATAAATTATGCGGAGATGGCGAATTTACAAAAAAGTGTAATGCAAAATTGGAACAGATGACGGGAACGGCAAAAGCGCTGCTGACTACTTCCTGTACGCATGCAACGGAAATGGCAGCAATTTTATCAAAAATTCAGCCGGGAGACGAAGTCATCATGCCGTCGTATACATTTGTATCTACGGCAAATGCTTTTGTATTGCGTGGTGCAACGGCTGTTTTTGTTGATATTCGTCCGGATACGATGAATATAGATGAAACCAAGATCGAGGAAGCCATTACGGAAAAAACAAAGGCAATTGTTCCGGTTCATTATGCGGGAGTTTCCTGTGAGATGGATACGATTATGGCAATTGCGCAAAAATATGATCTGAAGGTTATCGAGGATGCGGCACAGGGAATTATGAGTACATATAAGGGGAAACCTCTTGGTACCATTGGTGATTATGGCTGCTTTAGTTTTCATGAGACAAAAAATATCAGCATGGGAGAGGGCGGTGCGCTTTTGATCGCTAATCGCAATCCGGCGGATATTGAGACGGCAGAGATTGTACGTGAAAAGGGAACCAATCGAAGCAAGTTTTTCCGTGGTGAAATAGATAAATATTCCTGGGTTGAAGCAGGAAGTTCTTATCTCCCAAGTGAGCTGAATGCCGCATATCTGTGGGGAGAACTTGAGAGTGCGGAAGAAATTTACAAAAATCGCATGGACACCTGGCAGTATTATCATAGTCAGTTGGAAAATATGGAAAAGAATGGGAAAATCAAACGCCCGGTGATTCCGGAAAACTGCGTGCATAATGCGCATATGTATTATATCAAAGCAAAAGACCTTGACGAACGTACACGATTGCTTGCATATTTAAAAGAAAACGGTGTATCTGCAGTTTTTCACTATATTCCGCTTCACAGTGCGGCAGCAGGTATAAAATATGGAAGATTCTTCGGGGAAGATCAGTATACGACAAAGGAAAGTGAGCGCTTACTGCGTCTGCCATTGTATTATGGCATGAAGGAAGAAGACCGGGAAAAAGTAGTGAGATGTGTGGAAGCATTTTATAAGTAAAGGAGAAGGCGAAAGCAATTATCATTTACAAAACAGGATAGTAATATTGTGAAAACAGTTGCTATTATAATTGATGTATATTCATCATTCTTTTTTCACAAGAATCTTATGCAGGTGTTTTCGTATTCATTTAAATATCCTATAATTATTTTGGCGGTGTTAGTTATAGATACACTTCTGTTTTCCGTTTGCCTTGAGTGGATGAAAAACGTGAGTGGATATAATAAAGCAGTATCAATTATATGCAGCAGATGCCTGCACGGGAAAGGATGATAAATATGAAGAAATTGATGATTTTGGGAGCAGGAGTATACCAAGTGCCGTTGATCAAACGAGCAAAAGAAAAAGGCTTGTATACGATCGTAGTTAGTATTCCGGGAGATTATCCGGGGTTTAAATTAGCTGACAAAATTTATTATGAAAATACAACAGATTGTGAAAAAATATTAGAGATAGCACAAAAAGAAAACATAGATGGTATTGTGACAGCAGGCACAGACGTAGCGGTAGTTACCGTTGGCAGGGTATGTGATGCCATGAAATTATGTGGTATCTCCTATGAAGCTGCACAGATTTCAGGTGATAAATTATTGATGAAAGATCAATACGAAAAATATGGAGTGCGTACTGCCAAATACCGTAAGATTTTCTTCGCTGATAAAGACATCGAGGAAAAAATATCTGAATTGACGCAGCCGCTTATTTTTAAAGCAGTGGATTCTTCCGGAAGCCGGGGAATTATTCGTATCGATGATTTGTCAAAATGTAGGGAAACCATTGAAGAAGTTAAAAAGTATACCAAAAAGGATTATTTTATAGCAGAAGAATTTTTGGAAGGGGAAGAGTTTGGTGCACAGGCCTATATTCTAGGAGGAAAGGTTCAGTTTATTCTTCCTCATGGAGATTATGTATTCCATGGGGATACAGGGGTCCCTATCGGACATTGGGTTCCGTTTGAACTTGATGAAGAGATTATTAATGATGCGAAAGAGCAGCTTCAATTGGCAGCAGATGCTATGAAATTGAACAATTGTGCAATGAATGCGGATTTTATTTTAGTAAATGGAAAAACCTACGTTTTAGAGATTGGAGGCAGATCCGGTGCTACTTGTTTAAGTGAAATGGTGTCAACCTATTATCAGTTTGATTATTATGATAAGATGATAGAGGCGGCATTGGGAGAAAATCCGGACTTCCATTCAAACGATAGCGTTCCGTGTGCGGCGATGCTTTTACGTAGTGATAAAAATGGGAAAATTGTTGCACAAGAAGATCTTAATGAGAAAGACGATGACATATTAGAGGTTCAATTTGATCATGCGATAGGAGATGAAGTATCCGCTTTTCGTATTGGTCCACATCGTATTGGTCATGTGATCGTAAAAGGAAGCACTTTACAATCAGCAATAAAAAAATTGGATGATGTATTAGAAAAAATACATATAGAAGTGCAATAGTTAGGAGAAATTAAGATGTACTCATTTGTGATACCTTGTTATAATTCATCCGAATCAATCCGGCATGTTGTAGAATTAACAATGGAAGAAATGGAAAAAATGAATCGTCGGGAATTTGAGTTTGTTCTTGTAAATGACTATTCGAGTTCAACAAAAACAATGCCGGTATTAAAAAAACTGGCAGAAGAATATCCCTGTGTAACCGTATTAAATCTTGCGAAAAATGCCGGACAACATAATGCCATTATGGCAGGATTAAATTATGCAAAAGGAGATATATTGATCGGTATGGATGATGACATGCAGACACATCCGTCGCAGCTTCCTTATTTGTTTGAAGAATTGGAAAAAGGATATGATATTGTTTATGGATATTATCCGGAAAAAAAGCATAGTGCTTTTCGCAATTTTGGAAGTTGGGTCAATTATATTTCGGTACGTATTTTGATTGGGAAACCCAAGGAGTTAAAGACATCCAGTTATTGGGTGGCACGAAAGTTTGTGCGTGACTCTGTGATTGAATATCAGGCTCCTTATGCCTATATACAAGGGTTGTTTTTGCGTACGACAAGAAATATTTCCTGTATTCCCATTCAGCATTTTCAGAGAGAAGAAGGAGAATCCAATTATACATTTAAGCGATTGCTTAAATTATGGTCCAATATTATAGGTTTTTCTATCACCCCGCTTCGATTAACGGAGTATTGTGGGTTTGGGTTATCTTTACTAAGTATAATTGCGGCAGTAGTTGTATTGATTAGAAAAATATTGAATCCTGCAATGGCGCTCGGATGGCCGTCTTTGATGATTGTTATTTGTTTTTTCTCAGGAATACAATTAATGTTTTTAGGGTTGATCGGAGAATATATTGGCAGAATGTTTTTGGGATTAAACCGACAGCCGCAATATGTTATTCGTGAAGTTATCAGGCAGGAGAGTGAGGAACAAGAATGAATACGTTTGTAAAAATAGGTGAAAATTTTGCTTCCTTTTGGAATTTGCTTGTGTTAAGCAAGAACAACCTGTTTAATTCGGCTGTTTATAAAAAACAAAACCGGAAATTAAGGAAGTTGATGAAAAGAGCATACGAGATTCCTTTTTATCGCAAAAAATTTGATACAGCGGGATTGAAACCGAAAGATATTAAGAATAGAGAGGACCTGGTAAAATTTCCGATTTTAACCAAAAATGAAATTAAAGAGTGGCTTACTCCGTTGGTTGATTCTGAGAAAGAGAGGATGCATATCGTATCCACAAGTGGTTCGACAGGAATGCCGTTGAAAACGATAGTTTCTCCAAGAGAGAATGCATTTTTGACAGCAAATTGGCTGCGAATCGCAGTGAAAAATGGAGTCAATCCTTTTACTGCTAAAACACTTGCTTTGAAAGATCCTCAGATTGTGGCTGCAGGAAATGAGAGTATAATTCAAAAATTTGGTATATTAAGAAGAAAAAAACTTCCGTTTACGGCAGAACCGGATTATCTTGTGGCAGAGTTTAATAAGTATAAGCCGGATTTCTTTTATGCACATAAGACAAAGTTGTTGCAAATGATAGATTATGCTGAGAAGAACAGTATAACTTTATATCATCCACCGGCATATGCGGTTATCAGTGAAATGATATCAGAGCAGGACGAAAAAGTGTTTCGCAAATATTTAGGGGATCATATCTTTACCTCCTATGGCTGCATGGAAACGGGTGCTTGTACTTTTACCAAAGTTGGTTCTATTAAGCCACACATCGTTACCAATGATACCCATATTATTAATGTTGTAAATGAGGAAGGAAAATTAGATTCTCATGGGAAGATGCTTTTGACAAATCTTAATTTCCTGACATATCCGATCATTAATTATGATGTAGGTGATAATGCAGATGTGTATGAAGAAAATGGAATGGAATTTATTGCTAAAATTCATGGAAGAGTCAATGACTGGATATGTCTGCGGGATGGAAGAAAATATAATTTTCAACCGTTTTATCGTGCCTTTGAGGCGCAGGATAAGGTGATTCATTTTCGTATTATTCAAGAAGATTATGAGAATATTACAATTCAGCTTGTGGCTTCTGCCAGGATTACCGAAACGGAAAAAAAGAATATTGAATGTGATGTATTAAATCAATTAAAGCACATCATTCATGCAGAGGAACTGGTATATTTGTTTGATTGGCGCGACAAGATTGAACCGGATAAATCAGGAAAGACACGATTTATTGTAAGCAAAGTGAAAGAATAGTAGGAAAGTGCGAGGAAAAAATGTTAAATAAATTATTATCACGAAGAAGAAATGTGTATATTTTTGCGCTCATTGCTATTTTTATTGAGAGTTTTTCCGCTGTTTGTTTGAAGATGGCAGGATTATATCCGGTGATTTCTACAAAATATATTTTTTATTTTGGCAGTGCCGTTGCAATTATGGGGATTTATGCCATTTTATGGCAAATTTTATTAGAGTATATGCCGTTAACAACTGCGTATTTGCGAAAGGGTATCTCTTATATTTTTGCCTATCTGTGGGCATTTTTGATTTTTGATGAACACATCAGTGTCATGCAGTGGATTGGAACAGCTATCATTTTGGGTGGCATGGTTGTTACACAATTGGGTGAAAATAAGGAGGATAAGAAATGATCATTGGATGGGCACTGGGGCTTTTATCTGTGTTGATTGCTTCTTTTTCACAGATACTATTAAAGAAGGCAGCCCAAAAGCAACAAAATAATTTCATAAAAAAATTTCTTAATGTGTGGGTAATCTGTGGTTATATTTTACTTTTTGGTTCTCTATTTATCAATACTTTTGTATTGCGTAAACTGGAACTTAAATTTTTGCCATGTATTACAGCAACTAGTTTTTTTTGGGTATTGTTATTTTCGCGCATTTTTTTGGGAGAGAGACCATCAAAGAATAAAATTATAGGTATCATTATGATTTTTATCGGGGTAATTGTATGCCAGTTTTAATTTTTATATAAGCCTCAATTAAAGTGTACAGGGAAAGTGATATTATTAAAAATATTGAAGTTCAAAGGAGGTCCCACTATGAAAGGAATTATACTTGCCGGAGGTTCCGGCACAAGATTGTATCCATTGACCAAAGTAACCTCAAAGCAGCTGCTTCCGGTTTATGATAAACCGATGATATATTACCCGCTTTCTACGTTGATGCTGGCGGGAATCCGCGATATTTTGATCATATCGACACCAACCGATCTGCCAAATTTTGAACGGCTTCTTGGTGATGGTTCCAGTTTTGGAATTCACTTGCAATATAAGGTGCAGCCAAGCCCGGACGGACTGGCACAGGCATTTTTGATCGGTGAAAAATTTATCGATGGTGATTCGTGCGCCATGGTACTCGGTGACAATATTTTCTATGGAAGCGGCCTGAAAAAACATCTGCAGATGGCAGCAGATAAAACAGACCGTGCGACAGTATTTGGTTATTATGTCGATGACCCACAGAGATTTGGTATTGTAGAGTTTGATGAAAACGGACGGGCGATTTCGATCGAGGAAAAGCCGGAGCATCCAAAATCAAATTATTGTGTAACCGGTCTGTATTTTTATGACAACCGCGTGGTAGACTTTGCGAAAAAGGTAAAACCATCTGCTCGCGGTGAATTGGAAATTACAGATTTGAATAAATTGTATCTGGAAGAGGGAAGTCTGGATGTCGTGACACTCGGAAGAGGGTATGCGTGGCTGGATACCGGCACAATGGATGCCCTTGCGGATGCCAGTGAATTTGTGCGGGTAATCGAAAACCGCCAGGGAATCATGCTTTCGGCGGTCGAAGAAATTGCTTATCACAATGGATGGATTGACAAAGAGACGCTTCTCAAATCAGCAGAAGTATACGGAAAATCCAGCTATGGAAAACACCTGCGCCAGGTGGCAGACGGAAAGATTTTGTATTAAAAAGGCTCGGAAGTGAGATGACGAAACATGCTTAAAGCAGTATTATCTGCCGTGATCCTTATCATAGCAGTAATTTTGTACACCGTTTACTTATTTTTAAAAAAGAATTTTAATGGATTATCGTGGGAAGAAATTGTATTTCATCTGAAGGTTCCTATGAAGGGAACGAGCAATGAAATGATTTTGGATTATTTTCGTACGTATGGAATTCGTATGGGACTTGGCGTATGCCTGTCTGTTTTGATAAGTGTAGTCTGTTATATAAAGATTTCACCGTCAGCCGGTACAGCGCTTCTTGTGGCGGCAGTGGTTCTTCTGCTGGTGGCGATAGGAAGCATTTTACAGTCGTTTGATACTTTTGGATGTCTGATCGCACAGCGGAAAGAATCTGGCTTTATGGAAGAAGAAGCAGTGCAGTTGACACCGGAAATGCTGCATTTTCCGGAGAAAAAGAGAAATTTGATCTACCTTTTTTTGGAATCCATGGAAAGTACGTTTTCTTCCAAAGAAGAAGGCGGAGCGATGGAACAAAATCGAATCCCGGAGTTGACGGCACTGGCAAAAGAAGGGGTAAATTTTTCAGGTGATGAAAAAATCGGTGGCGCAACACCGTCGAGGGGGGCATCATGGACAACGGGCGCAATGGTATCTCAGACATGTGCATACCCGGTTATGATCCCACTTGGTGGAAAAAATTACCAAAACGAGAAAAATACGTTTATGCCGGGAGCGGTATCGATGGGAGATGTTCTCAAAAAAGAGGGATATGCGCAGGAGATCATGGTTGGTTCAGATCTGACTTTTGGTGGACGGAAGATGTATTTTGAGCAGCATGGAGACTATTTCGTCTATGATTATCCTTATGCGAAAGAACAGGGAAAGATTCCTAAAGATTACTATGAATGGTGGGGATTTGAGGATAAAAAATTGTTTGCTTTTGCCAAAGAAGAGATAACAAAACTCGCAAAAGGGGACAAACCTTTTAATTTTACGATGCTTACTGTAGACACTCATCATATCGGAGGGTATGCCTGTGAGGATTGCCGGCATGATTTTAAAAATAACTATGACAATGTGCTCTCGTGTTCTTCAAAGCGTGTAAAGGAGTTTATTGATTGGATTAAGGCGCAGGATTTCTACAAAGACACAACGATTGTCATTTCCGGAGATCATTGTACGATGGATAATAATTATATCCGGGCGCAGTATGATGGAAGTGTGCCTCGGCGTGTGTATTCCTGCATCCTGAATTCGGCGGTAAAACCGGTTCGTGAAAAAGACCGCAAGTATTATCCGATGGATCTGTATCCGACGACACTGGCGGCGATGGGAGTACAGATAGAGGGAGACCGCATTGGACTTGGGACCAATCTCTTTTCGGACAAAGAGACAATTTTGGAAAAATATGGGGATGTTAAAGTGCAGCAGGAACTGTCGAAAGGATCCTCTTTTTATAGGAAAAAGATTCTAGGTGAGAAAAAATGATTCTGATTTTTGGATTGTGTTTTTTGTTTTTGGTGTTTTCTGCGTTTGGAATCGGAGCAAAGGGAAAATGGGCATTTAGTCAGCCGGTTTCCCAAAAATCAGGATACTGTTCACGTGAGATGACAGCATCCGTCAATGGTTACTTCCTGACGACAGTATTTATGACACATTTGATTCAATATATGTCGTGGAGCATTTATGGACCACTTGATATTATGTACATTGAAGTGAATCGAGCATTGGGACAACTGATTGTTGCGATGTTTTTGTTCTATTCCGGATATGGAGTTATGGAATCTCTTCGTCATAAGAAAGGCTATATTTCTTCATTCCCTAAACGCAGACTTCTTCCTTTTTTTGTGAATTTTGAGATTGCTGCCGTGATTTATCTGTTTGTTAGTTGTGCGACGAATCAAACTCCGACATTCCGGTATGCGTTAAAAGGGTTTGCTGCATGGGAAAGTCTGGGAAACAGCAACTGGTATGTGTTTGCCATTTTGTATCTGTATGTGGTGACGTATATCGTATTTCGCATCCGGGAGACAAAATGGTTTCGCAAAATGCCGTTGTGGTTTGCCGTTTTTGGAATTGTATTTTTAAGTGGGATTTACATTTTATGGATGCGGCATGCCGGAAAAGGCGGATGGTGGTATGACACGATATTGTGCTACAGCGCCGGCATGTTTTTTGCACTGGGGCGTGAAACTTTTGAAAAATGGCTTGCCGGTGGGAAACGTTATCTGCGCTATGTGGCATCACTTGTTTTTGCCGTTGCGATTTTTGCGCTTTTCTATTCAATGAGGGCTGAGCATAAGATGTATTTTGAGATTGTTAGTGTAACTTTTGCCATCGTTGTGGTGCTTTTAACGATGA
>ERZ1673738.4944-NODE-4944-length-12709-cov-4.754544_pt1 | contig 12709 bp, 9 predicted proteins | sample MGYA00580198_ERZ1673738 | MGnify/ENA primary metagenome ERZ1673738 (study PRJEB41218, sample SAMN15661784) | gut metagenome | host: Homo sapiens | place: Canada: London | collected 2015-08-20/2019-03-30 | study: EMG produced TPA metagenomics assembly of... | reverse complement strand
ATGTTGAGCTTTTCGCTCGCGGTCAGATTGGGCTGATCTGCGGCCGTCGTCGCGCTTTTGCAAAGTTCCTCCGCCCGCTGCTGGCAGATCGCCTCCAGCACGGCGAGCTTGCTGTCAAAATGGTGATAAAATCCGCCTTTGGAAAAGCCGACCGCATCCAGAATGTCCTGAACGGAGGTGTTTTCGTAGCCCTTCGTATAGAACAGCTTTTCACTCGCGGCCAACAGCTCGCCGCGCCGCGCATCCCCCTTTTTCAAGCCCGTTCCTCCCGTTTCTCTTTGGTTTATTCGTTCGACGCGGTGCCGGAACCGTCGTTATACAGAATTTCATCCTGCATGGCGCGGTATGTCGTCGTCCAGAGTTTCTTTTTCTCCGTCACGTTGCCGCTTGCATCCTTGTAGACCTTGTAGGTATCGACAACGTAGCCCGTGCGCTTCTTGCGTCCGGCTTTCCTCGTCCCCACGGGCAGCGAAGCATCCAGCGTATAGAGCACCGCGTCGTCCGGCTTAATTGTCTTAATCACTTCGGATTCGAGATCGACCGTCTGCCCGTTCGGCAGAAGCTTGCCGTAAATCTGCACCGTCACCGTCTGGTTCTCATACCACGCGATGACGAACACCGGATAATCCCCGTTGTTGCGGAAAACAAAATCCAGAGACGGCCAGTTGACGGTCGCGTCCTCGCCCTTATTGACATAGGACGACGGCCAGCTATGCGCGCTCCGCTTGACGATTTCCAGATCCGCGCGAACCACGGCGTTGAACAGCGTGGAGGACGTCTGGCATACGCCGCCGCCGGTGTCATCCACCAACACGCCGCCCGCGATTGCGCCCGCCTCGCGATAGCCCTTTTCGCCCGTTCGCTGGCCAGTGCAGTCGTTGAAGGACATCGTATCCCCCGGCTTAACCATGCGCCCGTTCAGCGCCGCGGCCGAAATTTCGATGTTGTTGTTGCGATCCTTGTCCTTGGTCGTCGTCGTCGTGAACGAGGAAATCAGGCCAAACTGCCCGACCAGCTGGCTTTTCGTGATCGTCGGCTCAACCTGTTCGCCCTTCGGCACAATCACACGGTCATATGCGCCTTCATCCAGCGCCGTAAGGATATCCTCCTGAAGCGCCGTTCGGTTCACGCGGTAGCCGGGTTTCGCCTCCGAAAACGTAAATGTGCGCGTCTGCACGTCAAACGCCGCAAGGGTCGCGTCCGTCGCGTCGTATTCAAGGCTGTCGGCGATGATCTCCACCAGCCTGTCAATCGCCGTTCGATCATAGGAAAAGCCCGTTGTAAACGCCGCGCCGTTTGTCTTCGCGTCGTCAATCGCCGCAAGCCGCTCTTCCAGTGTGCCATACCGCCCGATGTTGTATGCCTCGTCGAGCACCGTCTGCGCGTCAAACGTCATCGGCACCTCGTCGGAGGTGATGCGCCATTTGCGCTCGCCCGCCTGAACGACCAGCGAAAACGCGCTGCTCGTTTCCTGCTGGCGGCTGCCGAAAAGCGCGCCGGCCTCTTCGCGGGTCATGCCGCCCAGCTCAACGCCATCCACCGTGACGCCCGGATAATAGGTGTTTTGCGCCACATTTTGAGTGATGGCGGCATATGATTGATATGCCGCCATGCTTTCCTGATAAATTTTCGCGCCGAAAACCCACAGAGCCGCACACCCTGCGATCACGATCAGCGTCCAAAACGGGAACAGTTTTCTTTCCTCTTTGGTGCGCGGATCAAAAGCCATAAAGCGCTCTCCTTTTCGGTTGATTAGTCGCGCTGCTGCTTGCTCGCGTCAATGGCGGAAAACAGCTCCTTCTCGTTCATGCGATACGAAAGGATGTGCAGGCTGTCGGACAGATGCACGTTGTTGACGGCCACGCCCTCCGGCAGCACCAGATCGACCGGCGCAAAATTCCAGATCGCGCGAACCCCGCCGCGAACCAGCGTATCGCAGGTCGTCTGCGCATAGGCAGACGGAACGGCCAGCACCGCGATATCGACCTTGTGGGTCTCCATCCACGCATCCAGCTTTTCCATCGGCTGCACGAGAATCCCGTGCACATCAATGCCGACCAGCGCGGGTGATACGTCGAACATCGCCTGCACGTTAAAGCCTTCCTTCGCAAAGCCGGTATAATTCGCCACTGCGCGGCCGATGTTGCCCGCGCCGATGATAATGACATGGTATTCGTGGTTCAAGCCCAGAATCTCGCCGATGCGCTCCTTCAGATTGGCCACATGATACCCGTATCCCTGCTGGCCAAAGCCGCCGAAGCAGTTGATATCCTGCCGGATCTGCGAAGCGGTCAGGTTCATGCGCTCGCCCAGCTCTTGGGAGGAAATGCGCACAACGCCCGCCTTTTCAAGCTCACGCAGATGGCGGTAATACATAGGCAACCTACGCACCACAGCGTCAGAAACTCTTGATTTGTAAGCCATGTGTACTCACCTCTTCAATGCAATCAGAAAAACGTAGTCCTTCTTATTTAGTATATCAGTATTACGCAGCTTGTGCAAGGAAAAGTTGCTCACAACCTGCGTTTTTCAATGCTTTTTATCAATGTTTCCGGACAGTATCAAACGGCTTCCGGCTATCGTTCACCCTTTAGATATCGAACTCCCGTTTGAGGCTGCGCGTGAACAACTGATTCATCTGTTCCTTCGGCTGCGCGCCGTCATAGAGCACCGCATACACCGCGCGGCCAATCGGCAGATCCACATGATACCTGTCCGCCAGCGCGCAAAGCGCCTTCACCGTGTCATAGCCTTCCGCCAGCTCGGTATACGGCTCGCCGCGCACAAACATCTCGCCAAAGCGCCGGTTATGGCTGTATTGTGAAAAAACCGTCGCTTCGTAATCGCCCAGATGGCAGAGCCCGTAGGCGGAAAACCCGTTGCCGCCCATCGCCGCAATCAGCCGGGAAACCTCCCGCGTGCCGCGGCTCATCAGCGCGCCCTTGAGCGAGGAGAGCCCCATGCCGTCCAGCATGCCCGCCGCAATGCCGATCACATTTTTGGCCGCCGCGCCAACCTCGTTGCCGATCAGATCCGTTCCGTAATAGAAGCGGATCAGGCCGCCGGAAAGCTGCGAAATCAGCCGTTCCTTGACCGCCTCGCTGCTCGAATCAATCACCATGCAGTTGGGCACCCCAGCGAGAAATTCCTGCACATGCCCCGGCCCGAGCCACACGGCAACGTCGTTGCTGCCGCCGACAGCCTCCTCCGCAATTTCGGAAAGGCGGCGGAGCGTCGTCACCTCGATGCCTTTCATGCACAGCGCAAACGTCTTCCCGCTCACGCCCTGCGCGGCGATCTGCGCCATCAGCTCCGGCAGATTCTGCGAACGGATGGAAATGCAGATCAACTCGCTTTGGAGCGCCTCCCGCAAATCCGTCGTCACGCACACATCCTCTTCCAGCGTCACCAGACCGTTGGAGCGCGTCTGACGAAACTGTTCGATATGCTTGGAGCCCTCTCTGCCGTACAGCGTCACCTCATGCCCGATTTTGCGCAGATACCACGCGATAAACGAGCCCCAGCGCCCACAGCCGATGACCGTTGCCTTCATCAATCTCGTTCCTTTCCATTTTCATAATCAAATGGATTATATCACGTCATCCGCTTGGATGCAACCCTGCCCTTATGACCGGTTAAAGCCGCGCATGCGGTCGCGTTCCTGCTTTCTTTCGGAGCGCTGCCCGCTTGCCACACGCCCTTTCAGCGGCGTGAGCAGCGTCAGATCAATGTTGCACTGGGTCAGCTCGACGTTCTGCACCTTGACGCGAACCGGCTGACCGAGCGAAAACACCGTGCCGGTGCGTTCGCCGCGCAGCAGCATGCGCCGCTCGTCGAAGCCAAACCAATCCTCCAGCGTGCGCACGGGCACAAAGCCCTCCGCGCCGTTGGACAGCGTGATATACATGCCGTATTCGCTCACGCCGTTGATCGTTCCGTCGTAATCCTCGCCGACATGGTGCGCCATCAGGCGGGCCATCATCAGCTTGTCCGCGGCGCGTTCCGCGTCAATCGCGGCGCGCTCCCGCTCGCTGGAACGAACGGCCGCATCGGCCAGCGCCTCGCCCGTCAGCGGAGCGGGTTGACCGGTCAGCTTCGCCGTCAGCGCACGGCTGACCACCAGATCGGGATAGCGGCGAATCGGCGAGGTGAAGTGGCAGTAATCCGCCATCGCCAAGCCGTAATGCCCCAGCGGCGCGACGTCGTAACGCGCCTTCTGCATGCTGCGCAGCGCCAGCGCGGTGATGACGGAATATTCCGACCGCTCCTTCGTCTTTTCCAGAATCGCGCGGATATCGCCCGGCGCGGCGTTATGCCGGATGCCCTTGGCATTTACGCCGATGCCATCCAGAAAATCCGCAAACATCGCCAGCTTCTCCGCATCCGGCTTTTCATGGACGCGATAGAGCAGCGGCAGGCGGTTTTCCCGCGCAAAGCGCGCCACACATTCGTTCGCCGCCAGCATGAAATCCTCGATCATCATCTCCGCCTCGCCGCGCTCACGGGTGATGATTTCCACCGGCTCGCCGTTTTCATCCAGCACAAAGCCCGGTTCTTCGATTTCAAAATCAATGCAGCCCTGTGCCTGCCTGCGCGCGCGCAGTTTCCCGGCCAAAACGCGCATCCGGCGAAGCGTGTCCGCCACGGCGGCCATCGCGTCCGCCTGCTGCTCGCTTCCGTTAAACAGCGCGTTCACATCGTCGTACACCAGCCGCGCCTTGCTGCACGTGATGGTTCGGGCGATGCGCTCGTCCACCACACGCCCCGCGTCGTCGATTTCCATCAGCGCGGTCATCGTGAATTTATCCTCGTTCGGCCGCAGCGAACAAACGCCGTTGCAGAGCTGCTCCGGCAGCATCGGCAGCACGCGCCCCGGCAGATAGACGCTCGTGCCGCGCGCAAACGCTTCGCGATCCAGCGCCGTTCCCGGCCTGACGTAGTGCCCGACGTCCGCGATATGCACGCCGAGGCGCACATGGCCGTTTTCAAGCTGCTCAAGGCTCACAGAGTCGTCGAAGTCCTTTGCATCGCGCCCGTCAATGGTGAACGACAGCAGATGGCGCAGATCCTCGCGCGTCGGGTCGTCCGCCAGATCCGCCGGGCGGCAGGTGTCCGCCTCCTTCAGCACATCCTCCGGAAAATCGGTGCGCAGGCGCATGCTCATCACCAGTGCGTCGAGCGCATAGGTCGCCTGCTCAAAGCTGCCGATGCGCTCCTCGACGCTGACGCACAGGCCGCCTTCATCCTCCCAGCGGGTGACATGGGTACGGACAATTTCGCCGTCCTCGGCTTCGGCATGCAGGTCGGCGACGGCAATTTCAGCAGGGAGTCTGCGCTCGAGCGGCTGAATCACGCGCACACCGTCGTGCACCCGCAGCACACCCATGATGTTTTCATGCGCATGCGTCAGCACCTTGGCGACAATCACGCGGTCGCGGCCGATGCGTTCCGCCAGAACCGTATCGCCAAAGAGCGCTCCGCGCGCGTTTTCTTTCGCGCAGGTGTAAATCGTTCCGTCCTCGGCCTCCATGCGGATTGCGCCGCGAGCCATGCCGCGAACGGTCAACTGCACCGTTTGTTCCTTTTGTGTGCGCTGGGCGCGCATATCCCGCGCGGGGCGCTCAGAGTGCGCGCTCGGCCTGCGGTTTGAGTAGCGTGTGTCGCTTTTCATATTTCTTCTCCTGCTTTTATCTTGCCTGTTCGGGTCTTCGTTCAATCCATATTTTCAAATTGTTCAAAATTTCAAACTGCTCAAAAAAGAGGCCAAAGCATCTGCTTCAGCCTCTTTCGCTTTCACTTAGCCGATCATCGCAACGATGAGCGCGCAAATGATAAACACACCTGCGGAAACCTTCGTCGCCAGAGCGAGCTTACCCTCCATCGACTTCGCCTTGTTCTTTCCAAAGAACGTCTCGGCGCCGCCCGCAATCGCACCCAGGCCATTGGATTCGCCCGGCTGAAGCAGAACGGTAGCGATGAGGATGAGCGCGGTGATCACAAGCAGCACGGTGACAATACCGTTAAGGATCGCCATATATCTTCGCCTCCTCGACTCGTTAAGCGAATTAACGCTTGGAGAACTGCGGCGCGCGGCGTGCAGCCTTGAGGCCGTACTTCTTGCGCTCCTTCATGCGCGGATCGCGCGTGAGGAAGCCAGCCTTCTTCACCGCCGGACGGAGCTCCGGATCGGCCTTCACGAGCGCGCGGGCAATGCCGTGACGGATCGCACCGGCCTGGCCGGAAAGGCCACCGCCATACACGTTGACCAGCACATCGTAGCGACCCTCCAGATTGGTGAGCGCCAGCGGCTGACGAACGGTCATCTTCAGGGTCTCCAGACCGAAGTAGTTGTCGATATCGCGGCCATTGATGACCACCTTGCCGTCGCCCGGAACGAGGCGAACACGAGCAATGGCCTTTTTGCGGCGGCCGACCGCCTGATACTGAACCTGTGCCATGTTACAAACTCTCCTTCCTGCTAATTACTTCACCAGCTCGAGCACTTCCGGCTTCTGCGCCTCGTGCTCATGCTCGGCGCCGGCATACACGCGCAGTTTGCGAGCCATCTGACGACCCAGCGGGCCCTTGGGCATCATGCCCAGAATCGCGTGCTTCACAGCGAACTCCGGCTTCTCAGCCATCAGCTTGCTGTACTTGGTCTCCTTGAGACCGCCGACATAACCGGAATGATGGTAGTACACCTTCTGGTCGAGCTTCTTGCCGGTCAGAACCACCTTGGCGGCATTGATGACGATCACATGGTCGCCGGTGTCGCAGTGGGGGGTGTAGGTAGGCTTGTTCTTGCCGCGCAGAATCGCGGCGACCTGGCTGGCCAGGCGGCCGAGCGTCATGCCGTCGGCGTCAACAACATACCACTTGCGCTCGACGGTCTGGGCATTTGCCATAAACGTTTTCACGTGAATTCCTCCATTATCCTGAAAATCAGAATCTAAGGTGCATCGCGCTGGTCAGACGCTCTGCTAAAGCGCGCGCAGATTCTCCCGGGGCTAATCAGTCGAACATACGCACTGGCTATTTTAACCGCTTTCTATCCCTTTTGTCAAGGCTTTTTGCTGATTTTATCAAAGAAATTTGACTTCTTTCCCCTTTTCGCCTCCGTCCGCGACATTTTTTTCAAACCACCTTGACAAACGCCCCCGACCCGGCTAGAATAAATGTCAAGTTCACAGCAACGAACCCAAAGATGATGATGGGAAATAATCAGGGGATTTCTTCCGTCAAGAGAGTCGGCGGCTGGTGCAAGCCGAACGGAACGCCTTTTGAGAACTCCTCCCGGAATCGCGCGGATGAAACGCAGTAGTTCGCGACGGATGACCCCGTGATCGGTCAGGCCTTGTCTGAGGCCGTGAGGGCTGAGTCATCAGCCGAATTAGGGTGGTACCGCGCTGAAAGTCATGTATTCAAGCGCCCCTATGTCGCTTTTTAAGCGGCTGGGGGCGCTTTTTCGTTCCCCGGCCAATCGTTTTGTTTCAGTTTGAAAGGAGAAACCCATCATGTATCAGGGCTGCAAAAAGTATATCCCGTTCACTCCCGTTTCTCTGCCGGATCGCACCTGGCCGAACAACCGCATCGAAAAAGCGCCGACCTGGTGCTCCGTCGATCTCCGCGACGGCAATCAGGCACTCGTCACGCCGATGAACCTTCAGGAAAAGCTCGATTTCTTCAAGCTGCTGGTGGATATCGGCTTCAAGGAGATCGAGGTCGGCTTTCCCTCTGCCTCCGAAACGGAATATGAAATTCTGCGCGCGCTGATCGACGGCCATTATATCCCGGATGACGTCACCATTCAGGTGCTGGTGCAGGCGCGCGAGCATCTGATCCGCAAAACCTTCGAGGCCGTGCGCGGCGCGAAAAACGTCATCATCCACTTCTATAATTCCACCTCGACCCTCCAGCGCAAGGTCGTCTTCAAAAAGGACATGCAGGGGATCATTGATATCGCTGTCGCGGGCGCAAAGCTGGTGCGCGAGCTGACCGAAGCCGATCAATCCGGCACGAATTTCCGCTACGAATACTCCCCGGAGTCCTTTTCCGGCACGGAAATGGATTTTGCCGTGGATATCTGCCATCAGGTGATGGAAACGCTCGGCGCGACGAAGGAAAACCCGGTCATTCTCAACCTGCCCAACACGGTTGAAATGTGCACGCCCAACACCTACGCCGACCAGATCGAATATTTCATCCGCCATCTGCCCAACCGCGACGCGGCGATCATCTCCGTCCATCCGCACAACGACCGTGGCACGGGCGTGGCCTGCGCGGAGCTGTCCATGCTGGCGGGCGCGGATCGCGTCGAAGGCACGCTGTTCGGCAACGGCGAGCGCACGGGCAATCTCGATATCGTCACCGTCGCGCTGAACATGTTCACGCAGGGCGTTGACCCGATGCTCGATTTCTCCCATATCGACCATGTCCGCGAGATTTACGAGCGCTGCACCAAGATGCACGTGCCCGAGCGCTGGCCGTATGCGGGCAAGCTGGCCTTCACCGCCTTCTCCGGCTCGCATCAGGACGCCATCAACAAGGGGCATGAATACATGCGCGAATCCAAGACCCCGTATTGGGAAATTCCGTATCTGCCGATCGACCCCGCCGATGTCGGCCGCGAATACGAACCGATCATCCGCATCAACAGCCAGTCCGGCAAGGGCGGCGCGGCGTTCATCATGGATCACAATTACGGCTACCACATGCCCAAGGCGATGCATCCGGAATTTGGCGCGGTTGTGCAGGCCGAATGTGACAGAACCGGCCGCGAGCTGACGGCAAACGAGGTCTACGAGCTGTTCCACCGCGAGTTCCTCAACATCAGCGAACCGTATGCGCTCTCCCGCGCGAAGTTCTACGAGGAAGCGATTGCGGGCAGCGCGGCAAACGTCACCCATTTCTCCGGCGTGCTCAGTGTGCGCGGCCAGTTCGTGCAGCTTGAGTCCCGCGGGAACGGCCCGATCGACGCATTCTTCAACGCGCTGGGGCAGGCGGGCATCGAGGGCTATTCCTTCATCTCCTATTCCGAGCACGCCATTTCGATGGGTTCCGATTCGCAGGCCGTGGCCTACATCGAGCTGCGTGTGCCGGGCGGCCGCCGCATCTTCGGCGTCGGCACGGAGCATAACATCAACTTTGCTTCCGTCAAGGGCATTTTGAGCGCCATTAACCGTTTTGAGAGCGGCATGGCGTAATTCAGAAAACACACGCAAAGATCCCTCCATGATGATTCGGAGGGATTTTTTTGATGGATGGAATATCGCGCAAAGCCGCTCGAGCGATATGTCCCGACCATTCTTATTCAATCGCCGTTCTGCTCATCCGCGCACAGAGAATCGCCATGTCGTCGCAGGCCTCGCCCGAGCTGACCGCGCGGGCAATCAGTTTTTCGCCCACCGATTGCGGATGCAGCCACGCCAGCTTGCCGATATCCTCCCGCAGGGCGACCTCGCCGCCGGGATATGCATCGCGCACGCCGTCGGTCATCATCACCACCACGTCGCCCGTCTGCATCGTCATCCGGAGCGAGCGGGATTCCACCTCCGGCAGAACGCCCACCGGCAGCGTGTCCGCACCGATGGTTCGCACCTCGCCGTCGCGCACGATATAGGAAGCGCAGGCCCCCAGCTTTTCAAACGCCGTCTCCCCGCTGTGCAGATCGCACACGCAAAGATCCATCGTCGCGTACATCTCCCGCCCCGTGCACATCAGCATCAGCGCGTTCACCACATCCAGCGCCTGCGCCCGCGTGTACCCCGCCCGAAGGCTCTCCACCATCAGCTCAAGCGCCGCGTGGCTCTCCTGCCGGGCGCTGATTCCGCTGCCCATTCCATCCGACAGCGCCAGAACATGCCTGCCGCCCGGCAAAACGCGCGAAACATAGCTGTCCCCCGCCACGTCCTCGCCCGAGCGGCTTCGCATCGCCGCGCCGATTTCAAGGTTCAGCGCGGGCGTCTGCTCGAAAACCGCCTGCGTGCTCAACTGTCCCTCTCTGGCGCAGGCGCGCATCGGCACACCGCAGGCGTCGCTCACCCATTTGACCAGCGACGCGCTCGCTGTCGCCTCCGGTTTGAGCAGCATCACTTCCATTCGCCCGGACAGCCGCAGCGCATAGGCAACGCGCACTTCATCCAGCCCCGCGCGCACCAACGCATAGCGCAGCCGGCGATACGCCGCGTCATCCGGGTGGATTTCGCCCAGCGTCCGCTCACAAACCTGATGCGCCGCGGCGCTCGTCTTTTGCAAAAGGCGCACGCATTGGCCGATGATCGGGTTTTCCTCTCGCGGCGCGCCAAGCCCCTCCATCATCCGCGCCGTATCCTCATACAGCCGCGCCCACGAATGGATCATAGCCGCGCTGCGAATGGCAACGGCCTCCGACTGCGTCATCTCCTCCGGCTCGGCGCACTCGATCAGCGAGGTCACGCCCACGCGGCGCATATTGGATAGGGCGAGAAACGGAAGCATGCCCGGCAGCGCGTAGGCGGCGCGCCGAATCGCCGCAAGATCACCCCGCATCAGCGCCGTTCCCGCCGCCGCGCCGCAGAGCATCAGCAGCGCGCAGACCCATCTCCGGTGCGTCTTGATTTCACCCGCCAGAAACCCGCCGACGAGCAGCATGCCCGCCGTCTGCGGGCTGCCCTGCATCAGCGAAACCACGCCGCCCATGACCCCCGCGCAGAAAATCGCCTGCGCCGCGCCGCCGACATACGCATGCTCCAGCGTCAGGTACAGCGCCATGGCGGGAGCGAGCGCCTGTCCACCCGGAAGGGGCGCGAGACCCGCCGCAAGCGATGCGCAGACCGCCAGCACGCAAATCGGCCGCGTCTCCCCGTCCAGCTCGTCCCGCCGGGAGACCGTCAACGCTGCGCCGTCATACAAAACGCTGAGCCCAGCGCCCGCCACGGCCGTCAACAGAACGACGATAATTTCATACCCATTTCCAACGCCCGTCACCGCCGCGGCCGTCAACTGGATCAGAAAAACCGCCGCCGCCATCGTCATCCGATTGGCCGGTTTCGCCCAAAGCCCCGTGCTCAGCCAAAGCATCGTGCAGACGGGGAGCTGCCAGCAGCCTGCCAACGCCCCGGCGGCATACTGCGCGGCAAAGCCCAGCATAACGCCCGCAAAGCCCGCCGGAACGCAGAATCCCTGCCGCAGCAGCACAGCAAACATCGCGCCCTGACAGCAATACCCGCCGCCCGGAAGCCGCGCAAACGACAGAATCGCCATCATCGCCGCGCAGAGCATCCGCTGAACCAGCGTGCCGCGCATGCGCAGCGTTCGTTCTATCCCGGTCAGAAACCCGCTTCCAATGTTTCCGCCGCGCATCGCTATGGTTTCCTGTGCCAAAGTCCATCCCCCGCCTTCGTCGGTTTATGGCTTCATTGTATGGCTTCACGGCGCGCTTCATTGTCGTTTTTCTCCGCGAATCGAGGGAATCGCTTGACACAATAGCGCACAAAGACCCGATTGAATCGCGTCATCCAATCGGGTCCTTGCGCATATTCTCAATCTTTGGGTATTTTGCGCGTTGTTCTTCGTCCGTTTTTCGCGCGTCCGACGTGCGGCTTCAATCCCACTCGTCCTCCTCATCGTCATCAGTCAGGCCGAGCAGCTTTTTCGCCTCGCTCTCCGGCACGCCATTGACGTCGGAAAGGCGCTTGGCGATGGTCTGCGTATGCTGCTGCGCATGATCCAGCTCCTCCGTCGCCTGCCTGAGCTTTTTCTGTGTGCGCCCGAGCAGAGTGGCGAAACCCGCAAAATCCGTGCGGATCGCGCCCAGCAGATTCATCACTTCATGCGTGCGCTGCTCAATCGCCAGCGATTTGAAGCCCAGCTGCAAGCTGGAAATCAGCGCGGCCAGCGTGGTCGGCCCCGCGATGACCATGCGGCTTTCCTGCTGCACCCGTTCGGACAGCCCCGGAATCCGCAGCACTTCGGCAAAAAGCCCCTCGCTTTGCAGGAAAAGCACGGCGTAATCCGTCGTATAAGGCGGCGCTATCAGCTTTTCGGACATCCTTCTGGCGTGCATGCGGACGGCGGATTCGAGCAGCCCCCGCGCGCTTTCGATATCTGCCCGTGTGCCGTTCTCCTGCGCGACGCACAGCTCATGGTATTCGCGCATCGGCAGGCTGGCGTCAATCGGCAGATACACGGTGTTCTGACCGCTCTGCCCCGGCATGACGACGACATAATCCGCGACGGGTTCCCCGTTGGGGCGCACCGGCGCATGTTCGGCATACTGCGACGGCGCGAGCATCTGCGACAAAATCGCCCCAAGCTGCGCCTCCCCAATCACCCCCAGCGGCTTTGCCCCGGAGACCATGCGCCCCAGCTCATCGATGCTCCCGGCGAGGCTCTGCACCGCGCTCAGGCTGGCCGTCACCTGCTCCAGACGCTTTGTCACCGCAGAAAAAGACGCTTCCAGCCGCTGATCCACCGTCGCATTCAGCTTTTCATCCACGGTTTGCCGCATCTGTTCTAGCTGCTGCCGGTTCTCCACGCTGATTTTTTCCAGACCGCCTTCAATCGTCTGGCGCATGCGCTCCATGCGCTCCTCGTTGCTGCCCAGCTTTTCTTCCAGCGCCTGATTCACGCCGCCGATTCGCTCTTCATAGGCGCTCAGCCGCCGATCCATCGTCTGGCGCATGTGCTCCATGCGCTCCTCTTCCTGCCTGCCGGCCGCGCGGAGCTGACC